>FUFK010045980.1_pt1 | contig 14675 bp, 23 predicted proteins | sample 1021851 | NCBI WGS metagenome assembly FUFK01 (sample SAMEA51879418, study PRJEB19060) | metagenome | reverse complement strand
CATATTGGTGGTCTTTAAGACAACCATAATGGTGAGATAGATGTAATACTTTAATCATTGTTTAGCCATCCATGCCTCCAATCCTATTCTAGGTTGCCAACCTATATCTTTAAGTTTAGTGTTATCAGAGAGACTTCTTCTTGCCTCTCCTTCTCTTGAAGGAATTGTAGTTGTACCATGGGGATTTTTTGTAAGCATTGCAATTTGATTAACTGAATACTCTATACCAGATCCAACATTAAATACACCAACAACATCGCTCTCAGCAACCATTACATTTGCATGTGCTACATCAGCAACATGAATAAAATCTCTTGTCTGATTTCCATCGCCAATAATAGTTAAAGGTTTTTTTTCAAATTTTTGTTTTTGAAATATTCCTATAACAGGAGCATATTGCCCTTTGTATGCTTGACGAGGACCATACACATTAAAATATCTAAGAGATACAGTTTGCATACCATACAAATCATTGTACATCTTCATCAGGTTTTCTCCTGCAAGTTTAGATACTGAATATGGATTCAAAGGATCTGGTCTATCAGTTTCTACACATGGTTCAGATGTACTACCATAGATTGCTGCAGTAGAAGAAAATACTACTTTCTTAATACCTAATACTCTTGCTACTTCTAAAACATTTAATGTACCGATAACATTATTTTTATATGATTTTGTTGGATTCTCTATAGAATATTGAATCGAAATGTCTGCTGCTAAGTGATAGATACAATCTGCATCTGTACACGCATTTTTTAATAATTTAAAATCAGTAACATCTCCACTAATATTCATGGCATTTGGATTCCAATAAACCTCATCATGAGTATTTGCAGATTCATTATCTATTACTACAACTCTATCTCCTCTCTCCAATAACATATCAACAAGATTAGATCCAATGAATCCTGCACCACCAGTTACAACACTCAATCTCTGTTTTTGTACAACTGGTTCTGGTACTGGTACTGGTTTTGGTTCTATTTTAGTTCTTCTTAGTTTTTTAATCATAACTTGAGTAGATCATTTAGTCTATTAACATATGTATGTTCATCACGGATGAAGTTCATTGCCTCCCGCATTTTCTTTTCTGTACAAGATCTATAATCTTCTACAACTCTATCATAAAGGGTATCTAGGTTATTGTCAAATGTAACGTAATCTCCAAACAAATCTTTCAATGCGGGCATATTACTTCCACACCATTTTCCATAACTAATACTTTTAAATATTCTACAAGGATAATATTTACCCATATCAAAGAAAGGTTTTTCTCTAATATCAAAAGATATATAAGAATCTCTAACCATTGCAATGTTCTGATTTATATCAGGAGGATTTCCATCATATAAAGAAAACCTACCACTATAACCACCTACGTTAACAAAGTTCTTTCCTTTTGATTTTATAACATCAGCAAATCTTCTGATGTTTTCTCCTTGCATTGATCCTACAAAAAATACATTTTCTTTTTCTTCGTCATATGGTTCTACTGGACACTTATCAATCTCTGAAGGTAGTAAATCAGTTGCCCACTTAGTTACAATAGTTCTAGTAGGATGTTCATAAAAACTTCCTCCTACATTTTCTACACTTGGCCAAACGTAACTATCTCCGTAGTGCCAGTGTTTTGAGTCGTGGACAAAATTATAAACCTTATATCCTGCATACTTTTGTCTTCTTTCATACTTAAATGGTTCATCAGAGTTATGGATAAAATACTTACAATCTTTTCTTAAAGGTATATTTTTACAAACCTGATGCTCTGTTATAAAAATAGAATTGGAGAAATCTACATCATACACATTGTCATTGTCATCATACCAGTATACTTCATGTCCTAGGTAATCTGCTGCCCTCCAATATCCGTAATGAATATAAGAGTGTGTATGAGAATGTAACTTATGTCCCCAAATAACTATTTTCATTATATCTCTTTAACTTCTAGAGGTAGCCAAAATCTTTCATCATATCCCATCATTCTAACACTAGGGTATGTTGACAATGGTTGATCAGTTCCATTAGAACTTGTTTGATAAAACATTGGATTATCAAACGCATACACATCATAATATTTTTGGACATCAGCAAAACCAATATCATGATGATCTGAAATTAAATATCCATGATATGCAATTCTTTTACATAGATCTACATAGTCTGGATTAAGATATAGAATAGCGTGTGCAGCAAGCATATTCCATACTCTAACTAAATCAGTTCTCTGATCTGCATACTCCCATTGTACACAAGGACCAGAATGTCCATTCATACGTCCCCAAGATGATATTCCAAGATAAAGAGCATCTGTCTCATCTGGTATTTCAATTTCATCAATAAAATTAAGAGGCATACAATCATCCTCTAATAATATAAAAGGAGGATCTACTTCTTCTAAACCAAGTGCATGGGAATATGCACATCCTCTATTAGGATCAGGATCTTTAAATCCAGATATTCTGATAATATTTTTAAATCCTAGATCTTTTAAATTTTTTTCCAGAGTTTCTTTTCTATCTGTCTGTTCATCAAGATTAATATAGACTACTGGAAGATCAGTAAGTTTTAATTTCATGTTCTAAGTTCAGAATGATTTTTCTTTAGAGCAACAATTTTAGGTTTGAATGGGTAGTCTGGGTTTTGCATTTGCTCTTCAGCAAAACAATAAGAAGGTGTCAGACTTAAGGTAGGAGGATTATCAATCATATAACGATTCATATGTGATTCATCGTGCCACAAAGCAATAACATCTTTTTCAAGATCTTTAGTAACGCGATCAGCAATGACTTCAGACATCTTTAAGAACTCTTTTGTACTACCTCCATTGAATCCACCTGCGTAGTAATAATCTCCTTCATCTCCACGATTTACACACGCTAGAGAGTTTGGGTTGCGGTCATAAGTTCTTTGTTCTTTAGGAGAAAATGTTTGATATGGATGCATTGTTCCTACTAAATCACTTAACACTTCGTCTCCTACTTCTTGGACGATTCCCATATCAATGTCAAANTAATAACAATAATCAAANTGNGAAATATATTCTTTNTCTTTTACNAAATAATTATANCTTTTTAGAGTNGGCATTGGCCAATCTTCNTGNTCTATNTTAGATACTCTAACATTACTAGATGCTTCTACATCNTGGTCTGTAAANAAAAGNCACTCCATATCATGTCCTTTTAAAAAGTTATCGGCAATNTTATCATACAACCTTTCTACAAATTGNATGTATTTGTTTGTTGCNATAGTTAGTATCANAATTTTCATNTTAAACCTCAATGTAATTTACATTATCGAAAATAAAGAANCCTTTATCTTTATGTTCTTGAACTGTCCCATGAAGGAAACAATTTAATTCTACGTTAGACTGCTCTTTATATTTAACAGCAGCTGCCATAGAGTTTCCTCCAGAATAAAGACAAAAGTACCTCTTTGCACTATTAATTATATTAGCATACTCAAAGATATTTTCAACCACCAGTTCATTACTTTCAAAAGGAAACCCTCCTGATAAAGAAAGTGAATTTACATTTTTAAACGAAACGAATAAAGCATCCTCTGGAACTAATTGTCCTACAAGGAAAAACAAATAATCTGCGTTGTAAAACTCTCCAACATTATTTTTTAACAATGTGTGTGCAGATAAGTCAACTATAGTTTTATCCTTATATTCATCTAATACTTTAGCATCATAATATATCTCAGGGTATCTACCAGATCCAGAAAATCCGTGACGTATCTCTGCAGCAGATACAATATTATCAGTTCTTCCTTTTTGAAGATCGGGTGCACACGAACCAATATTTGCTATATTATTAACTATACCTTTTACGTAGGGATTCTTTCCCCAACAGAATTCATATATCTCAGGATTTCTATATGTATTATGTTTAGATATAAAGAAGTCAACTCCTTTTTCGGAGAAAAGTTTTGGTAGAGTTGTAAATTGTAGGTTGTCTCCTAGACCACCCCAAGGTTGTCCAAAGTATACTTTCATCATTTCTTTACAAAAATAAAGTTTTGTCCATACTGCATTGCATTGTTTCCCTCTGCCTTGTAGAAATTGTAATTTTTTAAGAACTGGTTTACATCTTCAAATAAACATTGATCTTTATAGATGGGAGTCATCTCAAGTTCTGTATGAATGACTTTTACTGTAGACATCAATTCTCTTCCCATAGATTTTAAAGCAATCAATTCTGCACCTTGAAGATCCATCCATATTAAATCAATATGATCAATATTGTTTTCCTCACAAAAAGTTTCTAACTGTATGCAAGGAACTTCTATTTCTTTTTGAACATACTTTTCTATGTGATCGTATTTGCCATTTGCTTTGAAAAGACTAGATGCACCTCTGTTACCATCAAACCAAGGTGTTTCAGTTTTTTCTGGATCAATTGCGTTAAATACACACGTTCCATCATGATCATTTATTGCTTTATTAATTACCGTTATATTATCAATATCTTTCGTATTTTCTACACAGACTTTATATGATTCTGGATTTGCTTCAAAAGCATAGATATGTGCATTCTTATATACCTTAGATAGTTCTACAGATTCTAAACAATGTAGAGATCCAATATCAAATATAACAGATACTTCATCTGGATCTTTAAATTTATATGATATAAATTTACGGAAATTATCTATAGATGATGGTTCATATTTTGTGGTCATTAGTCTTTAAAAAAATCTCCGTCTGAAATTGCTTTATCATCAATGTAATGATCAGCAAAAGGTTTACCTAACATAAGTCTATGAAATTTACATCCCCAATCCATCAATTGATAATGTGTTTCTTCATAACAGAAAGCATAAGATAAAACTTGATCATCATTAGTTCTACCCATACCTCTTGCTGTAAAATAAATTATCTTATGTCCTGCATCATATAGATCATTAATTTTATTGATTCTATCCTGATACGGTTTTGCTTTAGAATAGTCACCATAAGTTTGAGTACAAATGGTNTTATCTATATCTACAACATAGGTTTTTANTTTATCCATGCAGCAAAGTCTTTCATAAACCCATCATAAGATTCATTTGTTTTAGGATGGTGAATCATTTCATTTATAACAGGCAATCCTGTAGTAACAATATCAGCACCATAATCCCAAGCATCGCATACATCTTGTTGTGTACGGATACTACCTGCAATNATCTGTGTATCTAAATNATTCTCTCTAATATATTGTTTAGTTCTTCTAAGTGCTCTCTTAACATCTCCACCATGTTGCTTTAATCTACAATAGAATAATGAAACGTACTTAGCACCCGCAGAAGCACAATGTATTAACTGTTGTTCACTATAACATATAGTAGCGTTTATGTTAACTCCTGCTTGACTACAAGTTTTAATTGCTTTTAAACCATCAACACTAACGGGAATCTTTACATATAACTCTGGGCAGTAACCAACAAACTTATCATATATTTCAGAAGCTTGTTCTACCATAGGTTCATAACCTTCGGCAAAAACTTCTACACTTAGAGATAAACCCTCTTTTCCACAGTACCTAGCAAGTTTNTCAATNAGACTATCAAAACTTCCTGTNGGTTCTTTNGCAATNATTGATGGGTTTGTAGTTACACCTTGTATAACACCCATNTCATTTGCCTTNATAATCTCATCAAGATTGGCAGTNTCAGCAAAAAGGTAATTCATTAGTCCTCAATAAAAGTATAAGTTTTACCGTCTTCAACGATGTTTGAATCGGTATCATCGTCCTTGTTTGACCATTCTATCACAATAGTGTCCTCTAATGCAATACGCATATGCATCAAACCTGGTGGAATATGAAATACATCTCCCTTTTCAAGTATAAGAGATTTGTTTTTCGCACGACCTATTCGCATTCCCACCTTAAGTTTTCCAGATTGAATATAATAATATTCATCCTTTCTTACATGATACTCCATACTACTCTGAGTGCCAGCTTTCATAAAGACTTCTTTCAAAGTAAANTCATCAGTAGCAAACACTGTAGTAATATAACCCCAATACTTATCTCTCTTCTCTTCGCATTTGAGGACAGGAGGTAATTCTTGTCTACCGTAACTATTGTCCGTAGTATTTGTTGATTCCATTTTTTCTTTCAAAATGTTTAGTGTAGAGTTCTTCAGTAAACTCATCAATTTCATCTGTTATACTACGATTTATATTAGTAGTATAGTATGCCATTTCAGCAATCTCTTCTAATACTATAGCACANTCTAGAGTTCTGTCAGGTGAATCTGAGAAAACCATAACACCATGTTTAGGAAGTANAATNGCAGGAATGTTTAGTGGATTAATTTTATGTTCTTGAAAATAATCAACTACAGATTGTCCCAAACTTTTTTCATATTCTTCTAGATCTTTAATCTTTAATTCCTTTGCTAAAGGAATGTCTGATAAAAAATAATCAGCGTGTGTAGTTCCTAGAATAGGAATAGGTTTCATTGCTTGTGCCCAAGAGGTAGCAAACTTTGAATGACTATGAATTATAGATTTTATTTCTGGGAATGCTTTATATATTTCTAAATGAATAGCAGTATCTACAGATGGTTTTTTTCCTGATATTTGTTTTCCTGTATAAAGTTCTACGATACAAATTTCGCTATAAGAAAGTTTAGCAAAATCAACACCAGAAGGTTTTATAGCAATGTACTTTCCATTTTCGGAAAGGACACTAGCATTTCCCCACGTAAGTTTGACTAAATTATTATCTTTAATACTTTTATTAAGTAACAGACAATCTTCAATCTCTTTATACATACGTCTGACTTTCTATAAAATTACAAGCTTCTGCATTAGCAAACTCTGGATCTCCAGATGCTAAAAAAGCAGCATAGAAAGCATCTCCTGCTCCCATTGTGCTAACAACATTTTCAAGTTCAAATGAAGGATACTCAGTTCCATTTAAAGAACATCCTTTACTACCTTTAGTTATGCACACATCATAATCCCTACCTACAGACTTAGATTCTTTTTCATTACATACAATATAGTTTATATTATCATACAGAGAATAATTTGATTCTCTACTTGATATTTGAGATGATGCATATGTTTCAGCAGATTCAAGATTAGTACACGTATCTATAAATGATTCTGTTATTAATCCACATCTGTAATCAGAAAAAGCAATTATATCATACTTGGATAAATCAGTATCGATTAAAGGATGAACATTCTCATCATTTACATTGTTAATTTGAAGATACTTATACGTTGAGTCTCCGTGAGATATCCAATATCTGGTTTTAGTATTATTTTTACCTTGATAAAAATTAAGAACCTTTGCTCCAGTAGAACTGATAGGATTAACGTGCTCTTCTGATATAGAAGTTAAGAAGGTAACATCTAAATCATAATCTGCCAAACGTCTTGCGACATTAGCTGCACCACCATACTTAACTCTGTTTGTATCATAAACAGTTTTCATTGTAGGAGTTTCTAAAGAAATACCTGATGCAATAAGAAAAATATCCTCATCAATTATAGTATCTCCAACTATTAAAAATTTTAGATCTTCTCGCATGACCCCATATTCCTAATTTTTTCCATTGTATTAGTAGTTGAATAATCTCCAACTAATGGATAAACTTTAACTTGTATTGTATCTGGTATTTCATCTCTTTCTCTTAGTTCATCGGCAGTCCACTCTGATCCTTTAACAACAACATCAGGACATAATGTTTCATATAAAGTTTTAAGTTCTTCAGAAGAATTGAAAGTAACTACAGAATCGACATATCTATTAGTTTCTAATACTTTTCTACGATCCTCTTCATTATTAATTGGTCTATCTTCTCCTTTTAATTGTCTAACTCTTTCATCAGAATCAATAGCAACTATAAGTTTATCTCCTTGATTCTTAGAAAACTTTAAAAGTTCTATATGTCCCTTATGCAATATGTCAAAAACACCATTAGTAAGAACTATACCACTATGATCATCTATCTTCTCTACTCTCTTAACGTGTCTTCCTTCNCCCCAAGCTTCGTCTAACCACATCTTAGACATATCTCTCATTTCAAGTTGAGATGATAACCAAGATCCTAAACAAAGAACATTTGAATCATTATGCTCTCTTGATTTAACAGCAGTAAGTTCATTATGTGCAAGAACAGCACGAACTCCAGAGAAACGATTCGCAACAATACTCATCCCAACTCCAGTACCACATATAAGAATACCTCTGTCTGCTTCCTTGTTACCTACGATTGTTGATAACTGAGCAGCATAATCAACATAGTCTACACTAACTTCGGGAGTGTAAGGACCTATATCAATAACTCTATAACCTTCTCCTTTGAGGTAAGTCTTTAATTGTTGTTTGTCTTCAACACCATTATGGTCAGAAGAAATAATAATTGTTTTCATAAGAATGTAAAATCACCAAAAGGAACATCTTGAATACTCTTGTTACTGCATTCAGCAGAGAACCAGTTTTTAGGTGCAATAATTTTTTTACTCTTTGCTAACCAAGCACCCCACCAAGAGAATGATGAATTAGCAATAATATGGTATGTACAAAGAGACATTAGACAAAGATCAAACTCTGTTGCATTACCATCAGAAATCAAAAATCTATCATCAGAAAATAGTTCCTGTTGATGACACCAAGATGGGTCATCTGAAAATACAAACACTGGGATCTTTGAATCAAAGTTACTAAGTGCCTTATCATAATACTCCACAGTTTGAGTTGGATGATTAGGATTAACAGTGTAATCTCCCCTTCGTATATGAAGAGAGATTGATTCTCCATCTACAACTTTATTATACAACTCTTTACACATTTCTGTGATCTCTTTTGAGAAAGTGAAATCTTCTCTTATTTCATCTTCAATATGTTTAAAGTATTTTTCTGTTTGGAAGTAACCAACAAGATCAACGTTATCGGGACAATTAACAAATAGTTCTTCATCAAAATGATGCATCCTCTCCCATAGAGTTTGATTCTTTTGAAATCCTATAATATTATTCCCTACGTTTTCAAAAACATCGTATATGGTTACATCAGATTGTGATACCAATTCATCTTGTGCTCCAAAAGCATCTTTAGGAGGTATAGAAAAACTATAACCTCTATTAGAAGATATACCCTTAATAGAAGCATATTGAAACATTTGATTGGCAAGTCTGCCTAAATTACCAAGACGATTAATGGATAGCATATTTAACCATAATTAAATGAGAAGGATATTCTAGGTTCAGTGTTTTCTCCACTAGGAACACAATGTATAAGAGTAGATGGAAAAATTATCATAGTTCTATCATAGCATTTAAAAACTGCATGATCACTATTGTATTGATTTTCATTAGTATGTGGGATACCAAGATTCCATATAGGATGTCTAAATTTTATATCTGATGATCCTACTGGTACTTTAGCATAATATACTCCACTAAACAAGTGAGGTGTATGAGAATGATACTCTTGATAACTATGATTATCATAAACATTCCACCACCACTCTCTATTCATATATTCAAAATTACTTAATGGGAAGTTAAAGTTTTTAGCGTATTGTGTTATATGAAAATGTGCTTTCTTTAGAATTAAATTAAATTCTTCTTCATTATTTAAATCTATTCCAAAAGAATTCTTAGGACTTGCTTTTCCAGAGTCCCAACAATCTGCTCCTTTACCAACTTGTTTATCTTGTGTTGCAATAATATGATCTATTAACTCTTGATTCTCTTCTTGTGTTAGAACATCAGTTACAACATATAGAGGAGTTGGAAATAAATCAATTATATTAGGTTCATCATTCATTCTTCTATATCAAAATACCATCTAATAGATTTAATGTAATCAAATGTACAACCAATGTCTTTATCACAATTAATACTATACTTTCTGTCGCACAAAAAATTTCTCAGTTCTTGAACTGATTTAAAAGTTCCTTGATGTCTTTCTTTTTCGTCGTACAGATGATATTTCATAATTGAGAACAGTACCATTCATATGTAGATTTGATTCCTTCCTCCAAACTAATTTTTGGTTCCCAACCTAGAGATTTTATCTTATCTACATTTAGCACTTTTCTTGGAGTGCCATTTGGTTTAGATGTATCCCACTCTATACTTTTATTACCTACTACTTTGGCAACAGTTTCAGCAAGTTCTTTGATAGTTACATCTTCTCCTGTACCTACATTTATATGCTCATCATCTTCATACTTTTGCATACAAACATAACACGCTTCTGCAAGATCATCTACGTGTAAAAACTCTCTCATCGCAGATCCATCTCCCCACAATGTAACTTTATCTTCTGCTTCATGAAACTTACGTATCATAGCAGGTAGAACATGAGAGTTCTCTAAATCAAAATTATCATTTATTCCATACAAGTTTGTAGGCATCAATGATATAGCATTTAATCCATACTGTTCTTTATATGCTTGACACATTCTCATACCCGCAATCTTTGCTATAGCATATGCACTATTAGATTCCTCAAGAGGACTCGTCATCAATTGATCTTCTGTAATTGGAATCTTAGGAAACTTAGGATAGATGCAAGAAGATCCTAAAAATATTAATTTCTTTACTCCTGCTTCATATGAATTATGAATTATATTATTTTGTATTCTTAAATTATCGTATATAAAATCTGCAGGATAATTTTTATTACCCATGATACCACCAACCTTTGCAGCTGCATTGAAAACATACTCTGGTCTTTCCATCATAAAGAAACAATGAACATCATCCTCTTTTGTTAGATCGAGTTGACTACGATTTAAAGTAATAATATTATCGTATCCCTTAGATTGAAGATTACGCACAATCGCAGAACCAACTAATCCTTTATGTCCTGCTACAAAAATTTTAGAATTACTGTCCATAAATGCACATGTCCTCAACTAATTGTTTGAATGTTGTTGTTGGTTCCCAACCTAGTTTTTCTTTTGCCTTTGTGGGATCTCCTAATAATGATTCAACCTCTGCAGGTCTGAAATATCTATCCTTAACTCTTATGATAGTTCTCTTTGTATTCCAATCATAACCAACTTCATCTAATCCTTCTCCCATCCATTCTATCTTCATTCCAAATATTGGTGCTGCTTCTTCTACAAATTCACGAACTGAGTGTTGTTCTCCAGTTGCGATAACATAATCATCAGGTTCATCTTGCTGAAGCATAAGATACATTGCTTCTACAAAATCTTTAGCATGACCCCAATCTCTCTTTGCATCAAGATTACCAAGATACAAACAATCTTGAAGTCCAACAGATATTCTTGAAAGACCTTGTGTTATCTTACGAGTAACAAAAGTCTCTCCTCTTCTGGGAGACTCATGATTGAATAGAATACCAGAACTACAATGCATATTATATGCTTCGCGATAGTTTTTAATTATCCAATAACCATAGAGTTTTGCAACTCCATATGGGGAACGTGGATAAAAAGGTGTAGTTTCTGTTTGTGGAGTTTCTTGAACTAATCCATAAAGTTCTGATGTAGATGCCTGATATATTCTTGTCTTCTTCTCCATACCAAGAAGACGAACTGCTTCTAATACACGAAGAGTTCCAAGACCATCAACCTGTCCTGTATATTCTGGTAATTCAAAAGAAACTTTTACNTGACTTTGAGCACCAAGATTATAAATTTCATCTGGTTGAATCTTCTGAATGACACTAATCATATTAGTAGCATCAGTTAAGTCTCCATAATGAAGATGTATATCATTATAGATCTTATCTATTCTATGAGTATTAATCAAAGAGGAACGACGAACTATACCATGAACTTCGTATTTTAGTTCTAAAAGAAGTTCGGCAAGGTATGATCCGTCTTGTCCTGTAATACCTGTAATTAAAGCAACTTTAGACATCGTGTACGTAACAAGGAACACCTGCAGGGTCTAACCATTTGGTGTATTCAAAATCATTAATAGCAGTTTTGAACTGCATAAAATTATCGCAGAGATACATGTCTTTGTATCCATTGTGGTTATTCCACTTTTGAATGCGATAGTCTGGTTGTCCATTCTCNAAGAGATCAGGCATTTTTACATACCTGTATGGATCATTCTGGCATAATACTTCAATCATAGTTTTAAGTCCTCTATGATACATTCTATCACAGCATTATAGTCTGCGTCAGGGTCTTCCCCACTTAAATCAATATATTGTAAATTTTCGTAATATCTTTTTACTTTCTTATATAATTTGGGATGTTTTACATCCAAGAATATTTCTTTGTTTGCTGCAGCACGAAGAGTGCCTATGTCTTTTTTGAATTTAGTTGTGAGAGTCATTGCTCTATAACGGTTTACCCTTAGATTATAGATTAAAACCTCAAGTTTGTCAATAGTAACTTACTGAGGGTTTAGTAACAGGATTCAAATATAGGTTTCCAGATATAGTAATTCTATAATCATCGCTTGTATAAAAAGGATATACTTGATGATGTGTTATAGAGGGGAATAGCATAATAACTTGTTCCCAACCTTTGTCTGCTTCTATTACATGAGGGACAATTTCTCCTAGACCATTAATAGCATAAAATGAAAAACAACCAGGATATCTTTGATTTGCATTTTTAGTTCTTGCAGATTTGAATTCTTCCCTTAAATCGAATGGTATCTTAACAAAGACAACAAAACTATATAAACCACTATGATTATGAAGTGGATTAAACTCATATTTCTTCATATAGTTTACCCAACATTGTCTTAATCTTAAATCATAAGACATTCCTTCATCTAGGGAAGTTTGTTGATTCCCCATACATTTCATATAACTAAATTTCTGTTCGTATATACCTGCTAAACCACGTAAATAATTTTCAAATTTGTAGAGATTAATTTCATTGGAGAAATTCATAGTATATTGTTCTTCTATATTCCCAACCAACTTATCATTATGTGGTTGAGAATGTTCAAAAGCAACATCTATTTCTTCTAAGAGAATCTTATATACGTCGTCAGGTATTTTCTCATCAATNTATCCAAGATTATTGGAAAACTCATAAAGTTTATATGAATTGCTAGGTCTCTAATTAGTCCCTCATGTCCTTGCACCATCTTAATTATGTGGGTTAAAATATCTTAGCATAAAATATAANGTTATANCAACTATAACACATATCGAAAGGAATACAATCATTTTAATAATTTAGGTATTTTATTTAGACCTGCTTGAACTAAGTCATTTTCTACAATCACTTTTGTTTTATTTGCAATGTCATCTATTATATTAACATCTAAATCCATAAACGGTGGAATAATTCCCAACATTCTTAACAATCCATCAATAAACAATGCTAGAGTAGTGAATCCTAGAATCATACTAATTACAGTAGCATCTCTATTATGCTTACGCATGGATTCCTCATCAATCCTTCTTGCTTCAGCAACTGCTTCTTTAATTAGTTCATCTACTTCTTTTTTAGTGTAGAAACTTCCCAACCAAGGAAGAGTAGGTAACTCTGTTCTTTTTGGTTTTAGGACATCCGACAAAGGAAAATTACGAACGATTGGATTTGTGTTAGTCATACATTTAGTATAATATCGTTACAGGATTGTGTCAACAGTATTTACCATGCTATAATTAATGAAAAACGTTTTTAGTATTTGTTGTTACGTCATTCAGTAAATTATGTTAGTAAAAGAAGAAAAAAGAATAAAATTTGAAAGACTACTAAGGAAACTAGGTTATAGAGATAGAAGTCCTATTTTTCCCCAAGAGGAAAAGAGAATCAAAGAGAAACAATATATGTGCTCTACTGGAGCAATCATGATCTCTACATTCATTATATTGTATAAAACAAAAAAGAGTTACCTATGGTTAGAATTTCTAGATAATTATGAGGAAGATGATTTAGAGGATATTATTTCAAAACTAGCAGAAAGAATTAGATATAAAGAGAAAACAAGACTTGCAGAAGTTGGATATGAAGCAAAGTATACTCAACAACCAAATCAATTCACTTTAAAAGAAAGAAAGAAAATACTTATTGATTTTATGAAGATGACATATGTTCATCTTGCGGAAGGTATGGTAGAACTATCTCCAAAACCAGGCGATGTTCTTGTAGCAAAACCACACGGTCCAAAAATAGACGAAGGATTTACAGAATCATCTTTAGTTATTGGACAAAAACAAAGAGCATTGGTTGCTAAGAGACTTGGTTTTGGTAATCTACAAGATGATGATTTTCAATATGCTCGTTATGATGAGAACTGCNTACTACGTCCTATCTAAAAGATCTATCTTCAAAATCTAATTTACGGACTTTACGTTTGTTTCTCTTCTCTTGCCATTCTAATTCAGATGGGGAGAGACTATTATCNATATCAACAGGATTGTAAGTATTCAACATTACAACCTTTGCCATATCAACAGCAGATATTACATTTCCTTTTATAGTAGTCATATTTGAACATCCACAACATACAGACTTTCCTGCACAAGCTTTAATTTCTTTATTACAACTACGACATCTTACTCTAATCGGTTCCATTTTCAACATTCTGACTTTAACGTCTTCCACTAGTTCTTTATCGTGTTAATTATATATTATATTTTTATCTGTCTACAAACCATCATAGTTTGAATTGCTCTACATGAAAATGCTTTATCTTTACTCAACAAAAAAATAATAGCAGTCAGTTGAACCATGATGGCAACTGGAACTGCTATTTTAAATATTGTCTT
>FUFK010039725.1_pt1 | contig 14680 bp, 17 predicted proteins | sample 1021851 | NCBI WGS metagenome assembly FUFK01 (sample SAMEA51879418, study PRJEB19060) | metagenome | reverse complement strand
AATGGTAGGGCCAATTTTAGAGGAAATTTCAGAGGAGATGGCAAATGATATTGTCATTGCAAAACATGACATAGACTCAGAGCCTAACATGCCTACTAAGTATGGTGTTCGTGGAATTCCTACAATGCTTTTATTTAAAGGTGGCGAATTAAAAGCAACTAAAGTTGGAGCTACACCTAAGAGCGATATTGTTGCTTTTATTAAAGAAAATATTTAATTCAAATTAAGTAGCTCACCAGCAAGATATAAAGACCCGGTTATCATTATCAAATCATCTTTACCTGGATTTATAGAGTTAAGAGCTTCTTCAATGGATTTTTTGTAACTAACATTAGAATATTTATTTAATTTTTCCTTTAAATCTTTTCCTTTGATAGCATTTGGTTGGTTAGGAATATCAATTGTTGTTATGGAAGATATATTACTAAATTTGCTTAAATACTCTTCATGATNTTTATTAGACATCATTCCAAGAATTAAATGCTTTTTACAATCAAGAGTGTTTAAATATTCATTAAGCGCTCTAGCACCTAAAGGATTATGTGAACCATCTAAATATAATCTATTATCCTTACAAATATTTTTAAGCTTTCCGGATTTAATTTCTTGAAGTCTTGCAACACTTTTTATCTTAGTAATACCTTCTTTGATATTTTCATCTTTTACTCCCAGTTTTAAATTTCTTACTGCAGCAATAGCAGTCGCACAATTATCAATTTGAAAATTACCTAAAAGATTTGGTTTTGGTAATTTCAAACCACCAAATTTATCTTCATAATAAGTAAAACCATTTTCACTTAATGAATAATTAAAATCATCTTTATAAATGATTTTTTTTGATTGATTATTATTAATTGATTTTTTTATTAAAATTAAGGTTTCATCTGAACTTTGCTTGCTAACTACAATTGTAGAATTTAGTAGTGAAGAGGTTTTTTCATAAACAATTTTTTCAATATTTTGCTCGTTTTTTGGTAACCAATCTAAATGGTCTAAACCTATTGAAGTAACAATACTAGATAAATTAGCATCAATAATATTTGTTGCATCAAATCTATGAAATAGACCACTTTCTATAATATTTATTTTTTCTTTGAATTTACTTGCATGATAAAAATATGCTGCAGTTAATATTTCGAAGTAAGTTATTTGTTCTCCATTATTAACATTTTCAACTTCTTCTAATAAATCAGATAATTTATCATCGGATATTTCTTCATCGTTAAATATAAATCTCTCATTAATTTTTTGAATATGTGGGCTTGTATATATATTGCAGTTTATATCAGCATTTTTTAATATTGATCTTACTGCTTGTATTGTCGAATACTTACCATTTGTCCCAACTACAGATATATATTTTAAATCCTTTTGTGGATTGCCTAATTTATTACAAAGGTTTTTGACTCTATCTAGACTTAGATCGATTTCTTTAGGATGCAGCTTTTGTAAGCGGCTCAATACTGTCTGGAGTTTCATCTATTTGTTTTTCATTTACCGCGTTATCTTTTTTTAACAATATTGATAAGATTAAACTTATTTCATTTTTTAAATCTTTTCGCTCAACAATTCTGTCAACAAATCCATGTTTTTCAACAAATTCAGATGTTTGAAAATCAGGGCTTAACTCCTCTTTCACTGTAGCCTGTATAACTCTTTTTCCCGCAAAAGCTATTAAACATCCAGGTTCAGCAAAATGAATGTCGCCTAACATCGCAAAAGATGCTGTGATCCCACCAGCTGTCGGATCTGTAAAAACAACTAAATAAGGAAGATTATTTTTTTTAAGTTCATTGATTGCAAGAGTAGTTCTAGTCATATTTGCTAGCGCAATTGGAGACTCAAACATTCTTTGTCCACCACCACAAGGAAAGAAAACAAATGGTGTTTGATTGTCAATCGCGTGCTGAACACCATAAATAATTGCTTCACCTTCAGCTGCACCAACAGAGCCACCAATAAACTCAAAATTTATAGCTCCTGCTGTTACCTCTACTCCATTTATTCTACCTTTAGCGATCATCACAGCTGAATTTTGATTAGTTTTCTTTCTTGCAGATTTCAGTCTATCTTTATAAGATTTAGTGTCTACCCATCCAAGAGGGTCTTCTGCAGGAATTGGTGTTTCAAGTATTTCATAAGCATTTTTTCCAAAAATAATATTAAATCTTTGTCTGCAATTAATTCTGTGATGTTTTCCACACGAGTTGCAAACCCATAAATTTTCTTCAAGATCTTTTTTTAATATTGGGCCTTTGCAACAACTAGTCCAGTCTGAATTTGCAATATCTTCTTTTGATGGTCTTTTTTTTAATACTTTTTTTATTTTTTCACCAAAACTTAAAGCTTTTGTAATCCAGTTCATAGAATTTTACTTTTTAATTTTTTTACTAGATTACTTACATTTGTGACAGGATTTTGTCTATGCTTTAAACTCTTGCTAATTTCCTTACAAATAGCACTTCCAACAACTAATCCATCTGCAGATTTGAGTTTGCCAACTGTTTTTTCTGTGATTCCAAAACCAATAACCACCTTTTTTTTTGGATTGATTTTTTTTATTTTTATATAATTTTTTATTATCTCTTTTGGTGATACTTTTAGTTTACCACCGGTTGTGCTTAACATTGAAATAAAATAATTCATCGGATGAGAGTCTTTTATAATCTTTTTAAGCCTAATTTTTGTTGTTGTTGGTGATAAAAGTTGAATAAAATATATAGATTTTTTTTTACATTTTTTTGCGAAATCTTTATTTTCTGGCCAAGGTAAATCCACAACTATCAATCCATTTACTCCAGATACTTTACATTTATTTAAGAATTTATTTTCACCATATTGAAAGATCATATTGTAATAGCCCATTAATATAACAGGTTTATTTTTATCAAACTTTTTGAAGTCTTTTACAATTTTGAAAATATCATTTACTTTAATTCCATTTTTAATTGCTCTATACGCACTTGTTTGAATTTGACTTCCATCTGCTACAGGAGTGTTGTGAGGCATACCTACTTCTAAAATATCAGCATTTTGAGAAATTGATTTTAATATATTTAAAGATTGTATTTTTGAACTATCACCAGCAACAGTATAAGTTAGTAAAGCAGGTCTATTTTCTTGTTTAGCTTTTATAAATGCTGCACTAATTGGATTTAACATATTTTTTTCCTAATCTTTTCTCTAAAATTCCCTTATCCTTATAAGCATCTCCACAGCTATTAACTACTACGACTGTATCTTTACTCAATTTTTTAGATTCTGCTATCGCAACAGCGAATGCGTGGCTAGGTTCAAGAGATGGTTTTAATTTTTCAAATCTTGTAACAAGTTTGTATGCTTCTAATGCTTGTTCATCACTAGCAGCAGTATATCTGGCTCTCTTTGTGTCTTTTAAAAAACAATGAAGCGGTGAGATTCCGGGGTAATCCAAACCTGCAGATATAGACTCTGTCTCTTCTATTTGTCCATCTGCGTTTTGATTAACATATTGGGCTGCACCATGTAGAATTCCAATTTTCGAACCATAAGTCAAAGGTGCTGCATGTTTTTTACCTCTTGCAGGCCCCCCAGCTTCCACACCAATAAATTCACACTGCTTCTTATCATAATCCATAAATTCATTCCAAAAACCAAAACTTGAACTTCCACCGCCTACACAATTGTAAAGTTTAAGTTTTTTTGGAATTAATCCAAACTCATCAATTAATTGAACTTTAAGTTCTCTCGAAATTTGACTAGTGCTCCAACCACAAATACGTACAAATATAGCTGGCCCTACCGTACTACCTACACACATCGCACTTGTATCACAATTAGCAACCCAGAACCTCATACACTCTGAAACAGCATCCACAAGCGTTTGACTTCCTGAATAAACTGGAACTACCTCAGCACCATTTTTTTTCATCGCTTTTACATTTGGTTGTTGTCTTGCAATATCTTTTGCACCCATGAAAATTTTACACTTAAGGCCAAACTTTTTTGCTGCCATACTCAACATTTTACCCGCATACCCGGCACCAGTATCTCCACATATAGTTTTTTTACCAGAACGTTTTGCAAGTAAACAATGAACTGTTGCGTTATAGATCTTGTGTGCTCCACCGTTTGCATCTGAAACAACTTTAGACCAAATCTGAGCTCCACCTACATGTCTTGTCAAATTTTCTAATTTAATAAATCGAGTAGGTACGCCAATCCAATTTTTAAAATATTTATCTCTTTCTTGTATAAATTTTTTATCTTTTTTAAGTTTGTTAAATAGTACTTCTAAATCTTCGATAGGTTTTTTTAATGTTTCGGGAACAAAGTTTCCTCCAAATTTACCTCCCCAAAATCCAAGTTTATTACCTTGATCTATTACAGGAATTCCTTTTTTTAGTTTCATATTTTTGCAGATAAGTTTAACAATTTATCAATTTTACTTATATCTTTTTTTCCATTTTCATCTTCTAACGCTCCACTAAGATCAATCATAAGATTTTTATTTTTAAAATTTGGAATATCTTCTATTTGTATATCTCCTGCAATCATTTTATTTAATTCATCAGGTACAATATCCAGCAGTTTATGATCAAAACTTTCAGATTTATGATATCCTTTTGAGTCAAATAAAATTATATCTGATATCTTTAGATAATTTTTGTATTTAATTACGTCATCTTCTACAGAAACTGTTATTGCGGTTATTATTTTTATTTTATATTTTGTTTTAATTTCTTCAGTTCTTTCAGGATCTACATCATAAAGTTGATAATAGTCAAAATTTAAATCTTTAATTTTTTCTAAAATCTCATTGTTAGGACTCACAAGAACAGAGACAAAGTTTACCTTCTTTTTATCAATATTAATTAAACTTTGTAATTTGTCATATTCAATAAATCTACTGCTTTTTTTATAATTTGTAATGAACCCTATCATAGATGGTTTGTATCTATGGTTTAAAATATAGTTTAAAGTTTTAGGATCTGAGATCCCGCAAATTTTTAAACCTTTGATCATTGATTTAAGTGATCAATTAGTGTTTGAACATTTTTTTTGATATTGCCTTTAGTAATGTCTCTTCCAATTACTAACCAATCTGCACCATTTCTATAAGCTTGTTTAGGAGATAACGTTCTTTTTTGATCATTTATTTTTGAACTAAATCTGATTCCAGGAGTTATTATTTCTTTTTTAAATACTTTTTTTACTATTTTAGCTTCTTGAGCACTACATACTATAGCATCCAATTTTGCTTTAGTTGCTAATTTTGCTTGATGAAGAACTAATTCTTTTATATTTTTACTAAATCCGATTTCTTTAATAGCTTTATTATCTAATGAAGTTAATATTGTAACACCAATTAGTTTTGTTTTACCTGCAACTTTCTTTGCTGCTTTTAAAGCCTGGTAGCCTGAGCTAATATGAATTGTTATGTAATTAAAATTCAAGTGTTTGACAGCTTTAATAGCTGATGAGCATGTGTTTGGGATATCTGAAAATTTGTAATCTCCAAATGATATTTTATCTTTAAGCTTTAAAATAAATTTTTGCCCATTTTTTGAATTTAAAAGTTCTAAACCAAATTTATAACCAACATGAATTTTGTTGTTTTGAGTTTGTTTTATTATTTTTTTTAATCTAGATATTTTAGTTGTATCACAGGCAATAAATATTTTATTTTTCTTCATTTATTTTTTTTGACCAAAGTTTTGAAGTCTTAAATATTAATGAATATTTTTCTTTGATATAAATTTTTTCATTTGTTTTGGGATTCCGAGCATATCTAGCACTGTATAGTTTTGGTTCAATTGAAAATACATCTCTTAACTCTACTCTCTCATGTCTTCTCAGTGAGTTCCTTAATTCTTCAAAGAAAATATCAATAATATTTCTTAGATCCTTCTTAAAAAAATTTGGATAGTTATCGGCTAGTTTTTTTATAATTTCTGATTTATTAGTAGCCAATATTTACTCTTTGTCTTTATTTTTATCCTTTTTATCTTCAAGTTTCTCTGACAAAGATGAAAAAGGAAGATTTTTTCCACTTAATGGACTTGAAAATTTTGATACAGCCTCTTTATTTTGTAATTCTTCTAATAATTTTATACTGAGACTAACCTTTCTTTTCTCAATATTTAACTCTGATATAGCAGCATCTATTCTTTCTCCTCCAACAAATCTTGAAGGTCTTGCATCTGATGCATTTACGGCTATGTTTGATTTCTTTATTAAAAAGTCTAAATCACAATTTTCTGGTTTAACAATTAATCCTTTGTTATCAGAACTAATAACATTTACTGTGATTATATCGTTTATTTTTTTGTCTTTAAACCAATCAAATGGATCTTCTCCTAATTGTTTTAAACCAACTCTGACTTTTTGCTCATCCTTTTTAATTTCTAATATTTTGACTTTAATCTTGTCACCTTTTTTAAACTTTTTAAGTTCTTCTTCGCCATTATTAGTATAACTAAGATCGTTAGCATGTAAAAAACCATCAATCTCATATTCATTTAGTTTTACATATAAGGCGTATTCATTATAGCTTGATACAATTCCTTCAATTTCACTTCCTTCTGGATACTTGTCTATTAAACTTTGATAGGGATTTTCAATAGTAAGTTTATGAGAAATTGCAACTCTTCTTTTATCTTTGTCAATTTCAGTAATTACGCATTCTATCATATCTCCAACTTTAAATAATTTTTTTGGAACAATATTTCTCTTTGTCCAACTCATCTCACTGCTATGAAGTAACGTACTCAATCCAGGTTCTAAAGAACAAAAACAACCATAGTCAGTTATTTTATCTACTTTAACTTTATATTTAGCTCCAATTTTATAGTTACTGATATGCTCAAAAGGATCAGGTAATAATTGTTTAATTGAACAACCAATTTGTAATTTTTCATTGTCAATTGAAATTATTTTAAGATCGTGTTTTTCACCAATGTTAAATATTTCATCTGGATGGTTAACTCTTGAATAAGAGATTTCTTGAAGATGCACTAGGACATCAATTTCATTATTTACTTCAAAAAAACAACCAAATGAAGAGTAGCCTTTAACAACAGCATCCTTAATCACATCTCCAACCTTAAACTTTTCTATTATTTTAGCTTTGTCTTCTCTTTTATTTGTTGAAACAATCTGTCTTCTAGATACGCATGCATTACCTCTTATCTTATCCAATTTAATTATAGCAAACTTTTGTTCCACTCCAATTAAATGATCAATATTTTTTAAAGGTTTATCACTAATCTGAGAACCTGGGCAAAACATTAAGGATCCAGTTTGACTATGTTCAACAATTACCCCACCTTTACATTTGCTAGTAATTTTTCCAACAATTGACTCGTTGTTTTCGTATGCTTTTTCAAGTTCGTACCAACCTTTAATCTTTTGCGCTTTAATTGCTGAAACAATTACTTCACCATTCTTGTCTTCAATTTTTTCAAGTAAGACTGGAATATTTTCATCAATAGAAATTTTGTCTTTAAGGCCAATTAGTTTAAGTTCATTTATATCAATTATTGGTTCACTTTTTAGTCCTGGAATAAATATGAATACAAACTTTTCGGTTATCTTAGTAATTTTACCATCTATTATTTTTCCTTCTTCAATTTTATTTCTAGATAATTGAGAGTTAAGTAGTTTTTCAAAATTTTGGTTTTCTGGTGATTTAAGATCTTTGTAAATTTCCATTAAATTTTAATTTTTTTGTCCATTATCGACTTTATTTTAATAAAGCACGCTTTCTTACTTAATTTAGAAGTATTAATCAAGATTGAATCTTTAGTTTTTTTTAGAGGACTAAATTTTCTGTTTTTATCCAAATAATCCCGTTTTCTGAGGCTTTTTAGAACAAATTTATAATCGATTTTCTTATTTAGTTTTTTAAACTCCAAGTATCTCCTTCTTGCTCTAATTTTTATATTTGCTGTAATGTAGAACTTAAACATTGCGTTTTTCATAATCACAGACGTGATATCTCTTCCATCAAGAACAGAACCAAAAAATTTTTTAGGAGGGTTATAGGCACATTCTAATTGAAATTTTTTAATTATTTTCCTTATTTTATAATCTTTTGCTATAATAGAAGCTGAAATTGCGATTTCATTAGAAATTAAACTTTTATCTTTTAATTTTTCCAGATTAATTTTTTTTATTTGTTCTCTTACAAACTTGTAATTAAAATTATTTTTATTATTTAGTCTTAATTTACCAATGAAACGATAAATTTTACCTGTATCCAAATATAATAATTTATACTCATTTGCTATATATTTTGCTTGTGTTCCTGCACCTGCGGCAGCAGGAGAATCTATTGCGACAGTAATTAAATTTTTTCTTTTTTTTTTCAATTTATTTTTGCACCTAGTTTTTTTAATATTTTTAAAAAATTTGGAAATGATGAATTTATAGAACTTTTGTCATCAATTTTCCAATTACCACCTAAAGTCAGTGCAGCAATACAGGACATCATGAATACTCTATGGTCTTTCCTAAAATTCTTAATAACATAATGTTTCTTTAATTTTAAATTAGGATTACCAAAAATTTTGATGTCATCTTTTTTTCGCGTCACCTTAACACCAATTTTTTTTAAAAACTCAATACTAATGTCTAACCTAGGACTTTCTTTCTTGTTAAGTTCACCTAAATTTTTAAAAACCGATATCCCTTTGGCTTTTGCTGCTACAAGAAAAATTATTAAAAATTCATCAATTGCTGAACTATTCAGATTCTCAGGGCAATTAATACACTTTAGATTTTGTTTACTTTTCACAACAATATCAGATATGACTTCACCTTTATAGATGGTCTGATTTTTAAATTTGATATTTGCATTCATTTTATTTAATATCTTTATTATTCCCATCCGAGACTTATTTATGTTTATATTTTTTATAGTTAATTGTGAGTTTTCGGACAATAAAGTTAAAACTAAGAAGAAAGAACACGAACTTATATCGCCTGGAACTTTATAATCAAAGCTTTTAAAATTGTGCTGTCCTTCAATCTGGATAAAATCAAATTTTTTTTTTGAAATTACTTTTATCGGAACCTTAAGGTTTTTCAAAAGCAGCTCAGTGTGATTTCTTGATTTTTTGGCTTTAATTTTAGTTATCCCTGGAGTTTTTAAAGCTGCAAAAATTACAGCACTCTTACATTGAGCACTTCCAAGTTTTTCAAAATAATTTATTGGTCTTAGATATTCTGATCCCCTTATTATTACAGGTAAATTTGATTTATTAGAATGAATGATTGCACCAAATTTTTTAAGAGGTTCGGTAATTCTTTTAAAATCTCTTGATGAGAGACTTTTGTCACCTATAATTTTAATTCCGTTGTAAGAATTTACTAAAAGACCTAATATTAACCTTGCAAAGGTTCCAGAATTACCTGCATTTAAGGTAATTTTTTTTTTTGTATTATATCCTCCTAAACCAAAACCCTCAATTTCATAATAATTTTTAATTTTTTTATAATTAATTCCTAATTTTTTAATTGAAATTAAGGAGTTAATAACATCTTCAGATTCTAGTAGATTATATATTCTAGAAATACCAATAGCTTGGGATGCTAATAATACGCATCGTATTGAAATACTTTTGTCACCACTAACATAAATATCATCTTTAAAATTTTTAATTGTATCTTCGATTTTAACATGATTTTTCATCGATGAATTAACTTATATTAAATTCATCTCCAAAATACATAGTTTTTGCTTCTTTATCACTTATTACTTCATCTGGACTTCCTGAAGCTATTATTTTTCCATTCGATAAAATAATAGCTCTATCAACACAATTTAGTAGATCTCTTGCTTGATGATCACAAACAACTATAGAAATTTCCTCAGAAGATTGCAAATTAACAATAATTTCTTGCAGCATTTTAATTGTCAAAATATCTAATGCAGCAAAAGGCTCATCTAACAATAAAATTTTTGGATCATTTACAAGTGCCATCGCAATTACAAGCTTTTTTTTTTGACCACCTGATAAATCTTTCGACTTGATTTTTAATAATGTTTCAAATTCAAATTGGGTAATGAGCTTGTTTAATTTATGTTCCCGTAATTCTTTTTCTTTAATATGAATTTCTGATACTAGTTTTAAATTATCTAGTAATGTTAAATCATGAATAATACCGCCATACTGAGGCACAAAACCTAATTTGAATTTTGTAAAACGTTCATTAATAGGTAGCGTTGTGGCTTTTGTGCCCTCAATAAATATTTCTCCGTAATTTGGATCTTTTAAACCAGTTATTAAATTAAAAATTGTAGATTTACCCACACCATTTGGACCCAACATCCCAAGAATTTCTTGCTTATTAATTTTTAAATTTAAATTATCAATTATCTGTCTTTTATTGTAAAAAACAGAAATATTTTTTAACTCTACGATCGGCTCAATTGATTTATAACTTTTTACTCTAAATTTTTTTATTAATGCCATTAATTACTAATAATTTTAATTTTATTCTTAGAATTAATACTTATATCTTTGGTTATAATATTTAAAGTAATATTTTGTGCTTTCATTATAGAATTACTATCTTTTATTATGACGTTATCATATCCTACGGCAATATTTTCAGTCATGTTTAAGTCGAGATTATCACAGGTAATTATTTTATTATCATAATTGATAATTACATTATTATAAAATTTTGAATTTTGATTTGAATAGTTATATTCAGCATATTTTGATGAAATATATATTTGAGGTCTTATTTCGGAGGTTATAGTTCCGTTTACATTCTCAAGATCTAAAATGTTTGTATCTATAATATTTGTTTTTCCAAACTCTGCAAATATTTTAAAAACATCACCATTGTTATTAGATGTCACATATTCGATATTTTTTGTTAAATTTTCTAACTTATCATCTCCCTTATCTATAACGTTAATTTTATTATTTTGTTGTGACTTAGCTTGAGAATTTTCATCTAAATTCTTTTTTGATTTTTTTTCAGTATTTTTTAAAATATTTTTTTTATTGATATCAATTTCTTCTAAGACCTCTTGATTTGAAGATAGGTTTGAATTCTTATTCACCTGATCTATCTCTAATAATTTTTCAGAAATTTCTTGGTTTTTTAAAGGCCCAGTGTAAAAATAAAGTAAGTAAATTCCACCAATGATAATAATAATTAATAAAAATAATATAATTTGTAAAATTGACTTTATAGACATTAGTTAATGTTTGATCTCAAAATGTCATGCATGTGTAATATTCCTATTGTTTTCTTCGTTTTTCTATTTTTATGAACACAAAGAGACGTAATTTTTTTTGCATTCATTATAGATAATGCTGTTGCTGCAAGGGTATCCTCTGCAATAGTTAAAGGTTTTTTTTTCATCACTTTTTTTATTTCTAGTTTCTCAAATTGGTAATGTTTACTAGCAATCCTTTTTAAATCTCCATCAGTAACAATTCCAACTGTGTCTCTGTTTTTTTTTTGGACTATAAGAACTCCAAGTTTTTTATTATTTATAATTTTTAAAGCTGTCTTCATTTTTATATCTTCATTTACAAAAGGGATCTTTTTACCTCTAGTCATTAAGTCCCCAACTGTTTTAAGTCTTATAGATAATGTTCCACCTGGATGAAATTTTTTGAAATCATATTTGGTAAATTTTTTATATTTCATGCAAGCTATTGCTATAGCATCTCCAAGCGCCAGTTGATTAGTAGTGGACGAAGTTGGAACAATATTTTCTGGGCCCGCCTCTTTAATAGACGGCATATGAAATGATGCATCTGAATTTTTATATAAAATAGAGTCTTTTTTTGACGTTATGCCAATTAATTTAATATTCTTATTTCTAGACACATATTGAATAATATTTTTTAACTCGTTACTTTGCCCACTATTACTTATTAAAATAACTATATCATTGGATGTAATTTGACCCATATCCCCATGACTCGCATTTGTGGCATCTAAAAAAAAAGATGGAGTTCCTGTAGAGGAAAATGTTGCTGCCCACTTTCTAGCTATTATTCCACTTTTTCCTACACCTGATATAATAACTTTTCCATTTTTGTTATTAAGAATTAATTTAACGATTTTAGTAAATGAATTATTTATATTTTTTTTTAAAAATTTTAATGCGTCAATCTCAAATTTAATTACTTCTTTTGCAATTTCTAAAACACTTTTTTGCATTCAGTGAGACCAAATATCTGACGTAAAAGAAGCAAGATCTAAATCTACTCTGGTGTGTATAAATTTAATCGCACCACTGTACAATCTATCTCTATTTTCTCTTACTAAAATTTTTTTCAAACTATTATAAATTTCATGCAAATATATTACATCCTTAGCACAATATTGGAGTTGTTTATCTGTTAATTCTCCCCCAAAATCTGACGATTGAAGACTTTTACTTATTTCATTTCCAGTAAATTCTTTTATTAAATCTTTAAGACCATGTTTGTCACTATAACTTCTAGCAATTTTGCTCATTATTTTTGTACAATTAACATTTTCAACATTTATATTTAAGTATTTTTTTATAAATAATAAATCTGCTCTTGCGTAATGAAAAATTTTATTGACATTTTTATCTGTTAATATTTTTTTTAGATTTGGGGCGTTATAATTTTTTCTATTTAACTTAATTATGTGCGCATCTTTATTTCCCGTCGAAATTTGGACTAAGCATAGTTGATCTCGCTCTACATTCAGGCCCATAAATTCACAATCTACAGATATATTGTCACTAAGCGCTAATTGGTCTGGCAAATCATCTTTGTGTAATTTAATATCTATATTCATTTTGATAAAATATATATATGAAACAAAAAGAAATTCTAGTTTTCGGTGCAACAGGGCAAATTGGAAGAAATCTAATTAGAAAGTTAACAAGAAATAACTATAAAATTACTGCAGTTACAAGAAATATTCATCAAGCTGGCTATATTTTGAAAACGCAAGCCAATCCAGGATATCTTAATTTAGTTGAATTGAAGAATTTTGATTTAACTAAAATTGACGAATTGGTAAAAAATTGTAATATTTGTATTAATTTGATTGGAATTCTATACGAAAAAAAAAAAGACCATTTTAAAATAATTCACACAGATCTACCAAACTTGTTATCACAAAAAGCAAAAAAATATCAAATAGATAAATTAATTCATTTATCTGCTTTAGGAATTGAACAAGCTGCTGATAGCAATTATGCAATTAGTAAAATTCAAGGTGAAAAAAAAATAATAAAAAACTTTAGCAGACATATAATTCTTAAACCATCTATAGTTTATTCAGTAGATGATAATTTTTCTACAAATTTTATGTCACTATTAAGTAAACTTCCTGTAATGCCATTATATTATAATGGTAAAACAAAATTTAGCCCCATACATGTTTCAGACTTAGTTGATATAATATTTCACATGATAGAATTTAAAAATGAAAAATTAGTTTTAGAATGTGTTGGACCTGAAGAGTTAACGTTTAAAGAAATTATTCAGAAAATACTTACCTCGATAAAAAAAAAAAGAATTTTATTACCAATTCCATTTCCTCTTGCTAGACTAAGTGCAAAAATATTACAATTACTACCCAATCCTCTTCTTACTGAAGATCAATTAAGACTACTAAAATATGACAATTGTAGGACTGAAAAATACAAAAATAATTTCGATTTGCAGCTCAATTCATATAAAAAGTTTGGAGATGAAATTAAAAAATATAGTTATAATTGGATGAGTGGTGGACAATTTGCAAATGCTAATGATGTAAAGGAAAAAAAATGATTCAATATATAGTTATAGGTATTTGCATATTATTGTTATTGGCAGTAATTTATATTTCTGCTAAACCAATAAGTATGGGTATAGAAGCTAGAAGAGATATCAAAGAAAAAAATGATGATGATAAAAATTTTGACAATAATCAAAAAAAAATATTAGATGAAAACTCTATTACTGATGAATTAGTAAAGTTAAATGATCTAAGAGAAAAAAAAGTTTTGACAGAGGAAGAGTACGAGCAAGCGAAAAAAAAATTATTGTCTTAAGCTGATTTAATCTTCTTTTCTATAAATTTTGGCATATCATCATCTTTTTCTATAATATCGTCTTTTTTACCTTTGGGTTGAAAGACCATCATCAAATGAAGAGGACAGTAAGAAAATTTTTCTACGTTTTTTCGTCCACAAAAACTTGCGTCTTTTTCATTTGGATTGCCTTCCATATATTTACAAGTTTCTTCAGTTAATTCCTCCAAATTTAAATTTTTTGCTGGCTCAAAATTTTTATCTAAAAGCAAAGATTTAAATTTTCCACGTTTTCCTTTTAATTTTATTTGGGTTTTTTCATTAACAAGGGGATTTTTTTGTCCTGTTTGTCTTGTTTTTATTTTCGAAGATAAATTAAGTCTATGAGCTTTTCCTATGACAGCGTTTCTTGATACACCTCCTAAAATTTCAGCAATCTGGCTAGCTGTTTGCCCTTTGCCCCACAACTCTTTTAATTTGCTTACTTTTTCTTCAGTCCAACTCATAATAAATACAACATTTAGTATGTTATTTTTTTTATATAACATGATGTCGCATAATTGTTATTTTAAACAAGTTTTTTTTAATATTTTTCAACATAAAAATTAAATTATAACTAGAGGTTGCAAATTAAACTGTCAATTAAAGTAAAAAAAAATATAAGTAAAT
>FUFK010207370.1_pt1 | contig 14681 bp, 10 predicted proteins | sample 1021851 | NCBI WGS metagenome assembly FUFK01 (sample SAMEA51879418, study PRJEB19060) | metagenome | reverse complement strand
AGTCCGAGAAGATTTTTTTCAGTAATTTCTTCTCCTGCTAAAACTCCAACATCAACCCCATCTCTCATAACTGTTGCTCTATCGCTTATTCTAACTAGCTCTGCAATTCTGTGAGTTACAATAAAGATTGCTGCACCTTGATCTCTTAATGTTCTCATTTTTGCAAAAAGTCTTTCTGTAGAGTCAAAATCGAGAGCAGCTGATGACTCATCTAAAATTAGTACTTTAGGATTTCTTAAAAATGCTCTACCAATTGTTATCCAAGCTTTCATACCAAGCGATAATTGACTTGCTATTGTATATGGATCGACAAATTCACCGGATAGCTCTAACATTATAGAGGCAGCTTTTTCGACCCTATCTCGATGTGCTAATTTTTTCCCAAAAAAAGAGTCATATCCAATAAATAAATTTTCATAAACAGTAGCCTCTTCAGCTATCATCACTTCTTGAAAAACTGTTGCGATACCAATTCTTTGAGCTTCAATTGGGGAATTGGGTGAATGCCCCATAATAGAGACCTTTCCTTTGTCCAAAGGTAAAACTCCTGAAATAACCTTTGCCAATGTGCTCTTACCACATCCATTACCACCAACAATGGCGTGTATTTCACCAAAGTTAGCTTTGAAATTTACACCGTTTAGGGCTTTTGTAACACCAAAGGACTTTGATGCATCTTGAACATAAATATCTCCTCCGACCTTAGAGGAGTTAGACTGTGCCCCATTCCCGTTTGGGGCACTGTCCAAAGTTTTTTCTTCATTCATTAATTACTTAAATTAAAGTAATGCTTCTCCACGATCGAAGAAATTATTTANNTATTCATCACTNGCCCAGTTTTCAATTCCAACAGTTCTAAACTCACTTGAGTTTCTGTCACAATCTTCAGGAACAAAAGACTGAATAGTCTCAACATCTTCTTCATATGGAGGAACTAAGATAGACTGGATTTTAAGACCCTGACCATACATAGTTCTTAAAAGAACATTCATCGCAAACTCTGCATCATCTCCAGGAGGCCATGCATAGATCGCTCTGTCGATAAAGTCTGGATTATTTCTCCAATAGCAGAATGCACCAATTTCTCCACCCAAAGCCATAGGCACCATTGGTCTTCCAGATGATTCTAGAGCGTTAAGTGCTCCGGACTCTCCTGAAGACTGAACAGCAAATCCGTCAACTTGAGTTGTGTTAGCTGATAACCATTTTTGAAGTTCAGCTTGAGCAATTTGTGGTGTCCACATGTGTGCAATTTCAGCAACAACAGTAATGTCTGGATATTCTGCAAATCCATCTAGCATACCTTGGTGCTGTGAGTCAGATGCTGATGTTCCAGGAATTCCTTCCATAACAACAACATTACCTTCACCACCAATAGTTTCTGCTAACCATTGTGCAATATAATATCCGGTTAATTTGTAGTTAACAGATGTACTGATAGCATATTCTGAAGTTAAGTATCCTGTCATTGATGCAGTAGGAACACCTTTTCCGTACGCATACTCAATAGTTGGATTTAATGCAACAGGATTTGAGCAACAGACTATTAATCCATCAACTCCTTGATCAGTTAACTGTCTCATTTGTTGAATTTGAACCGCGTCTTTTAGGTTAGATTGTGTAACAACGATATCGTTAAGAATACCTGCTGCTTTCATTTTTGGTAAATAGTCACCGTACAATCTCTCCATCACACCTTTTCTCCATAGATTACCTGCGTAAGAACTTGCATAACCGATAGTCCAAGGAAGTGGTCTATCACTTTTCCAATTTCTGTATACACTTTCACCAAGCGGTTGGTTAGGATCCATAAAGTCAGGATTATAAACGAAGTCTCTAATATCAGCTGGAATTTCGTCTAAAATGTCAGCATTTAAGTTACCTGCGACACCGACAAAACTAACAGCTAAAATAGCTATGAACTTTTTAAGCAATGTCATAGTTTTATCCTCCTTACTTATATATAAGTATCTATAATAATACCTATATTCTGAAAAATATAAGCAAAATTGTTCCATCATGTGGAAAAGATTTTCACATAAAAGCCTGATTTTCTGTAAATTATAAACGAGAGGAATTTATTATTCATGGTCGATTTGAATTGCGATATGGGTGAGGGTTTTGGTATTTACTCCTTCGCAGATGACGAAGAAATAATGCCTTATATAGATGCTGCTAATGTAGCCTGTGGGTTTCACGCCTCAGACCCAAACACAATGAGGAAAACTGTCGAGCTTGCAAAAAAATATGATGTGAAAGTTGGATCGCACCCCGCCTATCCTGACTTAGTGGGGTTTGGAAGAAGGCCAATGAAAATGAAACGTGAGGAAATCAAAAATCTTGTGATGTATCAAACTGGTGCGATCAAAGCCTTTCTGGATGAGTATAAAATGCCATTAAACCATATCAAACCTCATGGATCTTTATATGGTGTCTCTGCAAAAGAGGAAGATGTGGCTCATGGAATTGCTGACGCAGCTGAAATTTTTAATGTTGGTATTTTCGGAATGGTTAATACCTTTCACGAAAAAGTATACAAAGAAAGAGGGGTAAAATTTTACGGAGAATTTTACTCTGACTTGGAATATGATGAAACAGGTTATTTGGTTATCGCCAAGGGTCGAAATAAATATTATCCAACTGATAGAGCTGTGGAGCGTTGTTTAAGAGCAATGAATGAAAATAAAGTTAAAACTGTTCAAGGAAATGATGTGGTTGTAGGATGTGAAACAATTTGTGTCCATTCTGACACTCCTAATGCTGTAGAAATCTTAAAGGCTCTGAGAGAAAAAATTTCCTCTGATAAAAAAAATCCACAAAAAACTTCAAATGGCAATCATACTAAAATGCCTTATATCGTTGATAAGAAATGAAAAAAATTTTAATTGCTAATCGCGGTGAAATAGCAAATAGAATTATAAAAAGTTGTAAAATATTAGGTCACAAATCAGTTGCTGTTTATTCAGATGCAGATAAGAATTCAAAGCATGTAAGATTATCTGACGAGTCTTATCATATAGGACCTAGTAAAGCTCAGGAAAGTTATCTTTCTTACAATAAGATTTTAGAAATAGCTACAAAATCAAATGTGGATGCTATTCATCCTGGTTTTGGTTTTTTATCAGAAAACGACACTTTTGCTCAAGAGGTGATAGACAGAGGTATCACATGGATTGGCCCTAAACCAAAATCAATAAAATCAATGGGAAATAAGGATATTGCTCGTGAATTAGCCCTAAATTCCAATATACCTATATGTCCGGGTATAAATAATGTTCACAAATTAAGCGATGAACAACTTAAGACAAAATGTGAAGCTATAGGTTACCCTTTACTTGTAAAATCAAGTGCTGGTGGTGGGGGGATAGGCATGAGCGTCGTCCAAAACTTTAAAGACCTAGCTAATGCAATTGAAAAAACTAGTAATCTTGCTGCAAAATCTTTTGGTAATGGAGATATTTTTATTGAGAAATTTATAACGAACGCACGACATATTGAAATACAAGTTTTTGGATTTGGTGCTAAGGGATCTGTCCACCTATTTGAAAGAGATTGCTCTATGCAAAGAAGATATCAAAAGATAATTGAGGAGTCTCCGGCACCAGAAGTAGATAGGGAATTAATTAACAATATGGCTCAAGCCGCTGTAAAATTATCTTCTGATGTAAAATACGAAGGAGCAGGTACTGTAGAGTTTATATATGATGTCCAAGAGATGAAATATTATTTTCTTGAGATGAATACAAGAATTCAAGTTGAACATCCTGTTACAGAGTTAGTAACAAATAATGATTTAATTTCTATGCAAATAAATTTTGCTTTCAATAGAAAAAATAAATTTTTAAATCAAAATAAAATTAAAACTTATGGACATTCAATTGAATGCAGAGTCTATGCAGAGGATCCATCTCAAAATTTCTTACCATCTCCAGGAAAAATAACTAAATTAAAGTTTCCTAAAATACCAAATGGCATAAGATTAGATTGGGGATATGATGAAAGAGATGAAGTAAGTTTCTATTATGATCCGATGATTGGAAAAATTATATCTCATGACTTAATTCGAGACGATGCTATATCCAAATTAATAAAATTTTTAGAGGGTACCCAGATTGAAGGTATTAAGACAAACATCCCCTTTTTAATTTGTCTTCTCAAAGACAAAAACTTTATTGAGGGTAAACACAACACAAAATATATCGAAAATAATTTAAACACTCTTATTAGTAAGACATCTTTTAAAAATGGTTTTACTAAAAATATTGATTTGGACTCAAAGAGAATTAAAATTGTTGAAACAGATAAGCTTAAAGTAGGTCATGGAAGATCGCAGTCTGATAGAGGGGGTATCAAAGTCGTATATTTTGACTAATAATAATGGTTAATCAACTTGTAGCAGCAATAAAACCCTCTCAAATTCCGGGTTCTGATCCTCAGTCAACAAAATACTTAATCGTTCCAATATTTATATTTTTTGCCCTAATGATTTTTGCAATGATTAGAGGACCACAAATAATTTCAGGCTCGGGTATTGGAACTGCAATTATGGTTTCAACACCTCTTATTCTTGCTACTTATGCTCTTACTGCGTTGGCTTTAGCCGGCAGAGTGACAGTCGATTTATCAATAGGACCACTTATTGGTTTTATTAATGTAACGACAATACAACTTTATGCTGCAGGTTANATTCAATCGCCAGTTGCGTATTTCATATGTGCTCTTGCAATAGGAGTAATTTACCAATTTCTTTATGCCTTAATCGTAATTTTTATTAGAGTTCAACCAATAATAGTTGCCTTAAGTATGTTTCTTGCTTTNTCTGGTATCAATTTAGTTATTTTACCAAGACCAGGAGGAAGAGCACCTGATTGGATGTTATCTTGGAGTGCTGGAACTGAGGTAGTACAACCCACACTGATACTTTTAATTTTCTCGACACTTATTTGGTATGCACTAACTCATACTGCTTACTGGCAACATTTAAAATTAATGGGTTCAGATGAAAAGTCTGCTTATACAAGTGGAGTGAGAATTTACGTTGTAAGAATTGGCGCTCATATTATTGGTGGAGTTTACGCTGCACTCGCAGCTATTGCATTTACAGGCTTAATTGGTTCTGGAGACCCAACTCAAGGTACTACTTATACATTGATGGCAGTTACAGCACTTGTATTAGGTGGGTCAAGTTTAATTGGTGGAAGAGGCGGTGCGTTTGGAGCTATTCTAGGTTCAGTTAACATTTATTTGATAAATTTTATTCTATCAACTTTTAGGTTTGAAAGATTTCAAAGTTTCGTAACAGACTTATCATACGGTGCGGTATTGGTGGCTTCTCTTTTAATACTTATTGCACTTCCTTATATTCAAAAAGCATTCAAAAATTTATCAGTTTTTGTATTTTTTATTATTGGAACATTAAGTGCTGCTGCTGTTCAAATTCATATGAAATTTGATCAAGTAACTAGAGGGACTGTAGGAGGTTTTGGAGGTAAATCTAAAGATGCTGAGATTTTTGAAAAAGCTCTTGAGTCCGGGAGTGATTGTTTAATCACAGGTAAGGCATGCGCAGAGGGTGGAAATTCTACAGTGTGGATGTTTATTGCTATCGGAATAGCAGCCTTGATTTATCTCGTTTATTTACTTGTTAAACATAGAGATGGCCCAACAGTGTCTTTTATTATTGCAGCAATTGTTATTTTCTTTGGTTGTGTTTGGAGTGGCACGAGAGAGGCTTATTTCGTTAACGCTGATTTGGGTACTAACTTACAATATATTTTAAATTATGCTCCTCAGTATTTTACATCTGAATATCTAAGAGTTGGTGCAGGATTGCCTGATTTTTCATCTTCCTCGAGTGCTTTGGTTGGCTTCGCTTACGCTGTCGCAACTTTAGGAGGAATAGTTTTCTTTACATCTGCGATAGTAATAATTGCTATGCCAAGATTTAGAAAAGAAATCAAAACACAAACATTGGTATTATTTGCAATAGCAATTTCATTTATTGTATTTGCTGCAATATCTTATTACGGAATTGAGTCAAATAGACAGAGTTTCTTCGGCATAGATGGATACGCTGTAATACTAATTTTATTTTTACTTTTTTTACTCACGGCACCAACTCTTTTCTCGAATATCAATTTGAATAATGTTTTCATTATTTTCCTCGGTATATTAGCAATACTCGCTGTATACTTTTTAGCCTCACCTTCTGGAACAATTATTACTGATGATGGAAGTAAGTTTTACTCTCCAATTATTACAGAATTAATTGTTGGCGATACATCATCAGTTAAATATACAAGACCTATCCGAGGAGAATTTATCACAAGTGATGTTACTTGGCTTAAAGAAGCAGCTCTAATTATATTTGCAATATTTGTATTTCAATTTTTTACATATTTAACAATGGGAGCAAAAATATCATTTGCTAGGTTCAGACCTTACATTGCTATTTTAAGTATAGCTGCATTAACATGGTCTGCGATGTTCTTTGCAATTGGTTATCCTTATTGGAAAATGATTTTAATTACAGCAATTGGAATAGCTATTTCACCTCTGATATGGCAAGCGTTTGGCGTTTATAAAATAAAATTAAAATCTCAAGAAGGACTTGAAAAATGGGGAGGTCTATCAGAAGATAGAAAAGTTTAGTAAATGGAGAAAAGAACTCATAATTTTTTAAAAGGACTCGGAATTCTTTTTGCTGTTGCTGCTGGGATAGGTACCGCAGTTCTTGGTTATGTAGATAGAACTGATTGGATACAGGTTGCATTTTACTCTGTAGCTGTTGTTGCCATTATTCTTTGGGGATGGCATTTTTTCTTAGTTAGATGGTCTTATCGATCTTTAGTAAAGGAAGATGGATCTCAACCCCCTGAGACTACTGAAACCACAAGTAAAAGAAGCCTTTTTTGGGACCTCATTGCAAAGAACTGGATAGCTGTTACGGGATTTTTACTTCTTTTAGGTCTTTTTATATTACTATGTTTTTTGGTACCCGGGTTCTTCTCAGGTAGAACAGTCGTATCAGCAATCATATTATTAGGTTTTTTAATCTTAGCATTTCTTGCTTACAAATTTTTAAACATTAACAAAAGCGTAATTATAGGAGTCGCAGTACTAGTTGGTCTTTTTATAATAGGATCAGTTTCTATTGATGGCTTCTTATCATTACAGAATATTAAATCTATGTTAGTTTTTGCTTCTTTCTTAGGAATTGCAACAATTGGTCAGACATTAGTTGTGATGTTAGGTGGCCTCGATTTATCAATACCATTTTTAATTGGNGCGACTAATTTAGGATTAATGTCACTTATTTCACTTGGAGTTCCTCCTTGGCTTGCGTTTATAGTTATTCTTGCTTTTGGTACGATCGTCGGGCTTTTCAATGGTTTGATAAGTTTTAATCTCCAAGGACAATCATTAATAGTTACGCTTGGAGTTGGCTTCATGGTAGTAGGTGGAGTACAGATATTGGTATCACTTCCTACTGTTACAGGTGGAACTGTGTTTGGTGTTGTTCCAGACTGGTTAAAAAACCTAGCTTCATTAAATGGAAAATTTTTTGGTCTTCCAATACCTCCAGTTATCTTAATTTGGATATTGATTTCAATTTTATTAATTGTTGGACTAAGACACACTAAGTGGGGAAGAAACTTATATGCTGTTGGTGGAAAAAGGTTATCTGCTGACAGATTATCAATTTCTGAGAGAGCATATTGGGTTGGAGTTTATGTCATTAGCGGATTTACTTCTGCAGCAACTGGAGCAATGTTACTGGGTTGGAGTGGTGGAGGTTTCATTGGTGTAGGTGATCAATATTTATTTTTAACAGTGGCAGCTGTGGCTGTAGGAGGAACTTCCTTATTAGGTGGATATGGAGGATACGGATTTACAGTAATCGGTGTTCTTGCACTTCAAGTCATTAGTACATTTTTGGCAGGACTAGGTTTAAGTTTTGAGGGTCAACAATTTATATTTGGTCTTCTTATTCTACCTCTAGTTGCTCTTTATTCCAGAGCACCCCATATTAGGGAGCAAATATAAAAAAATGTCTTTAATCAACAGATTTTGTTGTTTTTACAATGAATATTTATTTCAAAATATGAAACAAAAATTATTATTAGTTAAAGAGGACGGGTAATATGTACATAAGAGGAATAAGTTTTAATGAATAAAATGCTTCTCCCTTACGACATTGTAGGGGGGTCTTTCTGGTTAATTTCCGTTGGCATGATTGGTGCCACATTATTTTTCTTTTTTGAGCGCAGCAAAGTAAGCACAAGATTTCATACACCGATGACAATGATAGCTGTTGTATGCTTGATGTCCTCTATACATTATTTCTTCGTAAAAAATCTCTGGGTAGTAAGCGGCACGGCCCCGACTTTATTAAGATATATAGATTGGTTTCTTAACTTTCCAATGCTTGTACTTATTTTTTATGCAATGCTTATGTCAGTTGTCAAAGTTAAACAAGGCATGTTCTGGAGATTATTAGTTGGAACTTTAGTTTTTGTTGTAGCAGGTTTCTTAGGTGCAGCGGGTTACATGAGTAAGACATTAGGTTTCATTGTTTGGTTAGCTGGTTGGTTGTACATACTCGGTGAGTTATATGTTGGAGAGGCTGGAAGAGCAAATGCTAGATGTGGAAATGAAAATGTACAAATGGTTTTTTTCTCAAACAGACTCATTATTACAATTGGATGGGCTATATACCCAATGGGATATTTCATAGAGCATTTGGGTGGGGGCATTGACCCCAACAGTGTTAATGTTATTTACAATTTAGCAGACTTTTTAAATAAAATAGTTTTTGGTTTAATAATTTACAAAGCAGCAATACAAGACATGAGAGTTAATGGACAATAACATCAATTTAGGAGGTGATAAATAGGTATGAACATTACTAGTGGTGCAGATATTATTGCGATAATTATCTTAATAGCGTTAGCAATAGCAATTATAGTTTACTTGCTACATTGGTTGTACAGGCGTTCCTCAAAGGAAATAGCGTTTGTTAGAACCGGCATGGGAGGTGAACAAGTTGTGATCAGCGGAGGTGCCTTCGTTTTACCTATTATTCATAACATTACCTCAGTGGGTATGAAAACTCTTTGTATAGAGGTTCAACGAAACGGCAGTAAATCTTTTATTACAAAAAATAGAATGAGGGCAGAAGTAACGGCTGAATTCTATGTGAGAGTAGCTCCAACAACTGAGGCTGTCTCAATAGCCGCGCAAACATTGGGAAATAGAACACTAGAGCCTGATCATTTAAAAGAACTTGTTCAAGGTCGTTTTGTTGATGGATTAGGTGTTGTTGCCGCAAAAATGAGCCTTGATGAAATTCAAGAGAATAGATCTGAGTACATTAAAAATGTTGCATCTCATGTTGAAGAAGCAATTAAGCACACTGGTTTGGAGTTAGAGACCGTGTCTTTGACATCTCTTAACCAAGCTCCCGTGGGTGTATTCGACCCTTCAAATACATTTGATGCTGAGGGTTTAACTCAAATAACAGAATTTACTCAGTCACGTAAAAAGAAAAGAAATGATATTGAGAAAGATACAGAGGTAAGTATTCGAAATAAAAACCTCCAATCTATCAAGCAAACTCTTGAAATTGAAAAAGAGGAAGAATTTTCAAAGTATCAACAAAAACGTGAAATTGAACAACAAAGAGCTATCGAAAATACTGAGACAGTAAAAACAAAAGCTGAGAAAGACAAAGAGTCTGAGCTGGCTGAAATCTCCTCAGAAAAAGATATTGAGATTGCTAAGATTAGCAAGAAAGACTTTGTTGAGATGGAAAAAAGTTTACAAGAAACTAAACTTATCCAAGAAATTGAGAAAAGAAGAAAAGAACAAAATGAGTTTAAACAACAAACTTCTATCGAGATTAAACAGAAAGATATTGAGACAGAAAAAACTATTCTTGAATTGGAAAGAGATGTTGAATTCAGTCGTCTAGAAAAACAAAGATCAGTTGATATTAAACTTGCTGAGGAAAAAGCTCAAACAGCAAAAGAAGAGGCTAGAAAAAGATATGAGTCTGAAGAGGCTTATATTATGGCTGAGGAGCAAATTAAAAATGCAAAAACTGCTCAACAGAAAAATGTTGATGCGTTCAAAATTGCTGCTGAGCAAGAGACAAGAGTCTTAGATATTGAAAAGGCAAAAAGAATAGAAATTGAAGAAAAGCAAAAACAAATGGAAGTCCTAGAAAAATCTAAGTCAGTCTTAAAAACTAAAATGGAAGAAGAAAATGCTCGCGCTAAGGCTGTAGAAGCTGAGGAAAAAGTCAACACCATTAGAGATGTTGAACAAGCTGAGAAGACAAAAGCTCTTGGAGTAATAGACGCTAGTAAAAATGCTGAGAGAGAAAAGTTAGCATCGATGGCTGCGAAAATTAGATATGAAATTGAAGCAGCTGGCAAAAAAGCCCTAAATGAAGCGGAAAATGCTAGAAGTGATGCAAGTAGAAGAAGTGCACTTAGACAAAAACTCGCTGAAAAAATTGAGGGTATTATTAGAGAATGGGTTAGACCAATGCAAAACATTGACTCAATTAAAGTTGTCGATGTAAATGGATTACCTGGATTTAGTCAAGGAGGAGGNGCTGAAGGAAGCGGCAACGCTGATAACCCCTCTGCGTCCTCAGGTGGATATTCCAAAAAAGGATCTTTAGCAGATAATGTTGTGAATTCTGCTCTTCGATATAGAGCACAACAGCCGTTCTTAGATAGTCTTTTAAAAGAAATTGGTATGTCGCCCGGTGAGGCAAGTAATATCAGGAATATTTTAGGTGACTACGATGATCCTAAGAAGGACAAGCATATGAGATTTGATGAACAAGCCACAAAGACACCCAGGAAAAAGAAATAGGTATAAAACATGAGTATAGATGTAAAATCCTGGGCAAAAAAATATAAAGAGCTTACTGAAAAAGATGAAACCATNAAAGCGATGGCTAAATATTATACTTGTTCATTTCTTTTCGACATGGGTAGTGTGAAAGTAATTATCGAGATGCATGATGGAAAGGTAAAAAATATTAATACCAACCCTGGTGGTTTAGATCCATATGACTTTGCATTAAGGGCATCAGAGCAAACATGGAGAGAGTTTGCAAAGCCTGTTCCAAAACCTATGTTTCATGGTATCTATGCAGCCTCATTTAGAGAAGATCTTAAAATCGAGGGCAATCATTTAGTCTTAATGCAAAATCTTAGAAACTTTACTGTTCAATTTGAATTGCTAAGACAATCAGGAGTCCCAGTATGATCAAGAGAATTGAAAGGAAAAATTTATGGCAGTAAAACATCATGACCCAATAGGTAGATACGTTACCATCGAGGTAGATGGTCAACAGTATAAAGTCTTTTATCTTTCAAATGGAAAAGGCACTCCATTAGTATGTCAGCATACTGCTGGATGTCACAATCATCAGTGGAGAGGACTACTGGAAGATGAAGAAATTACTCAAAATTATCAAGTTATCGCTTACGACCTTCCAAGACATGGTAAATCAGATCCACCTCATAATACAGAATGGTGGAAAGAGGAATACAAATTAACAGCAGAGCATTACTGTAATTTTATTGTAGAACTTTGTAAGGCCTTAGACCTTGAAAACCCTATATTTATGGGTTCTTCTTTTGGAGGAAACGTGGCTCTTCAATTAGCCCTGAAGTATCCTAATAAATTTAAAGCTGTGATCCCTGTCGAGGCTGCGCATTATTCCCCTGGCTTTTATATTGATTGGTGGAGGCATCCTCATGCCAATGCAGCTCAAGTGTGTGGTAGTGGTGTTTGGGATTTAATGGCCCCACAATCTCCAGATATGGATAGATGGTTAACTTGGCATTATTACACTCAAGGATCAGAGGCTTTTAAAGGAGACCTTCATTTTTACTCAGTTGATCATGATTTAAGAGATGAGCTACAAAATATCGATGGTCACAAGTGCCCTGTTATCATGCTGACTGGTACTTATGACTACCTAACCCCTCCCGAAGCAACAGAAGATACTGCCAGACAAATAAAAGGAGGAGTTTATATTGAAATGAGAGATATTGGTCATTTCCCGATGAGTGAAAACCATGAAGTCTTTAGAGTATATTTATTAGAGGCACTCAGAATTATTAAGGAAAAGACTGATTACAACTCTTAATTCAAGTTTGAGTTATGGTCGCTAATCTCTATTGGTTTTTTTTCTTTCTTGTCCTTTATATAAGCTTTTGTCTTTTTTGGGGAGCTAGAACTCTTAGAAAAAATAAAACCCCTGAGGCTTACTATTTAGCAGATAGAAATGTATCTCCCTGGGTATTCTTTTTCTCTGCAACAGTAACTACATTTGCAGGCATAACTATCATTTCTTTTCCATCATTAATTTATGCAGATGGATACTCTTTTTTAGCTACTGCTGCAATTGTAATAACAATTCCTCTTGGAAGTATACTATTTTTTAAAAGGCAGTGGATGCTAAGTAGAAAATTTAATTTTATCACCCCAGGAGAGATGTATTATAAATATTATCAAAGTAATACTCTTAGAATTGTAGTCTTAATAATCGGATTATTTTTTGCTGTTCCATTTCTTGGTATAATTATTGGATCAACAGGTAATGTTGTAGAGTTTATTAGCGGAGGTGAAATAACTAGAGACTCTGCAATGTGGGCACTAACTGCTGTTGTCTTATTTTATATAGTATCTGGTGGATTTAAACCCATGGTGAGTGTAAGCGTTGTTCAATCATGGTTATTTTTTGTTTTTTTCTTAGCACTTGGTGTTGGTGTATTTAATTACTTAGGAGGTTTAAGTTTTTTTGAAGACCTATCTATGGCGAATAGCTTTATATCTTTCGGAGCTTGGGGAACTACTGGAGGTTACGGAGGCGGTGATATTTCAGGATATTTCAACGTTCCTGGTGTAATTCAGTGGGTTGCAGGTATTGGAAAAAATAACCCGTTAGGAGGCCCTTGGACAGCAGTTATGATTTTATCCTTTACTCTCTCTTATATGGGTATTGTGCTTTCTCCTACATTTTCGATGTGGAGCTATTCAGTAAAATCACCAAGGTCATTTTACTTTTATCAAGTTTGGGGGTCAGGTGCTGTAGTTGGTATATTTTTATTTATATTCGCCCCTTTATTAGGTGTTGGAGCACATCTTCTTGGAGCTAATAGTATTGTTAATTCAAATGGTTTCGCCATTAACCAAATATTACCTGAGCTAAGTCTACAAAATATATCATCTTTAATTTATGTGTTTGTTGAAAGTTTCAGTAATCTCTCACCAATCATTGTTGGATTTTTAGCAATATCCATAATTGCTGCTCTTCAATCTACATTATCTGCTTTTTTAATGACCTCAGGCAGCATGGTGGCAAGAGATCTCTACAGACCATATATCGATAGTAACCCTACATGGAAAAGGGAGTTATTAGTTGCTAGGTTAGCGATGTTGTTATTAAGCTTAGCGGCACTGTATCTTGCAACTTTTTTTGAAACTTCTCTAATATTACTTGGTGGATTAGCAATCGCTTTTGGTTTCCAATTATTTCCTGTTTTACTTGGAATGCTTTGGTTTAAATGGATCACAAGAGGTGGGGCAATTCTAGGACTCATCACCGGATTAGGTTTTGTAACTTTAGCTGAAACTTTTGGTCATAAGCTAACAGGAAATTCTCTTCCTTGGGGGCGATGGCCACTAACAATCTACTCTGGTTTATGGGGTTTATTCTTTAATGTGATTGTATGTTTTTTATCCTCTATATTTGCAAGTAACGATACAGATAAAGAACATCGAGCATCATTCCACAATTTTTTAAATGAACATATGGGTATTCACCCATCAAGAAAAAAAATAAAATCTCTTGCCTATGTCTTTTTTTTAATTTGGGCATTTTTTTCTATTGGTCCAGGTTTAATTTTTGGAAACTTAATATTTGGTAGCGCGGATCAAAGTTATGATAATTGGGTGATGGGAGTCCCTTCACTATGGGCTTACCAAATAATTTGGTGGGTAGCAGGTATATTTCTAATTTGGTTTTTAGCTAATAAGATGGACTTATCGACTTTGCCAAAAAAACCTATACTAAATGGTGATGAATATTTGGCACCTGACGATGTTGAGGAACAAGGAAACTATATTGATAGAATGGGAGGCGGATATGGTTGGCCACTTATATTAATAGGAATGGCTGTGGCAACTGTAATACTTTCCGTTTATGCATTATGATGATAAAGTACTTAAAATTGAGGAGGAATAAGAATTTTTCGTATTGTGTTTCATTATTTGGAACAAAAAACTGTGCGAAAGGTTAACTATATTTAAAATATAATTATGTCTGATTACAGCTACAAGCATCCCTCAAACGTCCAATTAAATAAAGGACATAAACACACTGATGATTTTATTACCAAAAAATACATTTTAAAAATGTTGAGAGATCCTCAAAAATTAAAATCTTTAATTGAAGAACACAGAGCAACTCCAGTTGGAAGGGCTGCTACTCGAGACCATGGTGTCATTCAGCATAGCCAAGATCTCCAAACATTATTAGATAAGTTAAGAAGAGGAAGTAAAGAAAATGGTTTTGTAACTGTTTGTTTAAGAAGGCATGAAGATTATAGAGTTGGAATAACAACAGGAGTTAGAGGTGAGCCAGTTGAAAT
>FUFK010044230.1_pt1 | contig 14687 bp, 20 predicted proteins | sample 1021851 | NCBI WGS metagenome assembly FUFK01 (sample SAMEA51879418, study PRJEB19060) | metagenome | reverse complement strand
ACCATGCTGAACTCGCTGTAAAATCTGCACTGGAGGTGTTAGATGCAACTAAAGAACTTAATAAAGAACTCGCTCCTCTCAATCTTCCTCCTATCAATGTCGGCATTGGTATCAGCACAGGAGAATGTATTGTTGGAAACATGGGGTCAGAAGTTAGATTTGACTATTCCGTCATTGGAGATGCAGTCAACCTCGGTGCTAGACTCGAGGGCCAAACAAGAAATTATGATGGGGTGGACTTGTTGTTATCGGAAAGAACTTATCAATGCTGTCCGAATGGAACATTCACAGAAGTCGATAGAATCCATGTTAAAGGAAAGTCAGAGAAAGTCACGATATACACTTGTTGATTCATACACAACTGCACAACTCTATACCTTTGCAACTCTTCAACTATTAGATATATGGACTACTTACAAAAGTCTTCAATATGATTGTGTCAGAGAACTAAATCCTATAATGGGAGAATCACCGTCAGTTCCAAAAATGTTTGCAGTAAAAACTTTAGTTCTCATACCAGCTATCGAAGCAGATATAAAAAACGAAAGACTTACACGAAAAACTATGAGACAAGTGAATACCATGATGGTCATGGTTATTACAAACAATAATACAGTTAGAAATCGTGCAAAAAATAATTGCCAAAAATACCCTTGACATTTTGCAGTTTGACCATATATAATATATAAATACTATTGTAATTGCTCAAAAGAGGATTACACAATGTTAACCTTGCTAAATTATAGGAGGAAAAGCAAATGACACATTTAGATATATTTGGTCAATTCAGACCGTTCGCAATAGGATTTGATAGATATTTCGAAGACCTCGAAAGAATGTCAAATATTTCACAAACTAATTACCCACCTTACAATGTTGTAAAGGAAGACGATGAACATTTCACCGTTGAACTTGCAGTTGCTGGGTTCAGTAAAAAAGATGTTTCTATCACTAAAGAGAAGAATGTCCTTGTTATTGAAGGTAAAATAGAAGACGAATCCAAGGACTTTGTCCATAAAGGGTTAGCTTCTAGAGGATTCAAGAGAAGTTTTACACTTGCAGATGATGTAGAAATCAGTGGTGCAAGTCTAAAAGACGGTATCTTGAAAGTTAGTTTGGAGAGAATTATCCCCGAAGAGGATAAACCAATCTCTATCAAAATTTCTTAAAACCCTATATACAGAATAGACTTCTATTGTTATAATGGGAGTCTATTCTTATTTAAGAGAGGTATTATATAATGGAAAAAATGGTTGGAAGGATTATTCCTAATGTTAATTTTCCTGTCAGAGTTGACGGGGAATGGTCGAGTATAAACACACACGAGATATCAAAGGGTAAAAGAATTATTATATTTGCATTGCCTGGCGCATATACTCCAACATGTTCGACTTTCCAATTGCCTGGCTTTGAAGAATCATATTCTAAATTCAAAGAAAAAGGTATAGACGAGATTTATTGTTTATCAGTAAATGATACTTTCGTTATGAATTCATGGTTCCAAGCACAGGGAATCGAAAAGGTTAAAGCCTTGCCAGACGGTAATGCATTATTTACTGCTGGTGTGGGTGCAAATGTCCTAAAAGAAAATCTAGGGTTTGGAACTAGGTCTTGGAGATATGCAATGGTTGTAAACGACACTGTTCTTGAAAAAGTATTTTTTGAAGAAGGATTCGGAGACAATGTAGAATCAGACCCATACGAAGTTTCTTCACCCGAAAATGTTTTAGAAAATATCTAAAAACCCACTTGTCAATATGACTATGTTTATGTTAATATAGTCATATGACATACTTTCAATATAGTCTCAAAGACCTACAGGAACGCAGTTCCAAAAAAGAATTCAGTTATATTACATTTTTTGCAGGCGGTGGTGGTTCATCGTGTGCATATAAACTCGCAGGTGGTGATGTAAGATACATGAATGAGTTTCAACAGATTCATGTAGACACCTATCTTAAGAATTTTCCGAATACAGTTCACGAGTGTAAAGATATCAAACAAGTCACTGGTGAAGGTATCATGGAACTTACTGGACTCAAAAAGTTTGAGTTAGATATTCTTGACGGTTCTCCACCTTGTCCACCATTCTCTATGGCTGGAACTAAAAGAGAAGGTTGGGAACAAGAGAAAGTTGCATATGGTATGAAACAACAAAANATTGAAGACCTAACATGGGAACAAATTAGAATCACTGGTGACCTTATGCCTAAAGTTATTATATGTGAAAATGTAAAAGGTCTATCCATGGATTATGCAAGAGACCACCTAAACAAAATGGTAAACGATTTTGAAGCATTAGGTTATTCAGTCACATGGAAAGTTATGAAAGGTCATGAACATGGAGTTCCACAGAAAAGAGAAAGAGTATTCATGGTTGGTGTCAGAGACGATGTATTAGATGCAATAGGAATGCCTTTCATGTGTTTGAGTGGATTGTTTCCACAACCAAGTGAAGAGAGAACAAGTATCGGGGAAGCCATTGACGATTTACAGGACGACCCCGAAAATATCGAAGATGCAAAATATCTAGAACAGGCAATGATTGAAAGTTCAAAAGGTCATTGGGTGCATGGATTTGAAAAACACCCCGACCCCGAACTATCACACTGCACTCCCTGTAAAGGGATTGACGGAGTAAACGGAGATAACATGTCTTATATTTCTATAGGAGACCATATTGTAAAACCATGGTATCAAGAAAACATAAGACTAGGAAACATTCCACCCGAGAATGAAAAACATTCTTATTACATGTCAAGGATTGTTCCTAAAAATCTTCCAGCTCATTCACTAACAGAACAAGGTTGTCAACCAAAGTTTATGGGTGGTAATCATTTTCATTATAGTGGAAAGAGAATATATACTCCAAAAGAAATGGTAAGACTTATGTCTTTACCAAATGATTATAAAATGACAGGTGATTATAATGATAAAGGTGCAAGGATAGGACTTATGGTTGCACCACTATGTCTGTATTACCTAGTAGAAGAGGTGAAAAAACAAATATTAGAACCATGGAATTCGTTGCAGAAAAAGATTTAGGATATAAAGAAACACACGAAAAGTTTAACGGTAAATGGTTAGACGAATCAGATTATGATACTTTAGTATCTTCAATAGGAGTGAATGAGAAGGTAATAAAAGTATCCAAACCAGTTGCTTCTATAGACGGAGACAGACCACCACTTGCATATATTGTTAAAGGTGAGTATACTGGAGACATGTATCAACAAATAAAAGATACATTGTTTTCAATTGACGATGTATCTACAATGAGAGCAAATGCAGCTGGGCCAATCGACCATGAAGAAATGAAAAAGAAAGGTTTGATTGAAGGAGTTCACTACAAATTAAGAACACCTAACTCTTACTATCCTCTTAAAAAGAATGGTAAATTCAATCGTATTGCAGAATCAAATGCAATACATTCTGTATTGATTGGATACAAGAGAGGAAGATTTACTGGAATGATAAAACCAAGTGGTTGGATGGAAAAGAAATCTAATCAAGAGAAGTGGGAAGTATTACAAAACATTGCACCATTAAATGAAGGTGCATTAAAAGTCGCAGCTCCCGATATATGGAGAAGGCAGAGAGCCTTTGCCGATAACTATATTGAAAGTAAGTATCATATCGGGGGCGCACCTATCACAGCTTTATCTGCAAACAGATATTCTAGTGAAGGGACTGCAAAAATGTCTGCACATGTTGACGGTAAAGATTTAGAATTTGGAATGACAACAATGTGTGTCTTTAGAATTGGAGATTTTGAAGGTGCAAATTTATGTTTTCCTAGATATGGACTTGCAATCGAAGCTGACGATGGTGATGTATTGATTGCAGATTCAAATGAATTACATGGGGTCACGCCTATTCGTGGAAATGGAGTGAGACTTTCATGTGTTGCATATTGTGATGAACATGTTGCAACAATGGGTATCGGTGGTAAATCAGAGAATCCGATTGGGCCACATAACAAAGACAAACACGGGAGTTTAGATGGATTTTTCTAACGCAATAAATCATTACGAGACCTCATTAAGAGGATTGAACACTGCTGGATTAGACGGGACATATCCCGAAGGTGGTGCAATTAGAGGTGGTTCGGGTAAATTATATGAAGAAATACCTACTATGATAATCAATGAAATTAATCCTAACTTGATTGTAAAACAAAGAGATAATCTAATTGCAGAAGCTGGTGGATATATTAATGACGGGATACAGGTTGACTTACATGTTTATGAAAAGGATAAAATAAAATTTTTAGTTGAATGTAAATCGTATATCGATTCAAGTATGTTAAAGAGAGCAATCTTTGACTTTTTAGAAATCAAGAAAGTTCTAGGAGATTGTCCTAGAATAATATCTACAGGACAACTTGCAATCAAAGAAGCAACACTAAATTATCATAGAGAACTTGCAAAAGAACTTGGAGTTCCTTTTGAGGTGTTTGTTCTCAATTCTACTAAATTCAGAAGGAAGGGTCAAAGTGTTGCCAAGACATTAGACCCTTTAGATAGAAATGCATTAGATTTACTAGGTAATCATATAAGGAACATATCGTGATATTTTTGATTGGTGGTATTCCCTGTAGTGGAAAGTCAACATTAATGAGAAATTTACTTTCTCGTTTACCCGAAGAGCCAAATCTTATTGAACCTAAAAAATTATTCAAGTGTCAAGAACATGGAGATATATTAGTTGTAGGTCAATATCCCGAGGGTGAAACTTTTGGTGGAACAGATAAATTATCTCATGGTTCTATACCTCATTTCAGAGAGTTTATTGACGAGGTCACGCCGAGATATAAACATACACTCATAGAGGGTGATAGATATTTTCGTAATGAAGATATAGAATGGTTGTTAGATAATCATGAAGCAAAAGTTATTATACTAACTGTTCACATAGATATAGAACATGATAGACATAATTTGAGAGGAGATACACAATCAGAAGTATGGTTGCAAGGTCGAAGAACTCAAATAGATAATATTAGAAAGAACTTTAATCTCATGGATAGATTAATCATACATGATAATTATGATATACAACAATCTATGAAAATGGAAGATTACATATATGGACAAATTATTCGGTAAGGTTTATAGGGTTGTAGAAAATCCACATGAGAAAGACGCTGCAATAGAAATTATTGATGGTGAATGGAAGGATTTAGTTTACCAATATGGTAAAGTGGAGTTTGTTGATAGTAAGAATCATTTAAACTTTCAAAGAACTATTCGTAGATTACCCGAAGGCGGTGACATGGACGAACTCCTAAATAATACCAAACTCAACAATCTTATGGGAGACATACTTGTTGAACTTATGCAAGAACAAATCGAGAGGGATAAGCATGAACATAGAAAAATTGAAGGAACAAATAAAGCGACATGAAGGTGAAGTATTAGAAGTATACGCAGATTCATTAGGTTATCTTACACTGGGTGTTGGACACCTCATACAACCTAATGACCCCGAACATGGGCAACCAGCTGGAACTCCAGTAAGTCAAGAAGTAGTAGATAAATATTACGAAATTGATTTCGATAAACATTTAGAAGAAACTAAACATGTTGTAGGACATGATGTTTTTGACGGACTTCCTGGCGAGATACAAGAGGTATTAGTTAATATGTGTTTTAACCTAGGTGGAACTAGACTAGGTAAATTTAGAAACATGTTGAATGCAGTGGAAGACCACGATTGGGAAAGAATGGCAGTCGAGATGGAAGACAGCCGTTGGTTCAAACAAGTCGGAAGAAGGTCTATTGAGTTGCAAGAAATTGTGAGAAATGTATGAACCAATAAAAGGATACAAAGTTAAATGTATCCGTCTCAACACTGGTGAGGTAATCATGGGTTTTGTAAAACCCGAAAAGAATGGTTATAAAATCATAGAACCTCAAATTATATTAACAGTTGCAGACAATAACCAAATGGAAGTAAACTTTGCACCATGGATACCATATGCAAGAGACTTCCATTTTAAAGTTTTAGACCAACAAATACAAACAGTATTTGACCCAAACCCTACTCTCACTCAAAACTTTAAGAGTGTGACGGGCAATCAACCAAGAGGCGATTTAATAGAGTTTATAAAAGAGGAGAATAAAGTAGAATGATAGATTTTCATAACAGAGTTTTATCTGCACAATTGAAACAAGCTGACGCAATGATTGAGAAACATAAAATCAATATTGAAGTCTTGACAAAAAATGCATCAGGTGTTGCAGACCACCCCGATATAATGAAGACTGTTGAAGACGAATTAAACAGTATAGGTCATTGGGAAGAGATTAAGTCTGTAATCAAAAAACATTTCGATTTCGAGAACAAAAGAACCTTGACAGAATAGACCGTCCCTAGTATAATTATATTATGGATTTCTATACAAGTGTTTGTCGCACGAGAGACAAGATTCTCGTAAAAGGTTATAAAGGAAACAAACAAGAAAAACTTGCAGTTTCTTATCGACCTAATCACTATATCCCCTCAAAGAAAGGAGAAACACCATTCCGTGCATTAGACGGAAGACACCTTGAAGCAGTAAATCTAAACTCCATGGGTGGTGCAAGAAAGTTCAGAGAGAGATATGCTGGAGTTGACGGATTTGAAATTCATGGATACGACAGATATATCTACACCTATATTGCAGATAAATTCAAGGGTGATATAGAATACAATCAGAAACTAATCAAAACTGCTTCTCTTGATATNGAGTGTGAGTGTGAAGACGGATTCCCCGAACCTATACTTGCAAATGAAAAAGTCAATGCAATATCAATCAAACCCTTTGGTAAAGAAACCGTGGTCTTCGGTATCGGCCCATGGGAACACAACAGAACAGATGTAATCTATCACAATTGTAAAAACGAAGCACAACTTCTTATAGAGTTTATCAAATACTGGAGAAAAGAATCTTTTGATATTATCACAGGTTGGAATGTAAACAGTTTTGATATCACATATCTTTGTAATCGTATCGATAGGATACTAGGAGAAGACGAACATAAAAAACTATCACCATGGAATCAATCAGATGTTAGGGAATTTGTTGCACAGGGTTATCAAAAACAAATGGTTTATAACCTTTATGGTATTAATGTTCTTGACTATCTCGAACTCTACCGCAAACACACTTTTGTAAATCAAGAATCATACAGACTAGACCACATTGCAAATGTCGAACTCGGTAAAGGGAAACTCGACTATTCAGAGTATGGAAATCTACACACCCTTTACCGACAAGACTATGCAAAGTTTCTTGAGTATAATGTTCAAGACGCTGTGTTGGTTGAAGAACTAGAGGAGAAACTTGGACTAATCGAACTGGTTCAAGCAATGTCTTACAATGCAAAGTGTAATTACAATGACACTTTTGGAATGGTGAAATATTGGGAAACTATTATTTACAACTTCCTCAAAGAACAGAACATACAAACACCACCACAAAGACTCAAGACAGGGAATGATAAGAACAAACCTATTGTTGGTGCATATGTCAAAGAACCACTGGTGGGTGGACACAACTGGGTTGTATCATTTGACTTGAACTCACTGTATCCACATATCATTATGCAATACAATATCAGTCCCGAGAAAATGGTGAAGGGATACAAAGAAGATGTGTCCATTGAAAGATTACTCAACAAACAATGTGATTTATCATATCTAAAACAACAAAACAATACTGTATGTCCTAACGGAACAAAGTTTACTAGAGGACGACAAGGTTTCCTTCCCGAACTCATGGAAAAATTCTATGACGAAAGAAAAATGTGGAAGAAGAAAATGATTGAGTATCAAGTTGAACGAGAGTCTTGCAAAGATACAAAACGAAGAAGGGAACTGGATACTCTAATCAAGCGTGCATACAATAATCAAATGGTTCGTAAGATTGCATTGAATTCAGCTTACGGTGCATTGGCAAATCAATACTTTGCATTCTTTTCTATTGACCTTGCAGAGGCAATCACTACAAGTGGTCAGTTGATTATTCAGTGGTCAGAGAGAACTATCAATGACTTCATGAACAAGACTCTTGGAACAGAGGGTGAGGATTTTGTGATTGCAATGGATACTGATTCCGTGTATATCACCATGGACAAACTGGTTAAACAAGTTCTTCCCGAGGAAACAGACAAGAACAAGATTATTGATTTTCTAAACAAGTCCGAAGATATGTTTGAGAAAGTTCTTGCAAATGGATTTGACGAACTTGCAGAATATACAAATGCATTTCAAAACAAAATGGAAATGGGGAGAGAGGTAATCGCTGACCGTGGTATTTGGACTGCAAAGAAAAGATACATTCTAAATGTCCACGACAACGAAGGTGTAAGACTTGCAGAACCGAAACTCAAGATGATGGGTATCGAGACTGCAAAGTCTTCCACACCACAATGGGTCAGAACAAAACTCACAGAAGCTTTCAAGGTTGTTATGAGTGGTACTGAACAAGACCTATGGGAGTTCGTAGAAACTGCACGAAAAGAGTTTCGTAATCTTCCCCCCGAAGAGGTTGCATTTCCTAGAGGTTGTAAAGGTCTAGTGCAATACTCATGTCCTACTAATATCTATTCAAAGGGTACACCGATTCATGTCCGTGGTTCTTTGTTGTACAATCATCAACTCAAAAAGAAGAACATCGACAGACGATATGAAATGATTAAGAATGGTGAGAAGATACATTTTAGTTATCTTACAACACCTAATCCTATCAATGAGAATGTCATATCATTCATGAATGTTTTACCAAGAGAGTTTGATTTACACAGATTTATTGATTATGATATGCAGTTTGACAAAGCTTTCGTTGACCCATTGAAGGTTGTTATTAGTTTGATTGGTTGGAATGTAGAACCAGTTGCATCATTAGACAGTTTTTTCGGATGATAGTAAGAGAGGTAGATTACAGAGTTGCAACTTTATTTTTACAAAAGTGGCATTACTCTCCTATCATACCTAAACTTACTAAACATTGGTTAGGTTGTTATGTTGATGATGAGTTGGTAGGTGTACTATCTCTAGGTTGGGGAACTAGACCCAAACATACCATACAAGTTTTATTCCCTGAGTTGACTTCAGCTGATTACTTTGAAATCGGTAAGATGGCGATGACTGATGACATGCCTAAAAATTCTGAGAGTCAAATGTTATCTCTAGCAATCAAATGGATTCGTCAACATTTAAGAATAAAATTTCTTTTTACATGGGCAGATGGTATTGTTGGTAAGGTTGGATATGTATATCAAGCTGCAAACTTCCTATATGGTGGGTATTCTGAAACCGATCTATATGTAACAGAGAATGGTGAGAAGGTTCACCCTAGAACAATGCAAGGACTTCTACCTAACAAAGATGGTAAGAAGTATGGTCATAGACCCAATTACGAACAGAGAATAGAATTAGGACTCAAGAGAGTTAAAGGTAGACAATATAAATACATATATCCTATAAACAAAAAGGATAGAAAATATTTACAGAACTCTACAGTCGACTGGACTTTGAATTATCCTAAACAAGATAACCTAGAATGGAAAGTTATGGAAGCTGGAGATAAAGAGTGGACTACAGTAAGTGAGATACCATTCATTTATAATAAAGACTTCCAAGAGTTCAATAAAAGAAATGTAAATAAGATAGAAGAAAAGTTCGGAAATGCAAGTTTAGACACCTTCTTCGGATAAATAGTATTATGGCATACAGTAAACAAGTAGTAGATAGATTTAATTCAGTCCTGAATAATCCCCAAAAACATTCAGTTGGTAGGTTTGACCCTAAAGACCCTAATGTTGCAACGGGTATGACTGGAGCTCCTGCTTGTGGTGATGTCATGAAACTTGATTTAAAACTTGACATTGATGAAAGAATAGAAGATGTTAAGTTTAAGACTTATGGTTGTGGTAGTGCAATTGCATCATCCAGTTTATTTGTTGACATGTTGATTGGTAAAACTATCGAAGAAGCAAAACAAATAAAAGACAAAGATATTGCAGCGATACTAGACCTTCCGCCAATCAAGTTACACTGTTCAGTTTTAGCAGAGGACTGTATCAAAAAGGCAGTTGAACACTGGGAAGAAAAATCTGAACATAGGAAACATAATCAAAAATAAATATCATGTACGAATACAAAGTAAGTATCACTAAAGTTGTTGATGGAGACACAGTTGATGTCGATATCGATTTAGGCTTTGGAATGACTTACAAAAAACAAAGGGTGCGTCTGATGGGTATCGACACACCTGAATCAAGAACAAGAGATTTAGTAGAAAAATTATTCGGTAAAGCATCCAAGAAACATCTTAAAGAAATTTTATCAAACGCTGAAATGTTAACCTTAGTATCTCATGATAAAGGTAAGTTTGGTAGAATACTAGGTGAACTATATGTCTATGAGAATGTAGGACATCCACAATTTGAGGTGCATTATTCAGTCAATCAAAAGATGATTGATGACCATCATGCAGTTGATTATGCTGGTGGTAACAAAGAACAGATTCAAGAACAACATTTGAAACACAGACAACTACTAATAGAGAAAGGTGTCGTAACTCAGGAAGACATCGATAAGGTATCATGATTATATCTTTGATGGACATCTTTTACCTTGGTATGATATGTGTCATATTCGGGTTTATTATTCATCTTGAAGCTCAGGTTTCAACGATCAAGACCATGATTGAAAGTTTCTTAGATAGAAGAAACGGTAAGGCAATCAAAGACATAAAGAAAAAGAAATAAAACCCACTTGTCAGAAACCACAATATATACTATAATGGTTATATCATTATGAGAGGTGTATATGTCATTTATTAAAGACTTAGTTAAAGCAACAGGAAACGAATACGCAGGTGTCGTTTCTGATGGTGTTGCAGCTGGGGATGTAGACTCTTTTGTCGATACAGGGAGTTATGTCTTCAATTCATTATTGAGTGGTTCACTATACGGTGGATTACCTAAAAACAAAATTACTGCAATCGCAGGGGAATCAGCAACAGGTAAAACTTACTTTGCACTGGGAATGTGTAAACAGTTCCTAGAGGATAATCCCGACGCTGCAGTTATCTACTTCGAATCCGAATCTGCAATCAGTAAAGATATGATTGAGAGTAGAGGAATCGATTCAAATAGAATGGTTATCGTGCCTGTGGTAACTGTTCAACAATTTCGTTTACAGGCAATTTCTATATTAGATAGATATCTCGAAACACCCGAAGATAAGAGACCACCTATGATGATGTGTCTTGATTCATTGGGTATGTTATCTACAACGAAAGAAATTGAGGATACTGCAGAGGGTAAAGAAACCCGTGACATGACTCGAGCTCAAGTAGTTAAAGGTGCATTCAGAGTATTGACTCTAAAACTGGGTAGGGCAGGTGTCCCTATGATAGTGACTAATCACACTTATGATGTGATAGGTTCCATGTTCCCACAAAAAGAAATGGGTGGTGGTAGTGGATTGAAGTATGCAGCTTCTTCTATTATTTACTTGTCCAAAAAGAAGGAGAAGGATGGAACAGAAGTCATCGGTAACATCATTCACTGTAAGAATGCAAAGTCAAGACTTACAGTTGAAAACAGGATGGTCGATGTCAGACTAAACTATGAAACAGGTTTAGATAGATATTACGGTTTACTTGATCTTGCACTTGCAAGTGGTATCTTTAAGAAATCCTCTACGAGGGTTGAGTTACCAAATGGTAAAACTGAATTTGCAAAAACAATAAACAATAACCCTGAGAAATACTTTACAGATGATGTAATGGAAAGATTAGAGGTTGTAGTGAGAGATTATTTTAAATATGGAAACGAGAATAGAACAGACGATACTCAAGAATCTGATTCAGAATGAAGAGTTTACACGGAAGTGTATCCCATTTCTGAAGCCAGAGTATTTCACAGATATATCTGAAAGAACAATCTATGAATTGACATATGATTATTTTCAGAAATATACTAAACCACCTACAACAGAAGCACTTCTCATAAACCTTGACAATTCTTCAAGTTATAACGAGAACACAGTCAAGGACGCAAAAACTATTGTAGAAGGTTTCGGTAGTGAAGATACACCACAGGATTGGTTAGTCGATGAGACTGAGCAGTGGTGCAAAGATAGAGCAATCTATATCGCAGTGATGGATTCAATCGAAGTGATTGATAAGAAGTCACAACGATCTACTGGTGAAATACCTGAGCTTTTGAAGGATGCACTCTCCGTGTCCTTTGATACACATATTGGTCATGATGTATTAGAGGACGCAGATGATAGATTTGAATTCTATAATACCGAGGAAGAGAAACTTCCTTTTGATCTAGAATACTTCAACAAGATTACCAAGGGTGGACTACCAAACAAGACTTTGAATATTTGTCTTGCTGGCACTGGTGTTGGTAAGTCATTGTTCATGTGTCATATGGGTTCTGCAGCTTTGATGATGGGTAAGAATGTATTGTACATTACTCTAGAAATGAGTGAAGAAAGGATTGCAGAAAGAATTGATGCAAATTGTTTGAATGTACCTATGAAAGAACTTCCTGATATGTCTAAGAAGATGTATGATAAGAAGATTGAGAAACTCAAGAACAAAACCAAAGGTAAATTGATTGTAAAAGAGTATCCAACTGCAGCTGCACATGCTGGACATTTCAGACATTTACTACAAGAGTTGGATATCAAGAAAGACTTTCAACCTGATATTATCTTTGTTGATTATCTAAACATTTGTGCATCACATAGAATCAGACCAGGCTCAGGTGCAAACTCTTACACACTGGTGAAGAGTATTGCAGAAGAACTTAGAGGTCTTGCAGTGGAGTATGATGTACCAATTATGAGTGCAACTCAAACAACAAGGTCAGGATTCGGTTCAACAGATATCGGACTCGAAGATACCTCAGAATCGTTTGGTCTTCCAGCTACAGCTGATATGATGTTTGCATTGATTACCAGTGATGAACTAGAAGAACTAGACCAGTTGGTTGTTAAACAGTTGAAGAACAGATACAATGACCCTACAATATTTAAGAGATTTGTAATTGGTGTTGATAGGTCAAGAATGAAACTATATGATTGTGAACAAGAAGCTCAAGAAGAGTTGATTGATTCTGCAGATGATTATGATGATAGTATACCAGTTGCAGACAGAGGAAGAGATAGGTACTCAGATTTCAAGATTTAAAACCCTCTTGACCGTAGTATAAATAATATGTTATACTATAAGATGCATTATGAGTAATACGACATTAAAATCAAATGAAGTGATAGATACTATCACCTATAAGATAGAACTCAAAAAATCCTTGAGGGAGGCCAAGAAATCAGGCAATTCAAAGCAGGCAGACCTCATTCAACTTAAAATTCAACAGTTAGAAGAAAAACTCCGTTCCTCACCATTGTCAAAAACCTAAATAGTTCAATAACTAATTTTTTAGGAGAAAACAATGGCATGGTCAGATGATATTGCATTATTAGATTTAAAAATTGCACGACAACAACGATATGTCGATTGGTTAGAGGGTGTAAATAGTAATGTATTTGGGCCAAGAGGTGAGAATGCAGACTGGAGTAATCCTTCTCATACAGATGGTTGTAACCCCGATGATACTACAGGTGCATCAAATCATAGATGGACTGGAACAGGTGGTGCAAACGCTTACTTTGCATGGTGGAGAAGTCAATATCCGACAGTAGATGAAAATGAGACAGACCCAGTCACACTGGGTGTTTACGAGAACTGGAAGGAATGGAACGATAGTTTCTCTCAGGATATTGCAAACCAAGCAGATTACACTACGAATCTAAACAGTCACAAAGCAACTATAACTGCACTTCAAAACAAAAAGGCAGCTTTACAAGCAAAGATTGACAACGGTGACCTTGACGGTGACCCGAACGCATAGTATAATAGGAATATTATGGGTGCAAAAAACTTACATCTAGAACACTTAGAGGACGAGATTATCAATCAAGGTATTGATGGTGGTCGTGGTGCAATAAACTTTTTACAGGGTCTTAGAGATATGTTAAAAGGTAATGCATCATCAGGTGTAAAGATGACTGTAAAATGGGATGGAGCTCCAGCTATATTTTGTGGTAAACATCCTGAGACAGGTCAGTTCTTTGTTGCAAAGAAATCACTGTTCAATAAAGAACCTCTCTTCTACACATCAGAGCAAGAGATCAAAGATTCAGGTGATTTATCAGGTCAGTTAAAAGAAAAGTTTCTTACATCATACAAATATCTTTCTAAACTATCTTGGAATACTATCATGCAAGGTGATCTAATGTACACCAATGATAAGAAGATGACTAAGATTGATGGAGAGTCATACATTACATTTCAACCAAACACAATTTTTTATGCAGTGCAAACAGACAGTGAGCTGGGTAAGAAAATAGCTAAGTCTAAAATGGGAATCGTTTTCCATACCACATATTCAGGTTCTAGTATAGAGGATTTATCAGCAAGTTTTGGTGCAAACATATCAAAGTTAGGTAATAGTTCAGATGTTTGGATCGATGATGCATCATATAAAGATGTAAGTGGTAAAGGTTCTATGACTGCAAAAGAAACTCTTGCATTGACTCAGGAGTTATCAAAGGTTGGTAAAGCATTCCACGGGATCAAGAGAAAGGACTTAGAAAAGTTTCAGGAGATACAAACT
>FUFK010761656.1_pt1 | contig 14689 bp, 17 predicted proteins | sample 1021851 | NCBI WGS metagenome assembly FUFK01 (sample SAMEA51879418, study PRJEB19060) | metagenome | reverse complement strand
TACGGGGTTGGGTGTGTTGAGAATGTTAGAAGCGACAAGAGAATATGGTGCACCAGTTAGATTTTATCAGGCTTCATCATCAGAGATGTTTGGAAGAATGGTAGAGAATCCAGCAAAGGAATCAACACCATTTTATCCTCGTTCACCATATGGAGTTGCTAAATTATATGGACATTGGATTACAAAGAATTATAGAGAGTCTTATGATATGTTTGCATGTAGTGGTATATTGTTTAATCACGAATCAGAACGAAGAGGTATTGAGTTTGTAACTCGTAAGATTACGGATGGTGTTGCAAGGATACATTTGGGATTACAGAATAAAATAATGTTAGGTAATTTAGACTCATACCGTGATTGGGGATATGCTCCTGATTATTGTGAAGCTATGTGGTTAATGTTACAACAGAAAAAAGCTGATGATTATGTAATATCAACAGGTGAAACACATTCAATCAGAGATTTTTTAGATGTAGCATTTCAAGAGATAGGTATTTTGGATTGGGATAAATATGTTGGACAAGACCGAAGATTTATGAGGCCTGCTGAAGTTGACGTACTTCGTGGTGATTCAACTAAAGCACAAACTGAATTAGGTTGGAAACCAAAAACATCATTTAGAGAATTGGTTGAAAAAATGCTTAGAAACGATATTGAAAGGTTAAGTTAATGAAAATACAATTTATAATATGTGGTTGGTGGTATGATGAGTTTGATGGCAGAAAAGGTGTTACTGATTTTATTGATGGATTAATTGAATTACAAAATAGGAATGAGTTTATTGATGTGTTTTGGTCTTGTCATAAAGAACCTACTAAATTAGTTAAAGACAATTTTAAATATAAAGTGTTTGAAAACATTGGATTAGAATGGGGAGCTTATAACAAAGCCTTTAATTATTTAGATTTGGATGATGACACAATAGTATTTTGTATTCAAGATGATATGGTTATTAAAGATTGGAACTTTGTAGGCACTTGTGTTGAGCACATAAACAGTGGTGTAAAGATAATTGGAAATGGATTTAATTATCCAATGATGTTCCAACCACAAACAGAAGCTAGATTAAGTTATTGGTTAAAAACAAAAGATAAATTAATTGATTATGTCAGAGAAGAAAATCAACACATGTTTGATACAGATNTNGAATGTTTATCTATCAGAGGCAGTTTTATGTGTACAAGATACGACCACATAAAAGAAATAAATGGATTTGAATATGTGAATAAAGAATTAACCTTTGGTGTTAAAGAAGATGGAACAAAGTTTTTATTAATAGACCCATATGGGAATACATCATTGTATTTAAATGCTTATAAATTTACAAAATACTTTGGAATAGATAAAATGAAATGGTTATCTAATGAATATAGAAAATCACCATATATGATTGAGTGTGGTAGAGGTAATGTAGATTTACCACAAGATAAAGACACACCACCATTCAACATATCAGGTAATTTTTTAATAGATGGACCTGTTGAATATGAGGAGGATATAAGTGAGTAAAATAAATGTATTAAAACCAAAGTATAGAACTGAAGAGGTTCTTGATGAAATAAAAATATGTCTCGATAAAGGTTGGACTGGGATGGGATTCAAGACAATTGAGTTTGAAGAAGCTTGGAAAGAATATACTAAATTACCATATGCTCATTTCTTACAATCAAATACTGTTGGTTTACATTTAGCACTTAACATATTTAAAACACAAGAGGGTTGGGAAGATGGTGATGAGATTATAACTACACCACTAACATTTGTTTCTACCAATCATTCAATTTTATATGAAAAATTATATCCAGTGTTTGCAGATGTTGATGAACATTTGTGTTTAAGTCCTGAATCAGTTGAAAAATTAATAACACCTAAAACAAGAGCTGTTATGTATGTTGGTATGGGTGGAAACGCTGGAAGATTAAATCATATCAAACACATATGTGAGCAATACGATTTAAAATTAATATTAGATGCTGCACATATGTCAGGTACATATACCAAAGATGTCATGCCGGGTGGTGGTGCTTACGCTTCTTCTCATTGTGGTTGGGAANCTGANGTTTCGGTGTTTAGTTTTCANGCTGTAAAAAACTTACCAACAGCTGATGGTGGAATGATATGTTTTAAAGATGAAAAATATGACAAGTTAGTTAGGCAAATATCTTGGTTAGGTATTGATAAGGATACATATAGTCGTTCAGATGATGAGGGCTCTTATAAATGGAGATATGATGTACCGAATGTTGGCTTTAAATATCATGGAAATTCAATTATGGCTTCTATTGGATTAATTCAATTGAAGTATCTTGATGAAGATAATGATTTTAGAAATCAAATAAAAGATTGGTATGATGAATTGTTAAATGGAAAGGGTTGGTGTAAAACGATTCCAACGTCTTGGCATACTTTTAAATCATCTAAACATTTGTATCAAATTTTAGTTGATGAAAAGAAAAGAGATGAGATTATCAATCACTTGTATAAAAACGATATATATCCAGGTGTCCATTATGTAGATAACACTTTATATCCAATGTATTCTTCACATAATGGAACTTGTCCAAATGCACATAAATACTCAAAACAATTAATAACATTACCAATTCACTTAGAGATTACAAAACAAGATTGTGTAAAAGTGATAAAAACAATTGAGGAAATATTATAATGGAAAAGATAACATTTTGTATACCAAGTAAAAACAATCGTAGGTATCTTGAAGCTTGTATACCTTCAATAAGAAAGAACGCTTACAGAAAAGACCACGACATAATTGTGTTTGTTGATGAGGATAATGATGGAACAGTTGAATGGTTAGAGTCTGTTAAAGATAAGTATAATTTAAGATACCTCAATAATACCACTGGTAATTTATATGGTATAGGTAAGGCTTATGATAAATGTATAGAAGAATCTAATACTGATGTGTTTATGATATTTCATGCAGATATGATGTTAGGTAAAGATGCTGATAAAATAGCTTACAAACAATTGGCTCATGGACAATACATTGACCCGATGAAAAGAGTGGTGTGTGCCACAAGAATAGAACCACCACTACATCCAGAGAATGGTGAAAAGATTATTAAAGACTTTGGTATGTGGCCTGAACCTGATGTAGAAGAGGGTTGGAGAGAAGAGGAGTTTAATAAATTTGTAGAGGAATGTAAAGAAAAATATGATGGTAAAATAACTAATGGATTGTTTGCACCGTGGATGATGTTCAAAGAAGCATTTATGAAAATAGGTGGCCACGACCCAAGATTCGCTTCGGCTCGTGAGGATTCTGATGTATTTAATAGATTATCACTCGCTGGGTTTGAATTAATACAATCGTGGGAAAGTTTTGTATATCATTTAACCGCTCGTGGTGGTCAGTTTCAACACGGAAAAGTTACTAAAGATGAGAGTCAAAAATCAGAAGAGTGGAAAAAACTAATGAACAATTCTACAAGAGAGTTTTTCAGAAAATGGGGAACTCCTGTTTTACATGATAATTTATTAAAACCAATTGTTCCACCAAAATATGATATTGGGTTTGTTGTTAAGAATTGTGATGAAGGAATGTTAGAAGCATTAGAACCCTGGTGTTCTACAATATATGTTGATACATATGCTGAGGATTATATCAATAGAGAACAACCAAATACTACTGATGATTTAACAAAGAAAATATATTCAATTGATGCTGATGTTCAGAATGATATAGAGGTTAGATTTGATGGTAGTAAATTAAATAATCAAAATTTTAATTATCTTGTTCAATTATCACAAATACTTGCTAACGATGAAGAACTTGAAGTTGGTAGTTTTGAATTAGATATATTTGAAATACAAATTAATAAAATAGAAACCTATGAAAATAATTTGATTATTAATCAAAATAGTTCTTGGAAAATTGCTTAATTATTCTTATATTGATGTATTACAAATTTAAAGGATTAGTATTAAATGATTAATAATAAAAGTGTTTTAGCGATTACATTAGCTAGAGGTGGTAGTATGGGGATACCAAAAAAGAATATTGTTGATATTCACGGCAAACCACTTTTACAATATACCACAGACGAAATAGTTAAAAGTAAATACATTGATGATTATGTAGTTTCTACAGATAGCGATGACATAGAGAGAGTTTGCAATGAATTAAATGTAAATGTTTTTAGAAGAAAAAAAGCATCAAACACACAAACAACAGCTGAAGGTTTGTTAGAGGTTTTACAATCTTATAAAAAATATGATTATGTAGTTGAGGTTATGTGTACCAATCCTTTAAAAACAATACAAGATATAGATAATGTCATAGAGAAATTAGACAATACAGGTGCTGACTCTGTTGTGTCTGTGGTTAGGGTGTGGGATAACCATCCACTTAGAATTAAGTATATAGAAAATGATAAACTTATGAACTTTTATGGGGATGAAAATCCAGATATACCGAATACAAGAAGACAAGATTTAACACCACCAGCGTATGTGAGAAATGGTTCTATTTATGCTATGACGTATAAACAAATGGTGGGTAAAGGATTAAGAATTGGTAAAGATGTGAGACCATATATTATGGATGAACAAAACTCTATAAATCTTGATGAACCATTAGACTTAGAAATTGCTAAAATTAAAATAAGGAGTTTGATTGATGAGTAAAATTGACCATAAGGCTATGTTAGATTTAGGAGTTAAGTTATTTACTGATGTTGGAGTTAATGAGGAAGAGGCTAAATTAGTTGTCGAATCATTGATAGACACAAGTTTAAAGGGTATAGATAGTCATGGGATAAACTTAATTCCAAGATATTTAGATAGTATTGAAAGTGGTAAAATAATCCCTAATCAAGAACCAAAAGTAACATTTGAAAATAGTTTATCTATAAATATTTCAGGTGAAAAAGGATTTGGACAAGTCACCGCTATATTTGGTATTAAAGAGGGAATTAAAAAAGCAAAAAAAGAAGGTATGGCTATAGTTGGTTTACATAACACAAATCACATTGGAACTTTAGGACAATATAATTCAATGGCCTCTTACGCTGGAGGATTGATATGTTTTTCAGTTTGTAATGGGGGTGCAAATGTCGCTCCACATGGAGGTAACAAAAGGTATTTAGGTACAAATCCGGTATCATTCACAGTTCCAACTAAAGATAAAAATCCAATTGTTGTAGATTTCGCTACAAGTGTGTTTCCAGAAAGTAAGATAAGAGAGTATAGAGATAAAGGTTTAAAATTACCAACAAATATAATATTAGATTCGGAGGGAAATCCATCAACAAATCCAAATGATTTTTACAATGGTGGTTCTATATTACCAATAGGTAATCATAAGGGTTATGGTCTTAGTTTGATGGTGGAGATATTAGGTGGATTATTTACTGGTGCTGGTTTTCACGGACTTGGAGAATCCACATCAACAAATGGAGTTATGTTTATGTTATTTGAACCAACAATGTTTAGGGGAAAACAATTCTATGATGATATTGATAAATTTATTAAGGAATTAAAAAAACAGCCAACTATAAATGGTCCTGGTAATATATTATTACCTGGTGAGATAGAGTTACTGAGAATGAAGAAAAATAAAAGAGATGGAATAACAATAAGTCCAACACTCGGTAAACAATTAGGTCTTAAAACTGTTGGTATGAATAATTATCATATGGATACGGATACTTTAACCACTGATTCTATTGTTTTAGACTTTGGTGCGAATATGGGTGAGTATACGAATCAAATTTCAAGACAATATGCATGTAATATTTATGCTTATGAACCCACACCAGATTTATTTGAAATTTTAGACCAAAGATATACAAATGTAAAAAAGATTAACATATTAAATGAAGCTTTATGGACTGAGGATACGACAAAAGATTTTTATGAATATAGTTGTTCTCAAGGACGAGCTAACTCTTTTGGAGCTAAAAAAAATCACTACGCAAATGATACGAATGTGTTAAGTGTTAAAACGAAATCTCTTAACAGCATAATGAAAAAATTTGATACGGTGGACATCTGTAAAATAGATATTGAAGGTGCTGAAGTAGAAGTATTATTAAAAACCAGTGATGAAACTTTATTAAAATGTAACCAAATTTGTGCTGAATTTCATTGTGATGATTTTACTATTAAAAATACACAAAAAGGTTTAGACTCATTTACTAAAAAAGATGTTCAATCTGTGATTAGTAGACTCAATAAAATTGGTTTTAATCATATTATAACTGAACTATCTGAGGTTGATGGGAGCCCAAAATACATAGTTTTTTATCAGGAGGGAAAAATAAATGAGTAATGTTGCTGTAGTTGGATTAGGTGGAATGGGATTAAGACATTGTGAAGCTATATCTAAATTAGAAAATGTAAATTTAATATCTGTTTGTGATATAGATATTGATAGAGTAAAAGAAACATCACACAAGTACAAAATTAAATCAGGTTACACTAATTGGGAAGATATGATTATGACAGAGTCTATTGATTTAATAATCATAGCCACCAATGGAGATACTCACCACGATATAACCATATTTGCTTCTGAGAATGGAGTGCCAAGAGTTTTGTGTGAAAAACCAATTACAACATCATTAAACAAAGCGCAAAATATGATTTCAGTTTGTGAGAAAAATAACACTAAGTTAGTTATACATCATATAAGAAGATGGTCTGAATCATATGAAAGATTAAAAAAGATGATTGATGATGGAGTTATCGGTGACATCAAACAAATAACTTTTGAAATGGGTGGTGGACAGATGGCTTCAAATGGTGGTCATCTTTTTGACTTAGTAAGATTATTAACGGACAAAGAACCAACAAAACTAATAGGATTTATAGACAAAAAAGGAACACCCAATCCAAGAGGGCCTAATTTTTATGACCCAGGTGGTTATGGAATGGTTTGGTTTGATGATGTTAGAGTTTATTTTGATATGTCTGAGGATTATGGTACACCAATGTTGTTTAAAATATTAGGTTCAGTTGGACATATAATAGTTGATGAAAAAGCTAAAGAGTGGAGAATATCAACAAGAAGTGATGAAGATAGAAATCAACCATTAACACGAAGACCAAATTTAATAAATGTACCATTTAAAGGACATGGGATGATGGATATGATAGATACTTGTAAAAAATCAATTACAGATATTCTTAACGATAACATAAGTTGTTCAGGTGATGATGGTATGAAAAGTTTAATGATTCCAATTGGTGTTCATAAGTCAGATGAGTTGGGTAATGTATTAATTAATTTCCCATTAGATGAAAATGATTTCAACAAAGAACATAAATTTACATAGGAGATTTGATGAGAGATAAATTAAGAGTCGGTTTGATAGGTGCTGGTAGAATGGCTGGATTTCACATAGATGTTCTTTCAACATTTGATGATGTTGAATTGGTGTCTTTAGTTACAACACCGAATGGAGTTGAGAGAAGATTGTCAATTTGTGATGAACATGACATACCAAGTAATTATGATAATGTAGATGATATGATTCAAAATGAAAATCTTGATGCTGTATTCATACAACCAAGTATCAGGTATGTATATGAAATAACAAAAAAATGTTTAGAGGCTTCACTTCACACTTTTATAGAAAAACCACCAGGATTAACATCTGAACAAAACAGAGAATTGTTAACCATAGCTAAACAAAAAGGTGTGGTGGAGATGGTTGGACTGCAAAGAAGATTTTATAGTCACATCTTGAAGTCTAAATCTATAATAGATGAATGTGGTGATTTATTTTCTTTGGTGGTTGAAGCACCAGAAAGATTCAAACAGATAAAAGAAAAGAATAAATTTACCGATGATGAATTAAAAAATTGGATATTTGGAAACGGTATTCATATGATAGATATGTTTTTATTTTTAGGTGGAGATACAAAAAGTATCACATCAACGAGTAGACAATGGAAAGAGGAAATGACTAAAGACTCATTTCATAGTTTAGTGGAATTTGAAAATGGAGCTGTTGGACAATACATTTCAAATTGGTCATCACCAGGTGGTTGGTCTGTAAAAATGTATGGTAATGGGGTTAGAGTAGATATAGCACCAATGGAAGAGGGAAAAGTATTTTATTCAGATGGGAGAGTAGAGGAACTTGTGGTGTCTGATAAGGATAAAGAATTTAAACCAGGTATATATAAACAAAATAGAATGTTTGTTGACGCGTGTTTAGGAAAAGGTAAAGTATCATATCCCGCAGCTACACTTAAAGATTCATTAAAAGTTATGGAGTTTATAGAAGATATATTATGAAAGTAATTGGTTGTGATTTATTTTTAGATTTAGATATTTTTAATGTTCCTAAACATTTTCTAAATGAATTAAAAGAAAACTATATTGTCAAAGAGGTTAACACTTATGATTCNAATGATGTTGATATTTCAGATATAGAGATATACTTTGGAAACAGAATAAATTTAGATTTAATAGAAAGAATGCCAAATTTAAAATGGATTCATTTTGGTTCTGTTGGTGTGGATAAAGTATTGGATATGAATAAAGATATAATTGTAACCAATAGTAAAGGAACTATGGATGAAGCTTTATCTTGTAGTGCTTTATCATTGATGTTCTCTTTAGCCAGAGGTGTCAATCATTGTTATGATTTACGATTTAAAAAAGATTTAAGTAGAAACTCTATGAATGAACATTTTGATAAATTACAAAATTTATATAATCAGAAAATTTTAATTGTTGGTTGTGGCAGTGTTGGTAATAAAGTTTCGTTGGTTTGTGAAGCTATGGGTATGGATGTTATAAAAATGACATCAAAAGATGATTTAAACTCATTATGTGATTTAGTTGCGGATGTTGATTTTACATTAAATCTTTTACCATACACGGAAAAAACAAAATCTATATTTAATAAAAAAGTTCTAGGAAAAATGAAAAATAATTCGTATTTTATTAATATAGGAAGAGGTGAGACTGTAGTAGAGAAAGATTTAGTTGAGGCTCTTCAAAATAACTGGATTGGTGGTGCAGGTTTAGATGTTTTTGAAAATGAACAAAAATTACCAAAATCACCATTGAATGATGATTCACCATTATGGGATATGAACAATGTTATTATAACACCACATATAGCAGGATGGTCTAATGATTATTGGAATAAACAAATAAGTCTTTTTAGAGATAATTTAAAAAGATATGAGGAGTCAAAAGAAATGTTAAATATAATAAATTTAAAGAGGGGTTACTAAATGACAAAATTAATAGCGGAAATAGGTTGGAATCACATGGGTGATATGGTATTGGCTAAGGACATGATTACTGCTGCAAAAGAAAGTGGTTGTGATTTTGCAAAGTTTCAAACTTGGAGTGTTAGTAGATTAAAAAGAGGTTCTTGGGATACTGATGGTAGAAGAGAAATATATGAAAAGGCGGAGTTAGATTTAGATAAACACTTTGATTTAAAAAATTATTGTGATGAAATTGGTATAGGATTTATGTCATCTGTATTTTCAATTGAGGATGCAAAGTTATTAAAACAGGTAGTTACAGATTACGTTAAGATACCAAGTTTTGAATCAAGAAATGTAGAATTAATAGATTATTGTAATGAAAATTTTGATAAACTACTAATATCCACAGGCACATCAAACTTTGACGAGATAAAATTAAGTGTTCATAATTTAAATTATCATAAGTATTCTTTGTTACATTGTGTATCTTCATATCCTTGTAATTTTGATATTGTTAATTTACCAAGAATGAACGCTTTGTCAGAATTATCAAAGTCAGTTGGATTTAGTGACCACACACAAGGGATTGAGGCTTCTGTATTATCATTAGCATATGGTGTAGATTACATTGAAAAACATTTTACCATTGATAATGATTTACCTGGTAGAGATAATAAATTTGCCATATTACCAAATGAAATGAAAAGATTGAGTGAGTATATTAGTATATCTAACAAAGTTATGAACAGTATGGGTCACAATTTTCAAGAGTGTGAGTTAGATTCGAGAAATAATTATACGGGGAGATTTGATGGATAACATTTCAATTATAATAAGAAATAGAAATGAAGAGAGATATATTGGTTATGCTATACAATCAGTGTTAGACACATTTGAAAAACCTGAAATAGTAGTTGTAGATAATAATTCAACAGATAACTCAATGGGTATCGTGAATATGTTTAAAAGAGATAAGCTATTGAAAAGTGATAACAATAAATATACAGAAATTAAAAGATATGATATGGATTCTTATACACCTGGTAAATCTTTAAACTATGGTGTTACGAAATGTTCTAATGATTATGTATTAGTTTTATCAGCTCATTCACAGATTATAAATTGTGAGCTTAAAAAAATTAAAAGGTTGTTAGATGAACATTGTGTGGTTGGTGGCAAACAGATACCAATATATAAAGGTAAAAAAATAACACCAAGATATGTATGGTCTCATTTTAAAGAGCACGACATAGTGAATCAATTTAGTAGTAATGAAAATAGATACTTTTTACATAATGCGTTCGCTTTTTATAAAAAAGATACGTTATTAAAATATCCATTTGACGAACACTTAGCTGGTAAAGAGGACAGATATTGGATTAACGATAGGATTGAAGAAGGAATGGATTCTTACTATGATTCAGTAACGACCTGTCATCATCACTACACCACTAATGGTGCAACTTGGAAAGGTATTGGTTAATGAAAGTATTGTTAGTCGGAAATGGTTGTTCTGCATTAGAATATAAATTAGGAAAAGTTATTGATACAGAATTTGATTTAGTTTTAAGAATGAATAGATTTAAAACTGAAGGTTATGAAGAATATGTTGGTAGTAAAACTAATGTTTGGGTTGTAACTGATAATATGTTTCAATATGTTTTAAATAAAGAAGATGGTATAGAGGGTTCTCAAAACTGGGAAAATTATGATTATATTTGTGTAGGTGTTCCAACATTTAAATATAATCAATTTAATCAAGAACAAACTAAAAACTTAAAAGTGCCAGTTGTCATATTCCCGCCTCAAATAGGAGACGCAGTTTCAAATAATTTAAATTTACCACCAGATAGATGGCCAACACTTGGTATGCAAAGTTTATATGCTGGTTTGTATGATGAAAAAGTAAAAGAAATTTATCTTTATGGTTTTGATGGCAAGGATAAAAAATATGAGTATCTTCATTATTATGATGATGAAAAAACACCNAATTTTAAAACAGAATCTTATTATAGTAGAAAAATAACTCATAGTGACAAAGTGGAATTTGAACACATTCAAGAGTTAGTTAAAAGTAAAAAAATAAAAATGTTACACGAACATTATAAAGGTGAAGAAGAATGATGACAGAAAAAGAATATTTGGAACAAAATCCTGGAAAACATAAAGCAAACTATCTTTCAAAAAACATTGGAGCTTCTCTCGTGGAATTAATTTCTGTGAATGGTGAAAAAATAAGTAGGCCAAATTTATTGAAATGTTTGAAACTCAAAGATTCTGAGATTGTATTTGAAGAGCAAACCACAACAATACCAATTGAGGGAGAACAATGGGAAATTAGAGAAATAAAAAATATTGATTATGTAAAAGATAATGCACTTGTGGGTACATATGCTGTAGGCGTACCAAATGGACAGCTAGCATACTCAATTATTTTAGGATATATAGATGAGAGTGGTATGTGGAAAGGTTATACACCTAAAAGTGATAAAACCGCGGGTTCAATGACACCACATAAAATAGATGATGGTTTAATGATGGGATTACCTCAAATATTCGAAGAAAACAGTAGTGTTGTTGATTTTGGTTGTGGTAATGCGGATTACATCAAACATTTAATTGAAAATGGATTTAAATGTGAAGCTTATGATGGTAATCCGAATACATCTGAGATGACTAATGGTATTGGTAAAGTTTTAGATTTATCAAAAGAATTTGATTTAGGTAAGACATTTGATTATGTAATATCTCTTGAGGTTGCAGAACACATACCAAAAGAATTTGAAGAAATATATGTCGATAATTTAATCCGACATACAGGTGAGTATCTAATAACAAGTTGGGCTTTGGATGGACAAGGTGGTGATGGTCATGTGAATGAACAAAATGAAGAGTATGTTTTAGATATGTATAAAGAAAAAGGCATGATTTATAATAAAGAGGTATCTGAGGTATTGAGGAGTATAGCCGTGCTTGGATGGTTTAAAGAAACAATTTATGTTTTTGATAAAAAAAATAGTTAGGATAACTTTATGAGATGTATAGTAACAGGCGGAGCTGGATTTATAGGTAGTAATCTTGTAGATAGATTAATAGATGATGGTCACGAGGTGATTGTGTTTGATAATTTATCCACTGGTAAAAAAGAAAATATAAATCCAAAAGCTAAATTTTTTAAATTTGATATTTCAGATAACACAATATTTAATCTAACAACAATGCATAACGGTATTAAATATTCCTTAGAGGATGAGTTACTCAATGTAGATGTTGTATTTCATATGGCGTGTTTAGCTAGAGTTCAGCCGTCAATTGAAAATCCAATATTGTATCATGATAAAAATGTAAATGGATTGGTAAATATGTTAGAATGTTGTAGAAATTACAACATAAAACGCTTTGTATTTAGTTCATCATCCTCTGTTTATGGTGATGTAGAGGAAAAAGATTTACCAACATCAGAAAATAAAAAATTAAATCCAATGAGTCCATATGCTTTACATAAATCAATCGGTGAACAATATTGTAAATTATACAGTGACTTATATAACATAGAAACTGTATCACTGAGATATTTTAATGTTTATGGACACAGACAACCAACATCAGGTGCTTATTGTTTAGTGATGGGTGTATTTGCTCAACAAAGACTAAATGGTGAACCAATGACTATTAGAGGTGATGGAGAACAGAGGAGAGATTTTACACATGTTGACGATGTGGTAGAAGCTAATATCAAGGTTATGGACTACCCATTAGAAATGAATGGTGATGTTTTTAATGTTGGAAATGGTGATAATCGTTCTGTAAATCAAATTGCAGATTTAATTGGTGGGGATAGAGTGACTGTTGAACCAGTCATAGAACCAAGAGCTACATTAGCTGATAACAATAAAGCTAAAAAAGTTTTACAATGGAATCCCACAGGTGATTTAGAAAAATGGATTATAGAGTGGAAAAACGATATTGGATTAAAAAAAGCTTGACTTATATAGCAAATTATTCTTATATTACTACTATATAATATAATAAAAAGGATAAAAAAAATGATAAAAAATATAATTAAATATATATTTATATATACAATTGGTATATTGTTTGTTGGATGTGATAATAATCCAATAGAACCATCACAAGATTTTTGTGATTATTGTTATTTAGAATTGGAAGCACCAAATTTACCAATGGATGAAAATGGTGTTTATCACTTGGATTTTAATGATAATCAATTACAGACATTTACTCAATTAAGAGCATACGTTGGTTATGAATTAGAATATTTAGGTTGGACAACCAATGTTTCGTTTGAAGGTTGTACTTGGAACTATTGTGAAAATATTCCAATTGTAAACGGAGCTAGTTATTCTTCGGATGATGGATACGCTTATCAAATGATGGGTGTGTATGAGGGAAACATAGGACAGACAGCTACCATTTGGGTAGGATATTATGATAATTATGGAACACAATGGTTAGATAGTATAAAGGTAAAAATAAATGAATAAATTAGGAAGTTATATAACAAAATTAATGACAACTATTCTTGACTCAGAACAAGAAGAATTTGTAAAAGATTTAGCGTTAAGTGAATTAAAAAGACTTAATGTTGATGTAAATGAATTTATCAATAAACATTCAAAAGATGATATTGATAAAATAAAAGAAACAGAAAAACAACTACTACAGGAGGACAAAGATGTCAAAAATAAGTAGAGAAGGTTATGAGCAAATACAAGTAATAAGAAATGCATTGGATTCAATGTTTGATAAATTGGATAGAGCAGTTTTTATTCCAAAGGGTAAAACACCAAAAAACATTGATGGTAGTTATGAACAAATAAATGTTTTTAAATCAGTTCAATCAGAATTTGAAGCTATAGCGGGTATAGTTGAACAGAGTGGAACTTGGGAAGAAGTGGGAGAAACAAATGCCGGTAAATAATCCAATGGGTGACCATTTCAATCCACCAAGTAACATGAGTGTGGATTATGAAGAGTATAATTTTGAGGATTTAGAGGTTGATGAATTGTTTTGGCAAACTAATAAACCAAAGGAAGAGCATGTACCTTGGCGTAAAACAAGTTTGACAGAGGCTAGAAATTTAAAAACTCAAAAGATTTATAATTTTGATAGAAAAACAAAAGTATTTCAAAAAATATAATGAGTGCAAATCGTCCTTTAAACATTCCTGGTAGAAGAAAAGTAATAACCAAGAATATGATATTGGAGGCTCAGAAACATACGAAGTCCAATATGGCTGCGGCTAAATGGATGGGAATATGTTACACCACTTATAGNAANTGGGCNAAGTATTATAAAGTATTCGACCAACATTTGAATCAAACTGGTATTGGTATTCAAAAAGGTTGGGTAACCAGAACCACTAATGTTGAAGATATAATACTTGGTAAAAGAAAAGTTCCAAGAAAGTGGAGTCAATCAACAGTCAAGGAAGAATTGATTAAAAAAGGCTATTGGTTGGAAGAG
>FUFK010809322.1_pt1 | contig 14695 bp, 16 predicted proteins | sample 1021851 | NCBI WGS metagenome assembly FUFK01 (sample SAMEA51879418, study PRJEB19060) | metagenome | reverse complement strand
ACAAGTTCAGCATGACGGAAACGAGCTGGAGGAACGTCCGCTATGAGGTCGTTTCCTGTCGGTCCGCTCCCGGCGCAGCGGTGCTGGCGACCCGACGACCTGGCGACTGGAAATGCGCGAAAGGCGGCTTCCCATTGCGCCCCGCAGCCTCCACAACCGCCCCATGACATTGCGCACCCTCTATCCCGAGATCGAACCCTATGCGTCGGGGATGCTCGACGTCGGCGATGGCCACGCCATCTATTACGAGCGCTCGGGAACGCCGGGGGCCAGGCCCGCCGTCTTCCTGCATGGCGGACCGGGCGGCGGCATCTCGCCCGCCCATCGCCGGCTGTTCGATCCCGTGCGCTACGACGTGCTGCTGTTCGACCAGCGCGGCTGCGGGCGATCGACGCCGCATGCCAGCCTCGATGCCAACACCACCTGGCACCTCGTCGCGGATGTCGAGCGGCTGCGCGAATTGGCCGGGGTCGATCAATGGCTGGTGTTCGGCGGCTCCTGGGGCTCGACCCTCGCGCTCGCTTATGCCCAGACGCATCCCGGCCGGGTGAGCGAGCTGATCCTGCGCGGCATCTATACCTGCACGAAGCCCGAGCTCGACTGGTTCTACCAGTTCGGCGTGTCGGAGATGTTCCCCGACAAATACGAGCGCTTCGCATCCCTGATCCCCGAGGGCGAGCGCGGCGACCTGCTCGCCGCCTATCACCGCCGCCTCACCACCGGCCCGCGCGAGGACCGCGTCGCGGCAGCGCGCGCCTGGAGCGTGTTCGAGGGCGAGACGATCACCCTGCTCCCCGATCCGGCGCTGTCCGCACATCATGACGAGGACGCGTTCGCGCTCGCCTTTGCGCGGATCGAGACGCATTATTTCGTCCATGGCTGCTGGCTCGAGCCGGGACAGCTGCTGCGCGACGCGCACAAGCTCCACGGCATTCCGGGAACGATCGTGCATGGCCGCTACGACATGCCCTGCCCCGCGCGCTACGCCTGGGAATTGCATCGGGCCTGGCCCGAAGCGGACTTCCACCTGATCGAGGGGGCGGGCCATGCCTTTTCCGAACCCGGCATCCTCGACCGGCTGATCCGCGCCACCGACCGGTATGCGGGCAGCCGCAACGGCGAGGCCTAGCGTCACACCCGCGCTGCATTGCCGCCGGCGAATCCCTGCCCTAACAAGCAGATAGGGGCAGGTTTTTGGGGGCGGGATGCATATCATCGATGCACAGCGCGACATGCGTCGCGCCGAGGCCGGCGGCGGGCCGGGGGTTTTCGTCTCTGGTCTGGTGTGGCTTATCGCCGGGCTGGTCGAGAGCAGCCGCGGTGTCCATGCCGGCTTTGCCGCGCTCTTCATCGGCGGGATGCTGATCTACCCGGTTTCGACGCTGCTGGTCCGCTTCGTCTTCCGCCGCGAGCCGGAATCGCCGGGCAACCAGATCAGCAGGGTCGCGCTGGAAAGCACGATCGCGATGCTGGGCGGCCTGCTCCCGGCCTATCTCTTCCTGCATTTCGAGCCGGCCTATGTCTTCCCGCTCGCCGCGATCGCGGTCGGCACGCATTATTTCGCGTTCCGCACGGCCTATGGCGATCTCCGTTTCTGGCTTCTCGGCACGGTGATCGCCGGGCTGGGCGTGATCGGGATCTTTGCGCCCGCGATCCTGCCGGTCGGGATCATCTTCCTCGTCGCGCTTGCCGAGTTCGTCTGCGCGGCGATCCTGACCTGGCGCGACAACCGGAACGGCTGACCGGGCCGCTCAGTCCCCCGCGGGCTCCGGGCGCCCCTTGAAGCCCTGCGCGACCACGAACCATTCGACCGATCCCTTGCGGCTCGACGGCGGCTTGGCGTGCTTCACGCTGGCGAAGGCGCGCTTCATCTCCGCCACGAACTTCCCGTCGCCGCCGCTCGCGAACACCTTGCTGACGAAGGTGCCGCCGGGCGCGAGATTCTGGATCGCGAAGTCGAACGCGGTCTCGACCAGCCCCATGGTCCGCAACGCGTCGGTCTGCGGATGGCCGACGGTGTTCGCCGCCATGTCCGACATGACGAGGTCGGGCGCGCCGCCCAGCGCCTCCATCAGCTTGCCGGGCGCGGCATCGTCCATGAAGTCCATCTGGAAGATCGTCACCCCGTCGATCGGATCGACCGGGAGCAGGTCGATGCCGACCACCGCGGCCCTGGGGCATTGGCGGCGCACCACCTGGCTCCACCCGCCGGGCGCCAGGCCAAGGTCGACGACGCGCTTCGATCCCTTGAGGAAGTCGAACTTCTCGTCCAGCTCGATCAGCTTGTAGGCGGCGCGGCTGCGATACCCCTCCGCCTTGGCCTTCTTGACATACGGATCGTTGAGCTGGCGTTCCAGCCAGCGCACCGACTGGCTGGTGCGCCCGCGCGAGGTTCGGACGCGCGTGTGCCCGCGGGTTCCACCCCGGCTCATGCCTCGATCCTCATTGCGCCCGCGCGCCCATCAGGCGGCGGAGGATGCCTTCGCGGATGCCGCGATCGGCGATGCCGAGCCGCTCGGCAGGCCAGATGTCCATGATCGTCTCCAGGATCGCGCAGCCCGCGACGACCAGATCGGCCCGCTCCGCGCCGATGCAGGGAATAGTCGAGCGGCCCGCCATGTCCAGCCCGGCGATGCGCTGGCTGACCGCGCGCATCGATGCGGCGGGCATCGGCGGGAATGACGAGGCGCGGGCCGATCGCGGCGATTCGGCCATTCTCGACCAGCACGGTCTGGCCGCGCAGCACGCGTTCGCGGTCCATCGGAACGAGGTTGGCGTTGACGAAGGCGATGCGGCTGGCGGGCTGCGCAGTCGCGGGGAGGACGAGCGCGAGACCGGCCAGCCAGAGGGCGAGCGCGAAGCGGAGGATAAGGTCCATCCGCTTCTGCTAGCCGAGCCCGCCGTCGGGCGAAACCGCGCGCGTCAGTCGCGTAGCAGCTCGTTGATCCCGGTCTTGCTGCGGGTCTGGGCGTCGACGGTCTTGACGATGACAGCGCAATAGAGGCCGGGGCCGCCGTCCTTGCCCGGCAGCGTGCCGGGAACGACCACCGAATAGGGCGGGACGACGCCACGATGGACTTCGCCGGTCGCGCGATCGACGATCTTGGTGCTGGCGCCGAGATAGACGCCCATCGAGAGCACCGCGCCCTCGCCGACGCGGACGCCCTCGGCCACTTCGGCGCGCGCGCCGATGAAGGCGCCGTCGCCGATGATGACGGGATCGGCCTGAAGCGGCTCAAGCACGCCGCCGATGCCGACGCCGCCCGAAAGATGGACGTTCCTGCCGATCTGGGCGCAGCTGCCGACGGTCGCCCAGCCATCGACCATCGAGCCTTCGCCGACATAGGCGCCGATGTTCACGAAGCTGGGCATCAGGACGACGTTCTTCGAAATGAAGGCGCCGTGGCGCACGACGCTGCCGGGGACCTGGCGGAAGCCCGCGGCGCGGAAGCGCGCCTCGTCCCAGCCAGCGGTCTTGAGCGGCACCTTGTCGAAGCCCCAGTCGCCGGCCTGTGTGCCGATCACCTCATTGTCGTTGAGGCGGAAAGACAGGAGCACGGCCTTTTTAAGCCACTGATTGACCTGCCAGCCATCCGCCACCGGCTCCGCCACGCGGGCCTCGCCACTGTCGAGCAGGTTGAGCGCCTCGGCCACCGCGTCGCGCACCGCGCCGGTGGTGGCGAGGGAGATGTTCGCGCGGTCTTCCCAAGCGGCGTCGATCGTGGCGGCGAGGTCGGTCATGATTGCTCCAGGATGGTTTCGAGCCAGTGGCTGATGTCGTGGGTGGTGTGGTCGATATAGCTGCGGTCGGCGTCCTGCGCCTGTTCGGAGCCATTATCGACCCAGATGGTGGTCATGCCGATCGCCTTGGCCGGGGCGAGGTTACGCGCCATGTCCTCGACGAAGGCGGCGCTCGTCGGATCGATGTTCCACGCCTCGCACAGGCTGCGATAGGCATCGGGGTGCGGCTTGGGCGCATAGTTGCTGGCGTGAACGTCGTGGATCGCCTCGAAACTCTCGGCAAGGCCGAGGCGGCCGAGCACCTTTTGTGCATAGGGTTCGTCGGCGTTGGTGAAAACGAGCTTGCGGCCGGGCAGCTTGGCGATCGCCGCGGCGAGCGGGGCGTTATGCTCAAGCACGTCCATTTCGATGTCGTGCACGTCGGCGAGATAGTCGTGCGGATCGATGCCATGCTCGGCCATCAGCCCGGCGAGCGTGGTGCCGTGCGAGATGAACCATGCCTTTTGTACGCGGCGCGCTTCGACAGGATCAAGGTTCAGCAGGCGGGCGACATAAGCGCCGATGCGCGCGTCGATCCGTGCGAACAGGTCCGCGCTCTTGGGATAGAGCGTATTGTCGAGATCGAACAGCCAGGCGTCGATATGGGCGAGATCGGGGCGCATGATGCGGTGGCGTTTAGGAGGGAAGCGCGCGCAGGGGAAGGATAGGAATGCTTGGGGAGGAATTGATTGGGCGTTGCCAAGCCTTGCTTGGGTAGCGGTGAAGCGGATGGCTTCCCATCTGGCCGGGCATGACAGCTTATTCCCTGCTCGACCTGGTTCCGATCCTCGAGGGCGGCAACGCCAGCCGGTCCTTCGCCAACGCCGCCGATCTGGCGAGACATTCGGAGGCCGAGGGGTTCAGCCGCTATTGGGTCGCCGAGCATCACGGCATGCCGGGGATCGCGAGCGCAGCGACTGCGGTGGTGATCGCCCATGTCGGCGCGGCGACGTCGACCATCCGGGTCGGCGCGGGCGGGATCATGCTGCCCAACCATGCCCCGCTGGTGATCGCCGAGCAGTTCGGCACGCTCGACGCGCTGTTCCCGGGCCGGATTGACCTGGGCCTTGGCCGCGCGCCGGGGAGCGACCAGCGCGTGGCGCGGGCGCTGCGGCGCAATCTTGAGACCAGCTCCGACGCCTTCCCGCAGGATGTGGTCGAGCTGCAGAGCTATTTCGCCGATGACGGGCAGACTGGCATCCATGCCGTGCCCGGCGGCGGCGCGCGGCCCGAGCTTTGGATCCTGGGATCGAGCCTGTACGGCGCGCAGCTCGCCGCGGCACTGGGGCTGCCCTATGCCTTCGCCTCGCACTTCGCGCCAGGATCGCTCGACGAGGCGCTCGACGTCTATCGGCGGCTGTTCCAGCCCTCGGCCGTGCTCGACAAGCCGCATGCGATGGCCGGGTTCAACGTGTTTGCGGCGGATACCGACGAAGAAGCGGAGCTACTGGCGACCTCGATGCAGCAGGCGTTCGTCGCGCTGCGCACCACCGGCACGGGCATCAAGCTGCCGCCGCCGGTGCCGGGCTATCTCGACACGATTCCGGGACAGGCGCGGGCGATGCTCGACCACGTCCTGTCGTGCACCGCGATCGGCGGGCCGGAGAAAGTGCGCGATGGGCTGGCCAGGTTCATCGCGCGGACCGGGGTGGACGAGGTGATGCTGGTCAGTTCGATCTACGATCATGGTGCGCGCAAGAAGAGCCTGTCGATCGCCGCGGAGGCGATGCGCGGGCTTTGAGTCCGTCATTTCGGGCTGGCGCCGCAATCTACCCAAAGCTTGCCCGAAAGCTGCCTTGATCGCGCGGCACCAACCAGGCTGACAGGGACACGTTCAGGGGGCTGAACGAGGAGCAGACAGCGATGTCAGCGCCAATGGCTACCACGAAGAAGGTCGGGATCCGGTGCCATATCGGCGTCCACCGGCCACGCCGCCGCGACCGGCCCGGCCGCGGTGAGTTCGAGACGACGTGCCGCGATTGCGGCTGTGATCTGGTGCTGAGTCCCGTAACCGGCCGCTGGCGCTTTTCCGGCGTGATGGGATAGGTCCGGCGCCGACTTTTCTTCAGCCCGCCGCCGGGAGCCGCAGCCTGACCAGCAATCCGCCCAGATCCTCGCTCTCTTCGAGCGTGACGGTACCGTCGTAGATTTCCGCTACGTCGCGGACGATGGCGAGGCCGAGGCCGGTGCCGGGCTTGCCGGTGTCGAGCCGGACGCCGCGGTCGAAGATGCGAATGCGGTCGGCCTCCGGGATGCCGGCGCCGTCGTCCTCGATCATGATCTCGACGAAGCCGGCCTGCACGCTGACGGTGATGAAGACGCTGCCGCCGCCATATTTGGCGGCGTTCTCGACCAGATTGCCCATGATCTCGTCGAGGTCCTGCCGCTCGATATGCGCGACGAGATCCTTGGGGCCGTCGGTGTCGATGCGGACATGGGGATAGAGGCGCGCGACGGCGCGCTCGACCGATTCGACGCTGGGCCAGACCGGCGCGCGACTGTGCGCGCTGCCGCGACGGCCGACCGCGCGGGCGCGGGCGAGGTGGTGGTCGACCTGTCGCCGCATCGTCCGCGCCTCGCGCACCACCGTCGCGGGCAGGTCATCGGACTGCGCCGTCGCGGCGTTCATGATGACGGTCAGCGGGGTCTTGAGCGCATGGGCGAGGTTGCCGGCGTGGCGTCGCGCTTCCTCGGCCTGGCGGTCGTTATGCGCGACGAGGCCGTTCAATTCCTCCACTAGCGGCGCGACCTCGGCGGGCATCGCGCCGTCGATCCGGGGGGTCTCGCCGGTGCGCAGCTTCTGGATGGCGATGCGCAGTTTGCGCAGCGGAAGCAGACCGTACCAGGTTTGCAGCGCCGCCATCGCGATCAGCCCGGCGGCGAGCAGCAGGAAGCTGCGGACCAGCGTCTTGCGCAGCGCCTCGATCTGCGCGTCGAGCACGTCACGCGTCTGGGCAACCTGGAAGCGCCAGCGGACCGGCGATCCGGGTAGCCGCACGTCGCGCTCGACGATGCGCAGTCGCTGGTCGAGCTGGTCCGAGTCGTAAGTGTGCAACTCGAGATCGTTGTGCTGCATTCCGGTGTCGAGGCGACGGTCCCACAGCGAGCGTGAGGGAAACGGCTCATATCCCGGTCCCGACACCTGCCAATACAGACCCGAATAAGGTTCGAGAAAGCGTTGGTCGGACAGCTGGCGGTTGAAGGCGACGTTGCCATTGGGGTCCAGCTCGGCCGACACGATCAGCGAGGTCAGGATATATTCCAGTCCTTCGTCGAAATTGCGTGTGACCGCATTGGTCAGCACGCGATCGAGCGCGAAGCCCCCCCCGGCCAGCAACAGCGAGATCCATGCGGCCGCAATCAGGATCATGCGGCGGCTGAGTGAGCCGGTGCTTGGGGTGTAGCTGCGCGGGGCCGGGTCGCCGGGGCGAGTCTCCACCGGCGCTGCCACGTCCTGCGCCGGCGCGCGGCGCACGAACGGGAAGGATCGCGACAGCGTCAGGCCGAACGGGAGCTCAGGCACCGGCCTCCGCCGGTTCTTCGAGGCTGTAGCCAAGACCGCGGATCGTGGTGATGACGTCGGCACCCAGCTTCTTGCGGATGCGCGTCACGAACACCTCGATCGTGTTCGAATCGCGATCGAAATCCTGGTCGTAGATATGTTCGATCAGCTCGGTGCGGCTGACCACCTTGCCCTTGTGATGGAGCAGATAGGACAGGAGCTTATATTCCTGCGCGGTCAGCTTCACCGGCTCGCCGGCCTTGGTCACCTTGCCGCTGCGCGTGTCGAGGCGGATGTCGCCCGCGATCAGCTCGGCGCTGGCATTGCCCGACGCGCGGCGGATCAGCGCGCGCAGGCGCGCGATCAGCTCCTCGGACTGGAAGGGCTTGGCGACATAGTCGTCGGCGCCCGCGTCGAGCCCGGCGACCTTGTCCGACCAGCTGTCGCGCGCGGTGAGCACCAGCACCGGGGTAGTCTTGCCCTCCTTGCGCCAGCGGTCGAGCACGGTCAGCCCGTCCACTTCGGGCAGGCCGAGGTCGAGGACGATCGCGTCATAGGCCTCGGTCGAGCCGAGATAATGACCTTCCTCGCCATCGCTCGCGGTGTCGACCGCATAGCCCGCGCCCTCAAGCGTGGACTGAAGCTGGTTGCGGAGATTGGGTTCGTCCTCGACGATCAGAACGCGCATCGGTGTTTTCCCTCTTTAGCGCCGGGTCAGCCGCCCGAACGGCTCATCACCTGACCGGTGCGGCCGTCGACATCGATCCAGATGACGTTTCCATTGCGCAGGAACTTCAGCGTGTAAATGCCGGTTCCCGAATCGAAGTCGAAACCGAGATAGCGCGCGCCCTGCCGCTCCATCTGCGGCACCACCCGCGCCTCGATCGCGCGCAGCGGCAACAGCTTGCCCTGAACGCGGCCAGCACGCGCAGCCTCCTGGTCGCTGCGCCGGTCCTGGGGCGTAGCGTGAACCGGGGCAGCGGCGGCGAGAAACGCGCCGAGACAAAGGACACCAAACATCTTCATGACTTGGATGGCATAGGCCCGCCGCGTTGAACAGCCCGTGAATGCGGCGGAAAGGTGGCTGTCAGGAACGGGCCGGCGGTCGGTGCTTGCCCGATGGCGCGCGCGGCCCTACCTGCCCCCGCCATGGCTGCCCCCGTCCTCTCCTATGAAAAGCTCGGCCTGATCCAGGGATCGGGCTGGTTGTTCCGCGACCTCGACATCCATATCGGCGCGCGCGACCGGCTGGCGCTGATCGGACGCAACGGTGCGGGCAAGACGACGTTGCTCAAGCTGATTGCAGGGCAGGTCGACGCCGACGAGGGGCGGCGGACGATCCAGCCGGGCACGCGCGTCGTGATGCTGGAGCAGGAGCCGCGCATGGCCGGCTGCGTCACGCTGATGGACTATGTCCTGTCGGGCGACGATGCGCCGGCGCGGCATGAGGCGGAGGCGATTGCCGACCAGCTGGGCATCGACCTGATGCGTGAGGCGGCGACCGCGAGCGGGGGCGAGCGGCGCCGCGCCGCCATCGCCCGCGCGCTGGCGATGGACCCGGACGTGCTGCTGCTGGACGAGCCGACCAACCATCTCGACATCCATGCAATCGAATGGCTGGAAGAATGGCTGACCCGCTATCGCGGTGCGTTCGTGGTGATCAGCCATGACCGCACCTTCCTGACGCGCCTTACCCGCCAGACACTGTGGCTTGATCGCGGGTCGATGCGGCGCGCGGAAGTTGGCTTTGGTGGGTTCGAGGCGTGGACCGATCAGGTCTATGCCGAGGAGCAGCGCGCGGCGGAGAAGCTCGACGCGCGGCTGAAGCTGGAGGAGCATTGGCTGCAGCGCGGGGTGACCGGGCGGCGGCGGCGCAACCAGGGGCGGCTGACCAAGCTGCTGGAGATGCGCGCCGAGCGCGCAGCGATGACCGGGCCGCAGGGCGCGGCGAACCTCACCACTGCGGCGGACGATTCGAAGACCAAGGTTATGATCGATGCCAAGGGCGCGAGCAAAGCCTATGGCGACCGTACGATCATCCGCGACCTGACGCTGCGCATCACGCGCAAGGATCGGATCGGCATTGTTGGCAAGAATGGTGCGGGCAAGTCGACGCTGCTCAAGCTCCTGACCGGCGAGATCGAACCCGATAGCGGGACGGTGACACGGGCGAGGACGATCGATCCGGTGATCATCGATCAGCAACGCAGCCGAATGCAGCCGGACAAAACGGTGCGCGAGGTTGTCGCCGATGGCGGCGAATGGATCGATGTGCTCGGCACGCGCAAGCATATCCACGGCTATTTGAAGGAGTTCCTGTTCGCGCCGGAAATGGTCGAGGCAAAGGTCGGGACGCTCTCGGGGGGCGAGCGCTCGCGCTTGCTGCTCGCGCGCGAATTTGCGCGGCCGTCGAACCTGATGGTGCTGGACGAACCGACCAACGACCTCGACCTCGAAACGCTCGACCTGCTGCAGGAAGTGATCGCGGATTATGACGGCACGGTGCTGATCGTCAGCCACGACCGCGACTTTCTCGACCGCACGGTGACGATGACGATCGGGCTCGACGGGTCGGGCACGGTCGACATGGTGGTCGGCGGCTATGCCGATTGGGAAGCCAAGCGCAAGGTGCGAACCGAGGCGAAGAAGGTGGCGGTCAGGGCCGCGCCGGTCGCGGAGACACCCAAGGCGCGGACCAAGCTGACTTATAAGGACCAGCGCGATTACGACCTGCTGCCTAAGCGGATCGAGGAGCTGGACGCAGCGATTGCGAAGGACGAGGCGGCGCTGGCCGATCCGGAGCTGTATGCGAAGAACCCGAAGAAGTTCGACGCGCTGATGGCGGCGATCGCCAAGGCGCGCGACGAAAAGGATGCGGCGGAGCTGCGCTGGCTGGAACTGGCGGAGATGGCCGAGGGGTTGGGGTGAGGCTTTAAGCCGGCACCACCACGTCGATGGCGCGTTCGGCGACGCGCACGGTTACCGGCACGCGCGCGAGCACTTCGCCGTCGATCGAGATGCTGCGGCGGGGGCGGGCGTCGAGCTTCAACTCGGTCCCGCGAAACTCCTCGACCAGCTTTTCGCGGCCGCGCAGGCGGAAGAAGCGCAGATACCAGTCCCAGGCCAACCGCCAGCGATTGCGGCCGGTGACGACCTGGATCATCATCTCGCCGCTCTCGACGCAGGCTTCGTCGCTCATCACCACGCCGCCGTGGAATTTGCCGTTGAGGATGCGGACCTCGCTCGCCCACATGCGGTGCGCGCCGCGATCATCGGTCACGGTGACGCGGAACGGGCGGAAGCGGGCGAAGCACCATAGCGCCCAGGCAAGATAGCCAACACGGCCCAGATATTTCTTGAGGTTGTGCGGCACCGTCTTTCCGATCATCGGCGACAGACCCATTGCGGCGGCATTGGCGAAATAGTCGCCGTCGATCATGCCGAGATCGACCCGGCGGCGTTTGCCGGTAGCGATCGTCTGGATCGCGCCGTCGAGATCGAGCGGGATGCCGAGCGTGCGCGCGAAGCTGTTGGCGGTGCCGAGCGGAAGGACGGCGAACACGACGTCCTTGCCGACAACATCATCGACCACGCCCGACAGCGACCCGTCGCCGCCGCCGACGATCACCATCGGCGCGCCGCTGCGGATTGCGTCGCGGACGGTGTCGTCGAGCAGGTCGGGGTCTTTCACCGGATGCGCGGCGATCAGGCGGATGCCAGCCGCCTCGATCTTATCGCGCGCCTGACCGAACAGCGTTTCGCCGCGTCGAGACTTGGCATTGACGATCAGCACGGCTTCGCGCGGGACGGGCAGGGTCGTTGTCATCGCGCAATAACTGCGTGCGGGCCGGGAAGGTCCATCGGCTGATCAGTAAAGCAGCGCACGTTCGTCGATTTCCCGGAACACCGGCAGGTCGAGCGTGGCGGCTTCGGCCCAGCCGACATGGACGACGTCTTCGAAATACCAGCGGTCATGGTCGCCATCCGATTTGGAGTTGCAGCGCAACGTTACGCGCTGACCGAACGGCAGGCGCACGATCCACTGGTCGAGATTTGGGCGATATGGGGCGTGGTTGGCGACGTTGAAGCGCAGCCAGAGATGGTCGCTGCCCTCCATCCGCGTGGCGAGCGGGACGCGCCAATCCTCGATCACGCCCAGCTCGCCATAGCTGGTCGTTGGCGCGAAGTTGGTGCGGCCTTCATGGTCGATCCGCTGGTACCAGCCGCGCGCGCTGGCGTGCGGCGGGTCGAACGGGACTTCGCGGGGCAGGGCGTTGCGCACAGCTGACCACGGCATACCGCGCGCCGCCTTGTCCCAATGGATGTGGACATGCTGGATCGCGAGCTGCCCCCTCACAGGCGCTTGCCGTTCCGCCCCGCCAGATCGACGACATATTGCCACGCGACCCGGCCCGATCGGCTGCCGCGCCGGGTCGCCCAGTTGATCGCCTCCGCCGCGTCGAACGGCAGGTTGTGATCCTGCGCATAGGTGCGGACGATTTCGACATAGGTGTCCTGGTCGATCGCGTGGAAGCCGAGGCTGAGCCCGAAGCGGTCGGCGAGCGCGAGGCTGTCGTCGATGCTGTCGCGCGGGTTGATCGCGCTCGCCTGTTCCTCAAGGTTGCGGGGGATCAGGTGGCGGCGGTTGGAGGTGACGAACAGGCGGGTGTTGGCCGGCCGCGCCTCGGCTCCGCCTTCGAGGAGCGAGCGCAGTGCGCGACCGTCCGACGCGGCGTCGAAGCCGAGATCGTCGAGGAAGATGACGAACGCGCGGGGGGCGCTCGCGAGTTCGGTGAACAGGGTGGGGAGCGTGTCGAGCGCATCGGCCTGTGCCTCGACCAGCGCGACGGCTCCGCCTTCGGCCTGAACGGCGGCGACCGCGGCCTTACTCAGCGCCGATTTGCCGGTACCGCGAGCGCCCCATAGCAGTGCGTCATGTGCCGGAAGGCCGGCGGCGAGGCAGCGGACATTTTCGACCAGCGTCGCCTTTTGTGCGTCGATCCCGACCAGTTCGGACAGCGGGAGCGGCGCGAAGGCGCGGGCGGGCTGGAGATAGCCCCCCGAAGAACCTCTATGCCAGACATAGGCGGGATGCGCGGTCAGGTCCGGCGCGGGCGGCGGTGGTGGCGCGAGCCGTTCGAGCGCGGCGGCGATGCGGTCCAGCGGGTCGGTCATCTAGGCGAGGGCTAGGGGGTGGGGCGGGGGTTGGCAATGCCTCAAGGTTCGGGCACGCCTGCCGGAATGCAAGGTGACCAGTTCCCCATCTGGCTTTTCGCCCTCGCATGGGGCTGGGTGGCCCTGATACTTGGCGCGTCCGCGCTTTATCGTAAGGCGAACGGCAAGCCGATCATCCCCCGCTTACCCAAGGATGCACTCTATTCCGAGCGAGCCGCGTCGGGCCGTTGGGCGAACAACTGCTTGATGGTGGCCCTGACCAAAGATGCTATCGGAGTAATTCCGTTTTTTCCGTTCACCCTCGGGTTCCTGCCTGAGGTGTATCAGCTGGAGCGCGAGATTCTATTGAAGCATGTTCGCCGCGTCACCGTTCGGACGTCGGCTTGGGGGCTGAATGTCGCGATTGACTACGGACCTGCTGAGCGGACCCTGAAACTCAAATTGCGAGACCCCGATGCTTTCGCCAACGCGCTCGTGGGGCTCGGTGTAAAGGTCATCCGCTCCTGAGTTGCATCAGGCCAGTTTCGCCAGCAGCGCTTCCGCCGCGCCCTTGTCGGTGAAGCCGGGGGTGGCGAGGGCGGCGCGGGTCTCGGTCACGGCCTCGTCCTTGCGACCGGCGTCGGCATAAGCCTGCGCCAGTTGCCAGCGCAGCATCGGGTGGCGTGGGGCGAGGGTCACGGCCTTGCGCAGCAGCTCGATCCCGGCGGTGTGATCGCCGCCTTGTGCCAGCGCCCATCCCATGGCTCCCGCGACCGCCGGGTTGCTGGGCGCGATCAGATAGGCCGCTTCGGCATAGCGCGCGGCGCGGTCGGGCTCGCCGGCTCCGGCATAGGCGAAGGCGAGTTCGGCGAGCAAAGCAGCGTCGCGATTGCCGATGCGCAGGCGGATTGCCTCCAGCGAATCGATCGCCGCGTCGAAATCGCCCGCCGCCGACTGCCAGTGCGCGGAGAGGCGCAGCGCGGACAGGTTGAACGGGTTTTGCGACAGGAACAGCGCGAGCGTGGTCGATGCCGTCTGGCGCTGGCCCGAGCGGTCGAGCGCTTCGACCAGTCGCAGCATCGCGGGTTCGTCGAATCGGATGCCGGCAGCGGTCTTGTACCATGGCACCGCGTCCCCGGGGCGCTTGAGCAGCATCAGCACGTCGCCAACCAGGCTGGCCGATGCGGGGGCTCCGGGGTTGCGCTGGGCGACTGCCTGCGCGCGGGCGAGCGCTTCGCCGCCGCGGCCATTCTCGATCAGACCACGCAGCAGCGGGATCAGCGTCTTGGGGTCGTCGCCGCCCGCCTTGCCCGCTGCGGCGGCGAGGATCGGCAGCGAATCGTCGGAGCTGAACCAGTCGGGATTGTCGCGCACTGGCAGTGCGGCGCGGTCGAAATAGCGTGCCGCTTCGGCCCGCTCGCCGATGCGCTCATAGCCGCGCGCCACCAACGTGAGCGCATAGGTGTCGGCGTCACCGCGCGCGACGACCGGGCGCAGGACGTCGATGCCGTTCTTCGACGCATCGGCGCGGAGCAAGGCGGTGGCGAGCAACTTGCGCGCATTGATGTTCATCGGCTGCAGGGTGATCAGCGTGCGCAGTTTCTCGATCGCGCGGGCATAGGCGCCCTCCTCAAGATCGAGGGCGCCGCCGAGCAGTAGCCCGCCGGGAAGCTGGCCCACGCCGCCGCCAGCGCGGGTGAGCAGCTGGCGGGCGAGGTCGAAGCGCTGAGCGCGGGCGGCGAGCACGGCTTGCAGATAGAGCGCCTGCGGGCTGCGCGGACGGACCTCCATCGCGCGGCGGGTGAGGTCGAGCATCGCGCGCGTCTGTCCGGCATCGCCGAGCGTCGCGGCGTACTGGATCAGCGTGGCGTGGCGATAGGGATCGCGCTGCAACGCGCGGTCAAACCAGGGGAGCGACGCGACGAGGCCATATTGGGTGCGGACCAGCTCGCCGCGCAGCAGCAGCGCGTCGGTATTGCCCTTGTCGAGATCGACCGCCTTGGCGCTCGCCTCGATCGCGCCGACCACATCGCCCGCGTTGAAACGGAAGCGGCCGAGTTCGGTCCACGCGTCGGCGCTTTGCGGGGCAAGGCGCACGGCGGCGGTCGCGGCTTCCTGTGCCGCGGCGAGGTTGCCGCCCGCGACATAGGCGCGGGTCTGAACGCGCAGGGCGTAGAGGCGGTCGGCATCCGGTGCCTTGCGGCTTTCGACCAGCGCGCGGCGAGGATCGCCCTGCAACAGGATCGCGTGCGCCATCAG
>FUFK010038342.1_pt1 | contig 14695 bp, 6 predicted proteins | sample 1021851 | NCBI WGS metagenome assembly FUFK01 (sample SAMEA51879418, study PRJEB19060) | metagenome | reverse complement strand
CTGTAGCACTCTAGTACCACCCGACAATGTAACATAAACATCTAGATCATCTTGGTTATTCAGTTGTATTCCGACAGGACTAAATACAGTTGTAGTTGCATTAGACGTGGCAGGGAAAGTTTTTTTAGTTGTAACTGCCATTGATAATCAATGTTAAATTCCGTGTTTTTTTAAATCATTTAATACGTTATAATTACCTTTCTTACTATAGAACCTTCTAAGTTCTCTATCTTTAATACGTGCATACAATTCAGGGTTCTGAGCACGTAATTTAGTTATTGCTTTTTTCTTTTCGTTTAAAAATATGTTTTGTACTTGTAAATAAAACCGTTGATCTACAGGACGCATACCTTCTCTTGCTAGTAAACCGTCATCTTTATACTGTTGTACAGCATCTTTCCATTGTTTACTTGTAACAAGTTTGTTTAATCTAGCATATAAGTCACTTTCAGCTAAATACCTCTGTAACTCAGACTGTTCAAACGAGTTTAGTTCTTCACCTTTCCAAGTTCTTAAAGCTTCTGGTAAATTATAGCTAATACTTTGTAATGCTTCCTTTACAGGATCTCCACCAGAGTAAGTGATAGCAACAGGACTTAAAGAGTTCCACATCTTTAGGAAAGGGTTAGAAGTATACGGTGTAAAACGTACAGCTTTGTTTCCAGGGCTTAATATATCGTACTTAGGAGCCAAGAATGACTTAAATCCTATGTCTCTTCTTATAGTAGTTTCCCAGAAACCTCTAGTTATTCTTTCATTTTCGTCCATTAAGTTACCTAACTGACCCATAAGACCAGAATAAGGTAATTGTGACCTAAATAACTTCGCTCCTATTCTACCTAACTGTATTTCACTAACATTACCACTAAATACTTGAGCAAGATCGTCCACACCTGCTAACATAGACTTATCAACTATCACACTAGCAAACATAAACTGTAGTTTTTGTAACATATCATCCCTAACTGTCTCTCCTAACGAGTTCTGATAACCAGCTACGTTAGCAACAGCCGATAAAATAGTGTTATATGGTTCCATATCAGCGTAAGATACGTAAGTATTACCTATTTTAAAGGAGTTAGGTTGTATTTTATTGTTTCTCCAGTGATCTCTAGTCTCTTTATCGTATGGTAATGTACCTGTCATGTTACCTGTCATAGCAGCAGTAAACGCTAAGAAAGATAACATACCACCTGTAGCTACTCTACCCTTCATTAAGGCTATAGCTTGAGGTATATCTTCCTTTCTAATACCATATTCTAACTCTATTGCCTTAGCATTTTTACCACCATTATTAGCAAACTCCATCAAATCCTTATATTTTTTGTTGAACCTAGCTATAACAGGGGTGTGTTGCCATGTTAAGTCTAAAGCGTTGAAACCTGTACGTACAAATGGGAAGAAAAATCTAAATCCAGTTAACTGTCCTAGTGACTCTAGTCCTTTCATATTACCACTTAATGGTTTAGTCAAGGCAGTTTCATCACCTGCTAGGGCTGCAGCTCTGTCTGATACGACCCACATGTCATAAGCATCTTTTTTAAATATTTGTTCTCTAAAGTTTTTCTCAGTTCTAGTTGCTACATCTACTACGTTATCAAGGTCTACACCATCATCAATCGCTTTTCTGGCTGCTCTCATACGCATCTCAAACCTACCAATTAAGGTTCTAGCTAATGCGTCACCTGCACCCATAGCATTTTGTGAATAACGTACCCAAGGTGAGTTGTTAAAGTCTAACATCATGTTAGCTATATTATAGTAAAACTTCTCTGAGTCTGTACCATACATCTCTACAAATTTACCTAGTTGTTTAAATTCAGCAGAATTTGTTTCTACGTTAAATTTACCTACATAACTTTGTGCTTTACGATTAATACCTAGATCCCAGTTATGCCTAAACATTTTAAGACCTTCTGCAAACATCTCACCTATACCGTGTAGCTGTGCTGCAGCAATAACCATTTCTTTCTTATTACCTGATAATGCAGCTCCCACATAAGTTTGTAAAGGACGTAATAATGCAATAAAGTTAGTACCAAGAATAGCTTTGATAGGTGTACGTAAACTACTTAACACAGAGTTATAGAACATACCTTTAGCTTGCTCTCTAATTCCAGATCTGTACTCTTGACCTTTATACCTACCACCTTTTGTTCTTACCTTAACCCATTGCAAAGCATCATCAAGGGTAGTTACACTACCTCCAGATAGAGCTTGTACTTCCATAAGTGTAGAACGCTCTACATTATTACCACTCTTTGCTATTCTATCTAGTTCTTTATAAAACTCATCATATGCCTCATCTATATTAGCTAGTTCACCTTCTATAAGTTTTCTAGCATCTTCTGGCATAAGTTTGTTCTTAAATCTCTCTAGTGTACTACCTGCCATGTAGCTCATCTTCTTATACTCTCTTAAGGCTAGTACAAGCGATTTGTTGGCGTGTTCCATTTGACGGATACCAGCTGCCCCTGGGGGTAGTTCTAACGCTCCTGTAGCGTATAGAGAGGCTCTCTTAGACAATGTTTGTATAACCATCTCCAAAGCAACCTTTTGTTCTGGCGTACCAGTAATAACTTGGTTACCATCAGTCATATAATCTATGTAATTATCCTTCCGTTTAGGGTCAAAATAAGACATAAAATTCTTGTTTGTACCACCTGCTACGTCAGCATTTACTCTAGAATATAACTCTTCAGATTTACGTAATATTGCAGCTTGTACTTTCTTATAGTCAAATGAGTTTAATTTATTGTCAAAAATTTCGTTGGCTAATTTTTCGGAAAATTCTTTGATAAATTTATAAAGTGATTCACTACCGTCAGCCATCCTTTCTATCTGTCTATGTATTAGTACTTGTGTATTAGTTGTACCTTCGTCAAGTACTTCTTTAACAACTCTAGTAGCTTTACCTTGTAAGTCTTTATTATCGTCTGGTACAAAAGTTTTATCCTGTTCACCATACATATTAGGGTTACGATCTGGATCAGGTTGCTTACTACCAAAGGTATCACTGTAAGTTGCACCTTCGTCATCAAACCAAGGGTCACCTATTTCTTCACCTTTTCGTACAGCTTGTTCTTCTAAATCCTTAGCTCTAGGACTCTTAAAGTCATCTTTATTCTGAGCATTATCAAAATCCTCCATATCAGATGTGATAAAATCATCATCATCAAAGAAAGGATCCCATCCACCGTAGCCTTGAGTTTCCATTTCTAGCGTATATTTACGCTGCATGTTCTCATATATTTGTCTACGATAGTTTGAAAAAATACGTCTAGTTTGACTGCCACCTAAACGAGAAGCAACAGAAGCATACAAATCTTTCATAAATATTGCAACTTCTTGAGTCAATCTTTTAAATGTACCTACAGGAGCTAGGTTGTCATAGTTTACCATAAACTTGTCAAACTCGTCTGACATAGTTTCGGCAAAATATTCGTCTAAATTTTTGTAACGGTAATTTGAAGGTGTATATATACCTTTTTTAAATAGTTGTACATCTTTACTACCTGTAGCTAACCACTTAGCTTTACGATTTTTAAACTCTAAATTTAATCTTTTAACATCATTTGCAGGTAAATATCTAGATAACGTATGCCACAACTCATGTATCATAGTACCAGTAAACTCACCTGTATCAAATATCTGTCTACGTATTTCTACAAGTTTATTACCAAAATTAAATCTACCTTGAACCCTTAGTTTATTTGTTATAGATAATGATACATCACCAAACATTCTATCACCCATCATGTTGATAAAATCTTCGATAGCCTCTACCTCATACTCATCTAAACCATCTACAACAAACTTTTTTCTTAATCTATCTACTAAATATTTTGCTCCACGACTACCTTCTAGTCCTCTACCAGATTCTATATTAGTTTTCCAAGGTTTTCTAGGAGGACGTGAGCTAAATCCTCTACTGTCAAATATAGGTAAGTCAGTAGATACATCTGGGTCTACGTCTGATTTTAAACGATATTTGTCTAGTTCTATCTGTCCATCTGGATCCCAATAGACTCTGACTTTATGTGTCTTATCACCATGATTAGCTGTATATTCAATACCACCAAAGCCTAGATCTTGTAAATCTGCATGTACCTCATCAAGTACTTGTGTAACTTCCTCACGAGGATATAACTGTTGATTCTTAACTCTGTCTATAAAGTCTGAATAACTAATAGTACCCTCTGTAGGCCACGCTGACTCAAACCTTCCTTCGGGAAATATTACATCACCATCGGCTGATATTTGGTCATTAAGAAGACCTAAACGTTTAAATGATGCAACCTCTGGGTCTTGACTATCAAACGAATATTGTCTATCTGCATCTAAAAGTTTTACAGGGTTTTTCTCATTAACTCTATATATTACTTTCTTTTTACCACTAGCATCCATACCTATAACAAGACCTTCGCCCTGTCGTCTAGCATCAGCAGCCACTGTAAGATCATCAACAGTATAGAAACCATTACCCATTAAGTTGTCATCAGACCACCTACGACCATCTCTTACGTAGTAAGGAAAATCACCTGGAAGCCCTCTACCACTGCCATGAAAGAAAAGATCGTTACCGCTAACATCTTTTAAATTACCCTTAGTAAGGTGTACATACATCTTACCTAGTTCATCATCTAAGTTACCGACAACATGATCTTCCCAAGGATCTGGAGGTATACCACGTCCATCAGTTGCAGCATCCTTGCTATGCGTTTCACGTTGTTTATATTCGTTTCTAATCTCATTTTTTAACCTTTCATCTAACACACCATTTGCATGTACGTTAGATTCATCTACGCTTGCTCCAGCTTTACGCTTACGTAATGCAGCAAACCTACCTTTACCAAAAGCTATAAGATAATGAGCAACTATATTAGCTCCAGCCCCCGCAAAGACAGTTTTGATTCTAGCTGTCCAAGGGTTATCCTCATCTGGGTCAACAGACAAAAACTCTGAAAGAGGTAACCAAGGTGCATACTCATTTATTAAGTTTGCTAGGTTACCATAGTCAGAAGATGATGATATAAGATCAGCAACACCCCCTTCAAATGCTATATTACTTAATTTACCAGTATTTTTTGGTATAAATTTAATAAATCTAGCACCTTTTCTTGTTGATGCAAGTTTACTTAAGATAGGTGTTTTACTTTTTAATGCCCCTGCGAGCATGTTTTTACCTATTTTATTTTGTATTACAGCAGCTTTTCTTAATGTAGTAGCAGGTTTTAGTGCCTTTGCTGCACCTCCTGTAGCATATAGTAAGAAACCAAACTCTGATAATCCTCTAACTAAATCACCGTAGCCAGATAAAGTCTCTGGTTGAAACCTATCTGGTACATTTAAAATTCCAGGTTGTGCTCCACCTATGCCAAGTTCCTGTGCTTTTCTATATTCTTTAAAATTAAATGGGTTGTTACCATATTCTTGGTTAAGACCCATTATTCTGTTAGCAGTAGAAGTAATCGTATCTCCCGTAAGATCTAGAAAACTACCTGCACTTTCAACAGCATCTGTCAAACCACCGTAAACACCTTTTGCAGTTTCAGCTATAAGATTTCCAGGGCCATCTGGTAGGAACCCTTGTGGATTACTACCTTCAGCTGCCTGTGCTTCTTGTTGTGCTATCATAGCAGCAGCTTCTTGATCTTGTTGAGCTGCTTCTAAAAGAGCCTGTCTATCTTCACTGTGTTTGTTAAGTTCAGATGATGTATTATCATTAAATCGTTCGGGGTCGTTGACCGTAGTCTCCCCTTGCTCCTCGGATTCACCGAGTTGCATTAATTCATCTTCGTTCATGTTTTTAACGTTCTAAGTTACATGATCCCGTAGGATCCCAACTCCAATGCCACGCTTCGATTTCTCCAGCGTTATTACCGCTGTTCATGTCTGAGGTTGGTGTACCTGTATGTGGACATAAATTATATTTTTTATAATTATCTAATAACCACTGATAATCTGCCTCAGTAGCCCAATCTAAGTCTAAGGATACACCTGCATTATGATTAGATTTTCCAGGCTCTTTGACATCTTTTTCTAAATTTTTCTTTTCTTTTTCTTCTAGTAATTTTGCTTGTTGTTTATTAGTTCTGTAACCGTCATTTATACCAAACTTATGACCGTCTGCATTTGCATCTTGGAAGAATCTATACCAGTCTGGATAAGCGTCTTTTCTAATAAATACTGTACCTTGAGTTTTATCAAAAGCGTTAGGAAAACCACGTATACCTACTAAATCTTCTTTAGCTATATTACCTGTAAGATCTCCACCAACGTCATAGCGTTTAGCATCTACACTTAATGTCATATCTAAACTCTTAAGGTATTTACCTGCTATATTTAAGTTAGCAAACTCTGGTTGCTGCACTAATACGTGCATTAACGCTTTATCATGCGTATTAAAACGACCTCTTCTAAACAACTCACTAGCTTCTTCTCTAATTTCTTTAAACTTCTCAGTACCTAAAGTTCTAGCTAATGCTCCATTTAATATACCAACACTTATATTACCTTTACCTTCTAATTGTTGGTAAATTACTTTTTTATCTTCTAGCTCTTGTTTTAACTTAATATATGAAGTATATGCAGGGTTAATTATACGAGTAGGATTCTTAGATACCATACGTTGTAGTAAACCACTGACAAGACCAGTCTCTATAGGAGCTATATCAATAAATTGTGGAGGTACTCCTTCTGCATCTAATTTAAGTAACTGTTCTGTTATACCTTCAAAACTGTTAGCTGGCTGTTCATTATGTACAGACTCTTCTGGGTGCATGTAGGTTTCATTTATATTATAATCAACTTTAAATACACTACTATTTATGTTAAACTTTTTAAAGAAAGGCTCAACAGCAGAGGTATCTCCACTTTTATATGACGACAGTACTTTAGCAGTAAACATTTGATAGTCGTCACTATTCCAGTTGTTAACATCACCTGTTGCCATATAAGCTGCAACCATACGTATTCTAATATTATCATTATTAGTAAGGTCTTTTGTTAGTTCTAAACCTTTTCTAATTTTACCATGTAATACAGTTTCTAATAATTTAGGGTCAGCTAGTAAGTCCTCAAACTTCATAGCAGGTAAACCCATTTCATTTAAAATAACGTTTGCTTCTTCTCCATTTAATGGTAATTTACCATCTGTAGTCACCATTGATGACATAAGATTATAAGGAGAAAAGAATCCAACTCCCATTATTACTCTGTTAAAACCTTCTGTTTCACCACTAACAAGAGCTTTCTTTTCGTTTAAATTTAATTCTTCCCAAGCATCGAGTCTTTGTTGTGTTGCCTCATCCCACTCTTTTACTAGTTTCATACCCACTATAGGTTCTAGTAATTTAGCTTGATTATTGTATATCACCTCTGCAGGTGTAGTACCCTCTGAGAGAAGAGACATGCGATGAAAGATGGGGTGTATGTCCCCTCTGTTATCAAGATCAAAATAAGATAAATCACTCTTATCAAAAAATAATTTAGTTTGAAATAAATTTGGACTTTCAGTATTATCAAATATATCTTTAACTTGTGCTAACTTATTATTTTCTCTTAATACAATAGTTTCAGGGCTAGCTATAGCACCAGCTTCAGTTTTATATATAGATTGATTTTTCCAACCTTCAGTGCCTACTTCTAAGTCAACAGTACCTTTTTGCCATCCATCAGCAGCTTCACCGTTATAACCTTTTAATTGACTTTTCCAATAACTAGCAGCTTTATCTAAACCTTCGTTTAATGTAATATTTTCAGTAGCTACGTAACCACGAGCGGTAGATAAAATTAAAGGACTGATAAAATCAGTAAAATTATCTACTTGTAGGTCAGCATCAGCTTGAGTTAAGGAACCATTACCTACGTTTCTAGAAAATATTACTTTAGCTAAAGTTGTTAAATCTTCTGTGTAACCTGTATGTTTTGCATAAGCTCCAGGTTCTTTAGCATAAGGATCACCTATCTTACCATCTTCTATATATGCTGCTAGCACTGCGGGGTCTATACGTTCTAAGTTGACAGAAGATAAGGGTATAATCCCATACTTTTCGTCACCAACATTAAACTTCTTTTCTAATTCAAGGAGTTTCTGTACACTTTGATCCTCGTCATAAGGTTCTAAACCCTCATAACCATCAATGTTATTAGTTAATATAGTTTTAGCCCAGTACTTACCATAGTTTTCATTCATTACTTGGTTTAGTGCTAGAGCTTTACCATTAGGATCACCTTTAAACTGTATGTTAATATTCTCTAAAGTTTGCTTAAGATTTATTTTTTTACCTTCTATTTCTTTAGATGCTCTATCATACTGTGCTGTTAACATAGCAGACTGTAGCTGTTCTCTGTTAATAGCACCTGCCATTAGATCACTAAGAGACGATAACTTCATTGTGTTACCTTCCATCTTAGATACACCTTTTACATAAAATAAAGGTTTTTCAAAAAAATCTAAAATATCGTTCTGGTCATCTTGGTTAGCTAGGCTGCCATTATATAAAAAAGAACCCTTATCAGTTATCATTTCAATAAGTTTTGCTTTAGCTGCTGCGTTATAACTACCCTCTACACCTATCATTTTCATGGTAGATGGTAATATATTAAGAGCATGTTGCACCACAGCAACAGCTTGGGCTTCACCTACGTCAGTTTCTAGATTTGCAAAATTATTTTCAATTTTAACTTTTAAATCATTTATTCTTTCAACACCTAATTCTACCTGTTCTTTTTGAAACTCTTTTTGTTGGAACAAATTAGTTCTTTCTATAACAGGATTTATTAAATGTTTGTTAACAAGAAATTTACTGAAACCATTACCTTCTTTAGCTATATAATCAGACTGTACACGAGCTAAAATTAAATTTCTAATTTCGTCTACTTTTTCATGTTTAATATTATAATAATCACCAATTCTATACCTCTCACCTTCAAACTCTACCTCCATATTCTGGATGTCATAGTCAGAGCTATTAGTTAGTACACTATCTCTATAAGCGTCCCAACCAGTAGCAGCTTCCATAAGCATACCTTTACGGTATCCTCTAGCAAAGTTAGCGTTTTGTTTTTTTAGGTTTAGTAATCTATACTCGGTACGTAAATCATTTTTTAAATCTTCTTGATATTTTTCTTTTATACGTTCTGTTTCAAATTCTGTTTCCTCTACAATCTTGTTAGATCTTTGTTCTAATTCTAACTCTTGTAATTCATTAAGACGTACTTTAGATAAAGCTTCCTCATCTCCCTGTTGTGCTAGTATACCTTGGTTTATACCATCTTGCATCTGAGCATCAAACACAGGTTTGACAACATTTTTTATTGCACTATCTAAAAATCCGTCTAGTTCTTTACTAAATTTACGTAGGTTGTTTAGTTCGTATGTATCAGCTGCAGCTTCTAGTTTACTAATACGACCCATCTCTGTAATTTGTGCAGCTGCTGCAGTTTGAAAATCTTTTAGGGTCTTAGTGTTTTCTGATTCTAAGTTTTTAGCAAGGTCTTTGTACTGTTTAGAATTATCTTGTGCAGTCCTTTTCCTGAACCCGCTAAAACTTGTACTTTTTTGGTATGCCATAATTATTCTCCTTGTGTACCTCCAAAGATCTCCATACTTGAGAAGTAATCTTCTCCACCAAGAGTAGTAGCAGTACCCATTCCAGTACTAATACCACTTAGTATAGGCCCAAGTATAGATGGTTTACGTGGGGCTTTTTGTTCAATAGGTCTAGCTGTCATAAATGATGCGTATGGTGCAACAGAAGCGGAAGTTGTAATTGCGTTCTTTGCTTGCATATCAGCTGAATACTGTGAAAGGTCAATACCGTATTTTTGAATACCGTAGTTACGTGTAGCATCAAAGACAGTTGCATCTATCTGTGCTTGTGCAAAACCTAAGTCACGTTCAGCTTGGTTTAATTCCATGAGCATAGACTGTCCAGCTGACATTCCACTAGCAAGTACAGCACCTTGTGCTTGTATAGCCTTGGCTAAGTTAGCTTGACTAGCAAACATTTGCTCAGTTATTTTTTCTCTTAATTGCTGATCGTTAGCAACAGTTGCTCTGTTAGCTTCAGCTTGGTTGATTTCTTTTTGTCTATAATATGCTGCCCTAGATGCTGCATCAGCTTGTAATTTAGCTGTAAATACTTCACCTTTACGTTGATCTTTATAGGCAGATATTGTAATCTGATTGATATAGTTCTGTCTAGCCATAGCATTGCTACGGTTGACAGCATCTACTTGATTTCGATGTGCTCTATTCTGTTCTGAAATTCCAGCAACAGTTTTAGCTGCACCCATACCAATAGAAAACGCTGCTACTGTACACATGGTTTAATAAATTGTATCAAGGGTATTCCATTGTAGACATGATAATTAATTAAGGTAAAGCCTAAAAGTTTTAATAATTTTATATGTGATTCATTCCGCATATCTGCTTGGTTACATAAATAAGGGTTAAGTAAACTGTTTACCCAGCGTTTTGCTTCCTTTACAAATGTATGAGGATACTCTGTGCTGGCATCAGTACATAACATCCATATTATATTGTGCGGGGTCACACCCGCCACTCCAGCAGCCTTGCCGTTGGGAACCGTGAAATACACGGAATAAGTTGAATCATAAAAAGACTGCAATATAGCAGCCTCAGCACATAAACCAGAGGTTTCTTCTGCCTCACGTCTATCTTCATAGCGTAAGTTAAGACCCACACTGAGAGCTAACTCAGGAGTGCAGGTCTTAATATACTTACCTTCGTACATGTCGTTTTGGTGAATAATTGCCATCCCAGCTAGCTGAGAGTAGGGCAGTGGAAAATGGGTCGGGTATTTGTATTTGCATTGTATATTTATCGTTCTTCTTATGGACAGGCACTCTTACTGCCTTATGTAATTCAGATGGAGGCTTGTTAAGATTACTAGCATTAGCTAGCATACCAGACTCATACTGTATATATGAACTCATATCGGCATACACAGGGTTTTGATGAAACTGCATAGGGCCAGATACACCTAATTCAAAGTTAATTCCAGCAATACGTAGCTCTCCATCAAGGTCATAGCTAGTCTGCCCTTTGTTATAATAGTATGTAGGTAGCTCTATAAGAGTTGTGTACCTATAACCAACTACAACTTTAGCGTTGCTAGCTATATTAATACCGTTAAAAGTAGCACTATTTGTACCTACAGCATCAGCTTTTCTCACTACACCAGCGATAGAATTACCGTCACTGTCATTACCGTAGATACCAATTAGATAAAAGTTGGTAGCTGCAGTGGGTGTGTAAGGTATTGCTACAACAGTTTTTTCAGGAGCAGTTGTAGTTTGTGCAGTACCAGTAACTGTTGTTGGTTCTACTAAACTATCAAGACATGGTTCAAACCATCTTGCTGTTTTAAGGGGTGAGTTTATATCAGCTGATGTACCACCTACTACATAGGCTCTGTTAGTGTCAGCATCAGTTACATATTCATGACGATTAAGAACATAGTCACTGCCATGTAGTGTAACTGTAAAATAACTACCACCTGTATAGAGCATATGTTGCATAGTACCTGTTAATGTCCAAGTGTACCAAGCAGACTGCTCACGTTTCTGTCCACTGTTGTAATATTTATAATGAAATATCTCTTTCTGTCCTTTTTGTCCATAACTCACAATACCTATTGGTACAGAATTGCAAGACTTTGTTATAGTTTTTGGTAAAAATTCTGGGACAACTCTAGTTTGTTCTAGTATTGCGGGGGGTGTGTCATCGTCTAAAATTGTAGCTTCAAACGCCCTAGCATGTGATGATACATTAGATGTAAATAGTACGGATGTACCCATATCAACAGGTTGTATGCTGCTGTCACATTCGTAGCTAGAAACTTTTTTAAGCCTAGCAGTTTTAGGACTAAATATATCTGACTCTGTAAATAGTAAAAACTGACCGTTATCAGAGAACATTAACAACCCTTTTTGGATAGGTAATGTATGGTTAATAAATGCAGGTTTTATATCAGATACAGTTATATCTATTGGGTTGTCATCACTACCAGATATAGCAGANACAACAAAGAAATTAAAATAACTTCCAGGTTGACTTAAGATTACATTTTCACCAGAGATTAAACCTAATCTATTTCTGTGAAAAAATATTTCCTGTATTTNTGTGCCGTTAAAGGTTGGGAATGGGTTAGAATTATTGTCACCAACAAGTCTATCATCCCAGTAGTTTTCGTTACCACGTGCAGTAGCAGTGGCTTCGTCTAACTTAATAAATGAGAATGTACCGTTACGATTATTAACAAGAGCGTGAGGCATTGTTGCGGGATCTAACCCTAATACCATTGCATCAGCTGCACTTGTCCCCGCAAAGTTGTGGGGTCTTACACATTCTTCCCAACTACCAGCTCCAGATACACCATTGTCAGCTTCAAATTTTACATAGTAATCATCAGTTTCTAANTCAGCAGTGTTAGATATTTGTGCTACATAACCTTGTTTACACATAGCTGGTAGCCTAGAAACATCTTGTGCTTTCTGACCTATCACACTCATGTTTTCATTAACAGCACCACCAAGGAAGTTAACCCCAGAGGCTGCAGAGCCGTGCATAAATAAACCACTACCTATAACCTCAGCTGTAACGTTAGCTAAAGAACTGTTAACAGAACTCTTAAGACCATTAAGAATAGTAGCCATAGATATAGCACCGTTCTCTGGGTTTTTTGGAGTTTTGTGGTAGGCTATGCTAGACACATCTTGATATGTTGTAACTGGTTCAACAGCTTCAACGGATACACGATAAGGTATNCCTTCTATAGTAACATCAATAAATAAACCTTCAGCTGTAGACTTGTTTGTAGTTTTAATTAAACCACCGTCTCGTAATGTAACTGTAGCCGTATAACGTATGTCGTAGTCTTGAGTATAACCTAAAAAGTCTGAACTTGCTGTACTACTTCCATTAAAGTTTGCTACGTTATTAGCAATGTAACTGTTACCGTTTACCTGTAAAGTACCTTCAATATTTTCTGTAATATTTGTACCACCTACTTGAGCACCGCTTGTATCTACTGCACTACCTCCAGAAAATGACCAAGTTAGTGTACCAGATTTTTGCTGGTTTTCATTTGTGTCATTCCATGTTGGCCCTTCAGCATTATTACCATTCATTCTATCTACCTTTACAGAAGTAACCCTGTAAAATGTATTGGGTGTGGGAGCTGTACCACTATATAATATATATTCAGTATTGTAAGCAACAGTATCCAACCTAGCATATGAGTAATCTCCACTGTGAATAGGTGAAAAAGTATTACCTGTAGTACCTACAGTTTTTTGTTTGTTAACTATTATTGTATAGTCTTGAATTGTTTGTATTGCGTATTCTTCTGTAGCCCCCGAAAGGTANGCNAACAGAGAATCTCCATTATTATTTGTTAGAGATAGTTCATTACCATTAGCCAAATCCCATATTCGTATAGGCTTTTGTCCAGACCCAGTATTAGCTGGTGTGATTTGAAATAAATATTTCTCGTCACCATCTCTTATAATTTCATACCAATAGCCTGTGCCATTAGCATTTGTAAGTGTCTTAACAAACTCCCCAGCGGGACGTTTTTTTAAACCAAATGTAACATCTGGGACAGCATTATCGCAGACCCTTAACTGCCCTGGAAATTTTATTTTATCTGGTTGTTGAGATACACCCCCAAGAAAGTTTGGGATACTTTGATTTACTGCTGCCATTACATTCTTCTTAATACTTTAAATGGTCGGTAGACTGTGTTAGCATCTTGTTGATACTGGAAGTCATTAAATATGTTGTGGTCACCTTGGCGGGCATCGTATTCTAAAGCAAGTGCTCTAGCGTACGCTTCGTCTGCTTCTAATAATTTAGCAGCCTCTGCACTGCTAACCATACGGATACCAGCTACTCTAGTAGCTTTAGCAGTAACATAATCTTTAAATGCTTGAGGTAAATCTTCAAAGTCAAACATCCATACTATGTCAAAATATAATTTACTACAGTTCTCAAATGTAAATGTATGATTCTTTTTGTCATATATTTTTTGAACACCATTATCACTACGTCTGACTACATTATAATCCTTACCATGCTGGTAAATATTTAAGTCAATTTGTAGGATATTATTAGGAACGATACATTGATTGTTTGTATCGAGGTCTATAGGATACTCATTCTCTGTGTTGTATGACCATCCCTCAGCTTGTATCTCACGGCAGACTTGCCTTAGAGTCTTCTGTGCGATAGCCACTTCGGGGCTTTGCACTGTTAAAGTATTAACTGGGGATTCTCCAACGCTCATCAGGATTGAGTTTACAGCATCTAGTTCGGTAGACACTCCGTAAGATATAGTTGTCATATAAAAAAAAGGGGCACGAAGCCCCTGTATAAAATTTACTATTATGAGAAAGCNGCTGGCTTTGTAGTTGTTCCAGCGAACAATTCTACACAAGCTGCTGGGTTNACNTANTCTGCNCCCATAGCTAGTCTTCCTAGGATGACATCGCCTTGGTAAACTACAGAAACATCACCAGAAGTTACTTGAACTTGTGGCCCAATAGTTTCTACTACACCTGCAGCTTCTCTNTGGAAGATTAGCCCGCATGTGTTTGCAAAGTTAGAGGCAGCACCGTAGTTTTGGCGTGGGCCATAGTTGTTACCTGTAACTGTTGTAGCTGT
>FUFK010043486.1_pt1 | contig 14698 bp, 19 predicted proteins | sample 1021851 | NCBI WGS metagenome assembly FUFK01 (sample SAMEA51879418, study PRJEB19060) | metagenome | reverse complement strand
ACTCCAACTGATACGGTTTTACTTTTTAAAACTTTTTCAACATTACTTGGTTCATATTTTTTATTTATTTTTTTTGCAGTTCTTAATGCTTTAATACCTTTAGCACCAGCTGCTCCAAATGGACCAGCTAAATATAGTGGAAGTGTTAGATAATCTACAGGATCTGTGTAATCAAAAATGTAATCTTTAAAAATATTTGAATCAGCATCACCACCGTTTGCATAAGCAGCTATACCGCCATCAGCTTTTTCAATAACTCCTCTACCCATAAGAATATCTTTTTGAGTTACTTTGCCGTCACCACTTAGATCAGGAAAGCCACCGTCTTTTAATTCTATTGGTTCTCCTGAAATCATTTCTACAGGTTCTAATCCAGATGTTATGCCTTTATTTTCTTTTTTCTTTTTTTTCTTTTTTCTTTTAAGATAATCAGTACCTAAAAGCAACATTAATAATGGAGATGGAAACAAAGATGTAATTCCTTTTGAAGTGCTATCACCAAATATCATTACAATACCTTAGCGTAATCAACAGCGTAATATCCGTCTTTAACTACTACTGCATTTGGTTTAACTTCTAATACCTCTTGAGCTAACACACCCTCGCTTGGTTCTGATTCAACACCTATAGCCTTACCTTTATCATTCCAATCCCATGTGTACCAACCGATACCTGGCTCAAGCTCACCTATTTTTGTAATGTTTTCTTTTAAATCAACATCAGATTGCATTGCACCATATCCAGTCATAAGTGTTCCAGCGGCTCCAACTAATTGTCCTAATGCTGTTGGTTGCTGATAAACACCACGTTGATATGCACTTGATCCAGTTCCACCAGAGATACCTCCCATTGGTGATCCAGCAAGTAATGCTTGACCAGTTTGTAATCTTTGTAATGGTTCTTGAGCAAGCTGTTGTGCTGCACCAAACTGTCTTGATAGTGCGGCTTGTTGCGTAGCTTGTCCTTGAGCTCCAAGTTGGTTTAGTAAATTAATTTGACTTCCTAACATGCCTTGACCTTGTTGCCCTAGGCTTGCAATACCTTGACCTAAGGCCGCTTGCTGTCCACCTAAAGCTGCTTGTTGACCAGCTAATCCTGATTGTAAGCTTGCAAGTCCAGCCTGTCTGCCTTGTTGTGCCTCAAAAGATCTCATGGCAGCGTCTTGTGCTCTACCAAAACCTTGACTTCTAAGTGCACCTACAGCTTCAGCTGCACCTCTGCCTGTTTGTCTTGCTAGTTCTTCTTGGGCTATTCTGCCTCTTGATCCACCGAACGCACCTTGGCTTATAGCTCTGTCACGCAATCCTATGTCTTGCTGTGCTGCTGCTCTGTTTATATCTTGAAGTGTTTGTTGCACCACTTGATCTTCGTATGGATCATAAAACATTGATGCACTGCTAGGATCAAACATTTGAGTTGCACCTATGCCACTTTGTTCTGCTCTTTGTAATGCACCTATACCACCTGATACAGTTCCAGCACCTTCTTCTATCATGCCTCTAGCTTGATCTATAAAAGGCATAAATTGACCTAAACCTTGTGAGGCTTGTCGTGCTTGTATTTGCAGTGGTGTAAGACCTGCTGTTTGTTCTATAGGTATATCTCTAGGTCTTGATATTAAACCNTCATANTCACCGGGAGAGCCAAAATAAGAACTAAGTATTCTTCTTGAATAGTCTTCAATATAAGGAGATACAAAAGAATAACCAGTTTGAGGAGTGGTTATAATATCTGCTGGTGGTGCTGATTTTGTTTTACTAAGACACATATTTAATTAATTCCTATAATACATACCACCTATTTGGTGGAAGCCTTTTTTATTAAATAATTTTTTAGCTCGTTCAACTCCATGTATGTTAAACACGCCCATTATTAAAGGCTTTTCTAGTTTATTAGCATAATCTATAACTGCATCTATTAAAAGATGTGAAGGCGATGTTTGATCTTTTAGGTTTCTGTATTCAGGTAAAACAAAAAACCATCCATCTCCTACATATTCTTCTGCTGACCACCAATGTTTATCAGGTGCGACAGCTATACTACCTATGATTTTATCGCCATCACTCACATTATACACAATACCCTCAAACATAAAATGATTTATGTGAGCAGAAGCCCTTGACCAATCTATTTCAGGAGACTGCTCTCCTGATAAAGAGTGCTCTGTCCAAAAATTTTCAGATAAAAATTTTGCAATCTTTTTACCATTTTCAGCACTAGGAACTACAGTTTCTAATACTAAACTCATGTCAGCTTGTTAGCAAAATCTTCTCCAATTTTTTGCATTTCGTACATTTTACGAGCTCCGAGTAATCTTTGTTCGTATTCGTCTTCTGGGTTTGCACCAGCCTGTAAACCTATACCTCTTACAGCAGCAGCGTTTACAACAAACTCTCCATCACTTAACATGGCTGGTATTTTGTCGCCTCGCTCTCCACCAGGGCCTGTAATTAATTCACTTCTATCTACAAATTTACCGTCTTTAGCATACAGTTGACTTGTAATTCTTCTTGGTTGTAGATCATCAATGAAGGTTGCCTCTTTAGGCGGTGCCACCAGGGGAGAGAATGGCACGCCTTTTATTTGAGAGTAAAGTTTTGAGACTTCACTAGGGTAAAATTTGTAAACAGCAGGGTTTTCTGATCGTGCATTTATAGTTATATCTGCACCTGGGGCTGTGCTTCTATAAGCACTGCCACCCATAGAACCAGATGCACCGTAGCCTTTTGCTAATCTCATNGCTGCTTGTTGTGCTTGTTGCTCTGCTATTTGTTCTTCTGTTAGCTCTGGTGTTTTGTCTCCACCTAAAATATTTTTTATGTAATCGTTTATATCAAAATCATCAAAGATAAAATCTCTTTTATACATTCCTATACCGCCAGGCATACCGCCTTTTCTAAAACCTTGTGGCATTATTTCTGGTCTTCTTATCTTAGGTATGATTGCTTCTATTCCTGCAATTTTTCCTGATTTTACCAAAGGAGCAAAGTCTGATGACTCTCCTATCATTGAAAGAATTTCGCCTAATGCCTCTAGTTTATTTTGTTTTTCTAAATCTTTTTGAGCCTCATCAACGGCCTCATCAACACCTGGCATACCACCCATAAAATAGCCTGGCACATCATAACCAAACTTGTCTTCTACTAAGGCAGGGTTTTCTTTTGCTAGTGCCTGTATCCCTTTGTTTCCTTCAGATAATTTTTTCATATTTAATTTGCAGTTATATTGATGGATATGTTTCCGTTAGTTTTAACAGAAAGTGATCCTACTGATGCAGTCATCTCAAAGCCTTGTGGATTGCTTGGAGTATGTAACTGTATCCATTGATTGCCAGCATAAACCTGTAAAACATCAATAGATGTATTCCATATTACATCACCAGCGTTAAAATTTAAAGATGATATTTCAGCATCACTAAACTGTGGAGTAGAGTTTGGATCAAATCTACCTAAGTTTATTTCAAGTATTCTAATTAATCTGTTAAAAGTTCCTGCCTCTACTTGACCATTTGCTTGAGGTAATCTTGTTTCAAGTAGTTTAGCCACTATCTTCTACCGTCTGTTTTAACATCTATTCTACTAGAGCCTAGTCTCCATTTAAAACCTGTTCGCACGCCTGTATCTGCGTCATCATCAGATTGAACTCTAAGAACTAGCTGTCTGCCTCTAGCACGTGTAAAATTTTGTTGCGTAGAGCTAGTGACATCGTTTGTTGAATTGGTAGTTAAAGTATCGCCCGGAAAGTTACGAGTTTTAAGAACAAAATTTATTTGTCCATCAGACGCAGACGAACCAAAAAATTTTACATCAGGAATAATTTTGCTGACAAAACCAAAACTGTCACCATCTTCTATATCTATGTCGCCTGACTCTATAAAAACATTGTCCATTGGTGATCCGTCATCATCGTCAGAGTCTTCATGCACATATAAGTATCCTGTGTCGTTGTCTTTACCTGTTGCTCTTGGTTTTTCAAATACACCTTCATCTAGCCAAGCTGTTCTTGATAAATTACCTATGCTCCAAGCACCCTCTAAATAGTTATAAGTTACATATCTATCTATTTCAGTTGAGGAAGATGAGCAATAAAACCAACCAACTTCATTAAACTCTTTGTTTGTAAAGGCTATAGTTTTAAATGCTTGAGAGGAATTAAAATCATCTAATACATAATTTAACACACTGCATACTAATCTTTTTACTGATCCTGAATAGGTATAAAATCCATCTCTTGCCATCCAATACACGCTATCTGGTGCGTTTATAGCTGCATTAGGGGATATAAGTCCTACATTTTCGTTTATGAGATTAACACCAAAAGTAAAAGGTGCACCTATAAACTGCATACTATATAAAGATGTATCAGTCCAAATAAGTATTTCTTGTCTTGATCTTAAACCACCTANTATTTGTGATCCTGATGATAGTCTTAATGAACCTGCTGTATTGGTAGCAGTAGGCTCCCAATTAGTTGCACTTTCTTGATCTGAAAAAGCTATAAGCATAGGATCTATAACACCTGATCTTGAGCTACCACTAATCGGATCAGCACCTAAAACTATAACATGTCTATCAATATCACTTACAATTACTTGCAATGCTTTAGTTGGTGTAAGATTTGCACCACTCAAACTACTTAACTCTACTGCTCTAGTGCTTGTTTCGTTAGTTTCATCCCAATAATAAATACTGCCTGCTCTTGGATTTATAATTAAATCTTCTCCAAAAGCATCGTGTGACCACAATCTTAACTGTCCAGTTTCTGTTAGTTCGGTTTTTGAGCCCCAAGTGCCGTTACTCCAAGCACCAGCACCCCAACCTGTCGATGTAACAAAAACATCTAAACCAACATTTATTTGATAAGCACCAACCACAGAAGATCCACCATTACCACTATCTGAAGAGTTTGCAGTCACGGTAGCACCAGAACTATCTTTAGCCTCTATTTGATAACTGTTTGTATTTACCACAGTTGTTATTTGATATTCTTGATTTAATACCGCAGCAGTAATATTTCCACCTAATGAGGCGGCTCCACTAAATGTAACAAAATCGTTTTGAACAGCCCCGTGTGAGGTGTCTGTTACAGTTATTGTAGCATCACCATTTGTAGCAGAAAATGTGACATCACCAGCAGATGTGGTTGATCTTATTGGGGTAACATCATCAAAATCAGAGCCTTGTTTTATGTAATATTTGAAAGTAGTACCAAGTCCTAAATATTTAGTTGCGTCTAAAGCAACCCAACCTAGTAATGCCCTGCCTGTGCCTAAGTAAGACGCATCAGTTCCTTTTTCCCAACCACCTATTTTTTCTGGTAGTCCTTTTCTAAACCTAACTAAATTACCATCTGTCCAACCACCCTTACTCATAAGATCAGTCATCTCTTTGTTGATGCCTGGATTAAATTGTAATTTAGTTAATGGCACGGCTATACCTCATGCCATTCTTTGCCTTCAAATAATAAGGCTTCTGCTTCTCTCCTTCTTATTAAACCTTGTAAAACTTTACCGCCTGCTTTGTTCCAACGTTTAATTTGTGCAGGAACTCCATCGTAATCTTTATCGTTTAATACTTTTAATAAAGTAGAGTTTTTTAAATTAGTTGATCCAAGATTAAATGTCCAAGATACCAAAGCATCAAATTGATTTTGTTCTAATGGTACCTCAACAAGTTTGTTTACAGACTCTTCAAATACCTCTACATCTTCAAGTAGTAACATGTCTGCTCTTTCTTGTGATATTTTCATACCTTCTTTTACATCGTTAGTGCTTCCATAGCCTATAGTCCAAACACCTGCTGCACATTTATAAGACTCAAGTTTGCAACCTTCAAATTTTTTAATTAAAGACAATCCCTCTTGTGATATTTCCATATTACTCTCCTTTATCGTTGGTGTGAGACGCTCCAAAATAGAACGAAATAATTGCACTAGCTAATCCTCCTAAATAACCAAGCACTAAATTTATTAATGCTTCACTGTTTTGCTCTGGTGGTTGTAGTGTTACTAAGAATATATATCCTAGAAAACCACCTATAGTGACCAACCCTATAATTCTAGCTGTCCAATCTTTACTAAACAAACCTCTTGCGTGTTGTTTGTCTTGTGTTTCTAGTTTAAAAACATCTACATCAAGCTCTTTCATTTGTACTTCAAACTCTTGTTCTGCTTTTTTAAGCTCTAACATTTGTTCTGGTGTTGCATTTTGCATGGCTTGTTGTATTGATTTTTGGTCATTAGATACTCCAAGCACTTGTGCAATTTTATTCATAGCCATATTACCTAACGGGCCACCCATAGCTGATCCTAATGTAGGAGCAACAGCTCCCACGATATTTTTTAATAATCCTTTCATACTAATATACTCGTTAATACTGCTATACCAATAGCACCAAGAAAACCAAACACTCCAAATGTTGCTGCTTTCATAGTTGAATTAATATAAGTTATTTCTTCTTTTATATCAGAAAACTCATTAAAAGCAGTTTTCCAACGTTCATGTGATATGGTTTCTAACTTTGTTAGTCTCTCTGCTACATCATTAACTGTCATTTTTTTATTAACCATTTTGTAATGTATATATTTTAATTGGCTTTTCTTTGCCTTTAACAAAAATACTATCAAGTTGCTTTAGTATTATTTGATCACTAAAGGTACTTGAACTGATAGTATCATAACCTATAACAATATCTTCTCCAACTTCCTTAGTTGAACTTTCAAGCCTAGCTGCAAGGTTTACTGCATCACCTATTGCTGAGTAATCAAACCTAGTATCACTACCCATGTTACCTACGACAGCGTATCCAGTATTAACACCTAGTCCTATTTCAATACCAAGATTAGCTTTTTTAATATTGTTTTGTATTTCTTCAGCACATAACACAGCTATAGTTTCATGATTTGGTAAATCTATTGGTGCGTTAAATATGGCCATCATTGCATCGCCAATATATTTATCTACCATGCCACCATATTTTTTAACTGCATCAGCTTGTATGGTTAAAGCTTTGTTCATAATTTTAGTGACTTCTTCTGGTTCTAGCTTTTCTGACATGGCAGTAAAGCCTCTTACATCACTGAATAGAAACGTGCAATATCTTTTTTCACCACCTAATACCAAAGAATCAGGGTTGTCTTGTAATTTTTTAACTTGGCGTGGGTCGAGATAATGTTCAAACTGTTTTTTGATCTGTTGTCTTAGTTTGTATTGTTGTCTAAATCTTAAATAAAAAGCTATTGATCCTGTTATAAACTCTGATATTAATGTCCAAGAAACATCTATTAATAATCCTTTTTGTATGAGTATATATCCTACACTAGCTGTAATCATCATTAGTGCTGTGCCAACAGCTATACCCCAAGTAATACCTAATAAATGCAAAGCGAACCAAATTAAAGAAACAAATAATATTAATGAAAGTATTTCTACAGCTAGTGCATAATCTGGTATATAAGGACTATCTTGTATTAATATACTTTCTGCTAAGGCTGCTTGTATTTTATGCGGCTCTAACAATCCAACAGGTGTTGCAATTTGAGGCATAACTCCATTTGCAGTAACACCAACAAATACAAACTTGCCTGCTACATACATTTGTCTAAGATTGGTTTGCTCTGTATCCACCCAACTTATCCACTTACGACCTAAGCTATCTGTTTTAACAGGTGGTATTCCTTGTATTGATATTTCTTCAATACCATTATCATTAGTTTTTATAATATAAGTTTTTACACCTAATAAAGATTTATATATTTGTGTGCCAAAACTAGGTATCCATTCGTTATTAGGTGTTTTAACTAAAAGAGGTATTCTTCTTACTAATTGATCAACGTCTGTGGGAGCTACGGCTAAACCTTGTATTGTTTTACTTGACAAGAGAGGATAGTTTGCTTTCACTCCCGAACTTATCATACCACCATTATCTTCACCAAGCACTACCGTTCCTGGTGATGAAGGATAATTACCGTTGCCATCTTCAAACATAGCTAATACTGATGGTGCAAATTGTAAAGTTTCAGCAAATATTTCGTCACCTCCCATACGATCTTTTTGTGGAAAACTTACAACCCAACCAATACCTATAGCTCCGTTGTTAATTAAATCTAACTGAATTTCAGCTAATCTTTGCCTTGGTATTGGCCAACCACCCTCTCTTTCTACATCATCTTCAGTTATATTTAGTATTACAAAATTGCCACTAGGATCTGGCGTAGTTACAAAATTATCAAATACTTTAAGTTTTAATATTTGTAATGGCGTTGATTGATAAACTAGAGGTGTTAAAAGTATTATAAGTATTGGTAATAATAATCTTTTCATTTAATCACTCTGAGTGATAGTAATTACACTATCTCCTCCTCCATTTATTTTAACTATATTAGAAACACCATCTTGTATTAAGATAACGGTATATCCATTACCAGAGTTTAAATCAACTTGGACAGACTCGCTTACATTTCTACGCAAACTAATTGTTTGTCCTGTTACTATAGTTGTTATTTGGGTATTAGTGTCTTGACCTATAAGCGTGCCTGTAATATTTACTCCTGTAGCTAAAGCAAGTTGATCTTCATCTTTCTCGACAGCTAGTTCATCCAATACATTAAGTAAATCCTCTAAAAAGTTTACATCTAAATAATTAATATCTAGTTCTGTAAATTCTAAATTATTTTCTTCTAACAAATCTTCAGCTAAATAATCTATATCAAGATCATTAAAATCTAATAAATTAACTGTTTTAGTTGTTGTTGCTTGTTCTTGATCTAATTGTTCTTCTTTGGGTGGCGTTACAATTAACATATTATCTATGATGTCTAAAGTAAGATCTAAAATAACAGGNTTAGTNGGTGCGTTTTCAAATACATCTACAGTAGTAGCTTGATAAGGTTTATTAAGTAAAACACTTCCTGTGGCTGTAACCACCTCTATTTCGCCACTAGAGAGCCCCAGAGCGTCTGGTAGCAAAATTATAAGGCTACGCCCTAGTTCATCAACTGTAGCCGTAAAATCAGTCCCACGTATCGCTATATTAGCTGTGGGTGTTTTTAGTTGTATATTCTGTTTGTCTATACGATTAAGATTACCTGTNATAAANCTTGCTGTGCCAAGACCAAAGGTAAGTGCCATCTTTGCTTTACTAGGATCAGGGTCGTAAATGTATTCGTCAATAAGGAGTTGACTATGCTCTGTAAGTTTTACAATAGATTTATCAAGGAAGGTAATAGCCATTCTTCCATTTTTGGTAATGGCCTCATCATTGCTTTGAATAGCAAACTTTAAGTCTGCTTCATACGGCTTATCTCGGACAATTTGTGCTGTGCCGTTTAATTCAGATATGTCTCCAATATCAACAGCTTGTGCTTGTACCTTGGTCGTTTTGAATGACGCAAACAGTACCACTATTACCGATAGAAATAATTTTAAGCCAGTCATTATCTAATGTGCTTGATTGTGTTATGTTAAATGTTCTGCTATTACCAGTTTGATCTAAGTAAAAGTAACCACCTGCATAACCAGATCCAGTAAAGTTTAATGTATTACTATCACCGTCTACGTCTACATAACTTGTTCCACCATCATAATTTATATCGAAATCAAATGTGTTGCCGTCACCTTGTATAATCCAATCTAAATCAAGAGTTGCTGCTAAAGCACTTGTACCATGATCTAAAGTAAAGGTGTTTGTGCTACCTGTAACATCAACATTATAGTTTGAACTGTCAATACCATAAGTATTAGTTGGATCGCCTTGTATAGTGAAGGTATTACTATCTCCATCAAANTCAAANAATCCTGTTATGGTATCACCCAATATATCACCTAAAAATTTATTGGAATCACCTATCTGGTTTATATCTAGTGTCATAGTAATACCGTCTAAATCTAATGCAGTTAGCGTACCTGCAACAGAATTAAGACCACCAATAATGTTACCTGAACCTAATTGTTCAAGATCAATATTAGCAGTAGCACCACTCTGATCTACATATATTTCGTTATCAGCCCCGTATGTTGTCAACGCAGTCAGCGTCACAATCAGGCTTATCAATTTTAATTGATTCATTCTTTTTCTCCCAGAAACCTTTATCATAACCTATTTTTACTATTTGCAAAACTGCCTCCTCTATAGCCCTTTGTAGTGCTAATGTAGTAGGTTCATTTTCTGCATCACCCATTTCTATTTCTACNAGCTCTGTACCAGCTTCAATAAACTTAAATACATCTTGTGATTGACCATAGCTAAAAACTTGTTTGCTAACTAAAACATCTATCAAAACCTCACCAGTGGCTATAGATACCATTCTTAGAGCTACGGTTATATTATCAATTCTATATTGTTTACTGCTACTGATACCCAAATATCTAGCACCTATACCACCACTTTTAATATTAGAGTCATAACCTAATACTGCTCCCTCCATAAGAACACCAGCAAATAGCAACGGCATGATAGGTTTTGGACCGTCTGTACTTTCGTTTTGTTCTCTTGCAGAACGTATAAGTTGTCTTTCTTTTGTAAGATTATCAAGTCCAACTCTTTCAGCTACTCTAAAAAACTTACCATTTGCTGTATGTTTCAAACTTCTAATTAATAGATGCCCTGGTGCTTGCGTTAATGCTGTAGAGAATAAAGCAAATTCACTATTGCTTTTTCTCTGACCTGTTTGATCTGTAAAGCTGTTTGGATAAACTGCTACAACGATTGGTATTTTTGGTTCAGATACTTCTAAAAGATCTTTTGATTGTATTTGTAAAATATTTGGTAAAGATTTACCTTGTCTTAAATTTTCGTCAATAGGATTAATACTACAACTAGAAAGAAAAATCACCAATAGGAAGCTGTATTTCTGTAACATTACCGTTTTCATCCGTAATAATTAGAGTGATAACGCCATCTTCAATACTATATTGAATAGTGTTTCCCTCAAGTGTTAAAGTTCCTTCTGTGCTTGGTGTCTCCCCAAATAAATTTTCTACAAGCTGTCTTGATAGTTGTGCGTATATTCTTGATTCTAAATTTCTTATAAACCTTGCTAGTGTTGTGTTTTCTTTATCTCTTTCTAGCTGTTCTTGAATAGCTTTTATTTCTTCTTTGATACTCATTTTTCTATTAAACTCTTGGTTTTCAATAGTTAAATAATGAGAAGAGGTATTAATACCACTAAAAGATGGGTTTTTAAATTTATGAGTTATAGTATCTGCTTTTAAATTTATAGCAATAATTCCAAAGAACAATACAAAGCCTATAAAAACTATGGTTAGCGTAAGTCTATATCTTTCTAATTCTTCTTGATCAATCTTTTCTTTGGTCATCTCTGTCTGCTTTAGCTATTTTATTGCTATCTATTAACTGTGGAACACCCAATATTGTTTTTATTAAAGTATCTTGTCTTATGATCTCGTTATCTAAACTACGTATTCTGTCTATTAATGCTACTAAAATACCGTGTTGCGAGTCAAGTTTAGTGCCTAATCGTTCTTCGATAGCTGCAATTTGACCCTCTACTTTTTCATCAACGGTATCTAATTTTGTTTCCATACCGTCAACAATACGCATGATTAATTTATAAATAAACCACCCTAGGCCAAGAGCAGCTGCTATGGGAAATCCAACCTCTTGTATTAGTGTGACTACTGACTCCATTAGTAATCACCCCAAACTTTTGTTTTTTTGCCTCCGTTGTACTCAACTGCATGACCTTCTTTTATTAAGACTTGGCATATATCTCTACCATCTTCAGTATATGGTATGCCTAGAATACGACCATACTTACCTTTGCCTAATGACTTAACTTTTATATCGCCAATACAAAGTTCTTGTAGCCTTGATTTAGCAGCAAGACCAAGTTTTTTTTCTGCAAGATCCCTTGTTCTACTTTCTGGTGTATCTATTCCTGCTAACCTAACACGTTGTTTATGAAGTTTTACATCAAATCCAAGATCAAGACAACAATCAAATGTGTCTCCATCAACAATACGTTCTAAGGTTGCGTTGTAAACAAACGCATCAGGTGATTTAGCCATTACTTTTTAGATGTTTTCTTTACTCTTTTTGTAGTCCAAGCCTCGTTTACATCTGGTGTTGATTTATCATCAGCCACAAACTTACCTTTTTTAGTTCTAGCTCTTACTTTAACTTCTTCTGTATTAGTAAGATTGCCCCACAATCTTTTAAAAAAACTCATAATATTCTCCTTTATTTTAATTTGTATTGAAGACTTAATATTATTATAGTCCAAAAACTCTTTATCGCAATCTTACTGAATAAAATTAAACCAACCTGTAATAATATATTTTTCTTGGTTTTGAGATATTTGTCCCCTATGAGCGTGTGTCCAACCCGCAGGAAAAATTATTGTTGAGCCTTTTGTAGCCTTAGTAATACAATCTTGATATAAAAATTCTGTNCCTCCATTTTCAACATTATTTAAATACGTGTTAAAAACTAAGTGTCTATTTATAACATTAGGATCACCGTCATTCTCAATATGCCATTTATAAAAACCCCAGCCCTTATCATAATATTGTATTTTAGTGCCATGATTTATACCGTAAAATGCTACTTCGTTAGCAAATTTATATTCTGAGGTATATTGTTTTACACAGTTTAATAACTCATCTTTATACAAAAATTTTGTAAGCTCTTCAGGTGCTATCATAATTTCTAATGATTTTTTTATACCTTCATCTAACTTACCATTACCAACAAGACCTAATTCTGCTTTAGATTTATTTTTATGCCAATAATCTAAAAGCTCATCAACAGCTTCTTCACTTATTTGATATTGTCCTATAAAGTTCATGTTTTAAAGTAAGACGGTAATCCAATAATAGATCTACCATCAAACTTATTTTTTTGAGCATCTTTGCCACTTGCATCGTTGTAGTGTAAAAAAACTTGTCCGCAATTTTCACCTGTAAACGGTTCACGCCAATGCTCTAATTCGCAACCACGGTACATAAGCATATCTCCTGGTTTTAAATNNACTTTAATATCAGGNTCTAAAAATATAGGCCAATCATCNCCACCTAAATTCATGGTNGTGGATATTTCACAAGAATATCTATCTTTGTGTCTTTTTAACTCATCACCTTTTTTATAGATTCTTGCATAAGAATAAGTTTCAATAAGTTTAATTTCTGATTTCTTTTCCATGATCGGTTTAACTTGTTGCAACAAAGTCTCCATAACAATATCAGCATAGTGTGAATATGTTTCTGGTATTTGCGAGTCATTCCAAACTCCAAAGTATTCAGTAAACNGNGATATNTATTTTTCATCAAANANATATTTTGCTACTGCTCGTTTATTCAAAAAGTATTTATAGCAAAAATCTGCTAATTCTTTTGATATAGCACCTTTTATTAGTTGGTATCCATTTTTTTTAAAACTCATTAGTAACTCCTATTGAAAGTTTGCAACCATAACTATTCTTTTTTCATGTTTGCCAGGACATTCTTGATAATGTGTATGCTTACCGTCAAACATAATTACATTATCTTCTTTTGGGTTTGAATAAAATTTTTGTTGATCTTCACTTAAAACTATAGTTCTGCCTTGTGTGAAAGAATTTAAGTAAACAATAACAACCTTATGTGGTAAGTTTGAGTCTATATGTGGCACACTTTCTTTTATTTTGCTATGTAATGTTAAATTAATATTCATTCGATACATAACTTCAAAATTTATATTATTACAATCTAATATTTCTTTTAAAATAAAATAACAATTTAAAAAATAATCAGAGTTGCTTTCAGGTATGGCTGGATATTTTCTACCTTCTATTTCATGCACTGGTCTACCCAATAGACCATGACTAAAAAAACTCATATCTTCGTTTTCTGGCTGTGTTGTTTTTTCATGATAAAACCAAGGAAAATAAGGAGTTAATACTAATTTTTTTAGATTTTTATAATCCTCAGTTAAAGGATTTTTTAATTCAGTAATCATTTAAATGGGTATCCTATATTCCAACATACTAAAGAATGTCTTATTCCTCTTGTTACTGGTTTTACCCTATGCCAAACAAAAGAAGGAAAAACAATCACACTACCTTTTTGTCTTATTTCTTCACATATTCTTGGTTGTGATCCTTCATCTGTATTTCTAAAATCAAACTCCAAATCTCCACCTTCGTATTCTTCAGGATTAGTAAGTGATACCGTCATGCTTAATTTTCTTAATTTACCATGCCTGTTAGGGTTTTTTGGATCGTCATAAGGCTCTTCGTATGAGTCACAATGCCAATCATAAAATTGTCCTTTTTTGTATTCAGTAAATTGACAAGGCTCTGACCAATCCCACTCAAAATTCCAATTTGCACTAGCATTAGCTTGATGAATATAAGGTTGAATTTCATTATATATCCACCTATCACTCATCCATACAATGTCTGATTTGCGTTTTTTTTGTATGTTTTTTAATTGTAATTCTGTAAGTTCGTTTTGATTGTTGTTTCCTGTAATAGCTATATGTTTATTTTGTTCTTGACCGTAACGCACTATGTCGTCACATATTTTTTCTGGTATGGCAGATTTAAAATACCAATAATACCATTTAAGATTCATATTTTTTTCCTGTGTTTTGATACTTTGCTATAACAGAGGGTAATAAAAAATCTTCTATTGCGTAGGATTTCTTTTCTATTTTGTCTGTTCTTATTGTGTGTAAATCTACATCACCAAAAATAGAATCAT
>FUFK010046203.1_pt1 | contig 14701 bp, 16 predicted proteins | sample 1021851 | NCBI WGS metagenome assembly FUFK01 (sample SAMEA51879418, study PRJEB19060) | metagenome | reverse complement strand
TCTCGCATCCATTGAGAATGATTCGCAACCGACCGCCGGGGGGTGGTATTGCGAATGAGAATCAATCGCAGGGGGCTACGGCAGGGGGGTTTGAGAATGAGTCTCAATCGCAACCACAGGCAACGCAGGGGCGAAATCGCCGGAACGCGAGGGGGGGGCATCCCCACGACACAGACACGCACGCACAGGGGTTCCCCATCCGTGATCCAGCCCGTTTAAGATGACCGACATGGAACCCGAACAGCACCCGAACCTCAAGCCATTCAAGAAGGGTGAGGCTCCCGAGTCCCCTGCCAAGTTTGTCGCTGGTCATCCACAGGGGAGGCGGTCAGTATTGCAGTCTCTGAATGACTTATTGATGGTGCATCCGAATGGTGATGCTGCGTACTCGGTAGAGGCTTTGGAAAAGATCGTCAGCGATCCGAATCAACCTCCTGCACGCATCTTGGCTGCTCGGCGAGTCTTGAGTGCTTGCCGAGATGGCACTCGCTACGTGAAGGACAAGCACGGGAATGTTTTTCCTGCTGGCAGTGATCCTGAGCCGGGGCGTGACTTTGACCGAATCGTTGACAGATTGGAAGGAAAACCTACGGTTCGGATCGAGCATGAAGACGGCCCTCGGCGTACAGAGTCAGAAGTCAAGACAGAGTTGCTTCGCTTGGTTGCCAAGCACCCTGAATTGATGAGTATCATGCAGAACAGGATACTTGAAGATGACAACACCCGACCTGATGATGAAGACGATTGCTCACCTGAACCCTGACGCTTTGTTCGTTGACGGGCTTGACGATGCGTTAATCGGAGCTTCTTATCGTGGGCCTAGCGGTCGCACGGTTGCGTGTTATGATCGTGACAAATGTATTGAGTTGATTATTGAGCAAGACGATCTGACGTACGTCGAGGCTCTGGAGCATTTCGAGAAGTCTGTAGAGGGTGCTTTTGTTGGTAAGTCTTCTCCCCTGTTCGTGACTTTTTTCGGGAGCGAAATCGAGATCATGCTTGAGATCGAGGAAGAAGAAGACTGATGGCAAAGAAAGATGCCTGTTACCGCAAAGTGAAAAGCCGTTACCGCGTGTTTCCCTCGGCCTACGCCTCTGGTGCGTTGGTCAAATGCCGCAAAGTTGGTGCAGCCAACTGGGGAACGGGTGGCAAAAAGAAGCGTAAGAAGCGTAAGTGATGGCTAAGAAGTCCAATAGTTTGCGTACCTGGTTCAGCAAGAACAAGGGGACGGGCTGGGTTGACTGCAAGACTGGAAAGCCTTGCGGTCGTAAGTCTGCTAAGGGTGGCAGCAAGCGTCCCTACCCTGCTTGCCGTCCGACTATGGCTGAGTGCAAGAAGTCTGTTGCCAAGCGTAAGACTGGTCCCGGTCGTGTCAGTTGGAAAGGTAAGCGTAAGTAATGGCAAAGCGTAAGAAGCAAGTCTCTCTGTCTGTGAAGCGTGGCGAAAAGCTTCCTGCTTCGCGTGGTGCTGGTTTGACCGCGAAGGGTCGTGCCAAATACAACCGTGCGACTGGCAGCAAGTTGAAGGCTCCACAGCCCGGAGGAGGGAAGAGGAAGAAATCGTACTGTGCGAGGTCTGCTGGTCAGATGAAGATGCACGGAATTAATTGTTCTAAAACCCCGAAGAAAAGGATCTGTGCGGCCCGTCGCCGCTGGAAATGCTAATGCACAAAGGTAAAGGCTCTTGCCCCGGTAAATCAAAAATGTCTTACGGATCTAAGCCCGCTGGTAAAAAGCGTGGCAAGAAAATGATGAAAAAGAAGAAGTGACCTGCGAGAAGTGTCAAAAACGTGAGCAGGACGAGAAGAAAGCTCTGTCCGATTGCGAGTCTCAGAAGAAAGAGTTGCAAACCAAGATGACCCGGCTGACCGTTGCGGCGGCAGTCGGTGGCACTTTGGTAGGCCGTGAAGTTCTTCAGGAGGCTGCTGATCTCATGGGGTCACTCACAGATCTGGTAGGGCTGAAGGTCATCGACAATGATTGGGGTGTTGCCTCCAATGTCGGCACTCCCGATCTCCCTGTTGAAGATTCGAGTAGCAGCACTGATTTCAATCCCATGCCTGTCCATGAGCAAAGCGATTATTCTGGATTTGGAGTAGCAGGCTACAGCCTGACCGCCAGCACGTTGACCACTCCCGAGATAGGCATGATCGAATCCTTGGAAAACTACGATGTCATCTTCGGCAACAGTGTATTGACCGCTCAAGTGCAAACTCCTTCTGTGGGGGGGATGGAGGATACTGTTGCGGAAGTTCCTGTGTTCTCAGATCACAAGGATTTCATCAAAAGTGAACAAGAAATAATGTCTGGGGGTACAGTGCCTGTAGGGCCGATGAGCCTTCTGGTACTTAGCCTGTTCTGGCTGGCTCCCGCAGTTTTTGAATACCGAAGTCGCATGCGATTTTACAGGCGATGGATCGAGAAAGAATAAGTCATGGCAAAGTCAACCCTAGTAACCGCGATTGATGCAAACAGTGCCTGTTTTGCAACGAACAAAATCACAAACAAATCGACATCATTTTTGGGTGGCGAAGCTCTTCCCACTTTTACTGCGTTTGCAACCTACACAACTGCTGGTAGTGAGGGTGCAGGAACAAGTATTGAAATGTTTCAGATTCCTGACAACGCTCATGTGCTTGAGATGCGTCTTACAAGCACGGCTTTAGGCACAAGCGTTACTTTGCAAGTCGGTGACTCTGGTGACAATGATCGGTTTATTGATGCAACAAGCCATGCTTCTGCTGCAACCACCACTATGTCTGGCAGCAATCCTGACATCATCGGCTACAAATTTACGTCGGCTACAGATATTACTGTTTTGACAGCCGGTGCAACTTTGGCTGGATCGCAAACAATTAATCTGTACGCAACCTACATCATGCCCCCAGATGTGCTTGTGACTACTCAGGGTGGATGATCTGTAAATCAAGCACGGCGTGGCTTGGTATTGAAATCACATAATCGAAGGTTTTGAGTTCAGGCTTCCAGCCGCCAGCGATGGATACATAGTCCACGTTGTTCTCAACCAGGAAACCGGCCTGATAGATGATTTGCGGCGTGGGGATGTCAGTCAGTTCTACTTCTGAGTTTGGCGTTGGCTCGCATGAGTCTGACCATTTGACGAGGGCGACGGGGTAAGCTTTTCGACCGTCGCACTCCACTCCGGGGCAGTCGCCCTGCTTACACGCTTTTCCAGATTTACCTCGCCCACTACCACTGCTGCGCCCCATTGTGTTACATCCTTTCGATACATGTATTCTGGTTGCTTGTCGCCGTAGCCGATAGATCCCGCGTTTGCGTAATAGTGGGGCAGGAGTACCTTCTGAGAGCGTTTGGCTTGGCAGACCCCCACGGGCCTATGTGTATGCCCACGGACGCTCAAACGCCAAGGATGGCCCCCTGTGGCGTAGTTCATCTGCAAGCCCTCAAGCTCATCGGAGTTGACCCCACAATCAAAGCCGTGGAAGAACATGACCTGTCCTAGCGAGTAGACGGCCTTGGAGGACTTGATGTAGGGATATTGCTTCCACGCTGTGAATCCATCACCAAATACTCGGTGCTGATTCCAGTGGACGAGGCTACGCAGGTTGGCAGGAATGCGACGGGGGTCGGCTCTCAGGATGTTGTCATCATGGTTGCCGAGAGTCCAGACGAGATGGGCAGAACCAGCAGCGTCACGGCAGTCCTGTAGGAAGGCGTGAGCGTAGGCGTACTCGTCGTTGAGGTCGTGGTCGCATTCACCGGGATGTACGGATGCAGCCTCAGCGTCAAGCAGGTCGCCCAGCAGGATAAGGTGTGTAGGTTTGTGTTCTTCAATTTTTGAGATAAGCCAAGCCTTGCCCGACGCACTTGTGTCAGGTGCATGAACGCATGAGAAGGCCAGGAACTTGGCGGTTTTCATCTCACCACTTTTCGCCGCGAGACTTCATCCACTTCCAGAGGGCGGGTCCAGTGGCGGCTCCAAAGGCGTAGGCGACGATGATGGCGGCAATAGAGAATCCGAGGTTTTCAAGCATTTTTGATTCCTGTATCGAATGAAAGATCCCAGCACTGTAAGACATGCTACCAGACCCCCGGCTATCGCTGCTGGGAGTAGCAGATAATCGTCGTACTTCTGGATCGTGTAAGTCAAAACAATCAGCCCCACCCCCACCAAGAACGGCAACTGGCCCCTCAAAGGGAGGCCAACCGCTCTGGTCACGGTCATCAGTATCAAGCCACCCAACACACCGATACTCCCCGTCCAAATGAGGGGACTTAATGGTGAGTTTGCTTGCGTAACAGCCTCCGCAGAAGGAAGCGAAGGCAGTTGCGATAGCGAAAGTGGCGATACGCTTTTGCATGACGCTAGGCAGAATAGCCCAAAAAGGCGTTTCACCTGTCCTCAATGCGTTCAAGTCGCGTCAAAATCATGTCTTGCATGCGGGCCGTGGCCTCAAGTTGGGCCGTTGTAATGGCTTGCGACACAGCAAGATCGTTGATTTTTGATTGCTGAAGGCTCATAAGTCCGTAAAAACCGCCAAGCAAAGCAGAGATTAACGAGATCATTCCGATCCAATCCCGCGTTGACAGCTTTACAACCTGTGACATTAGATCATCTTTCCAAGGATAAACCCTGTAGTGCTGCCTGCTGATGCGGTTTTGATACCAACAAGAATTTGATTGCAGCCGAGAAGGTCAACAACGTGAGCATCAGGGTCAACAGTGGTAAGAGTGGTCGTGCCATCGGTGGTGTCGGTAGCCGAGTCACTGATGGTGATGTCAATGCTGCCAGCCTTGTTTGGCAAGACCATCCATTGTCCACGCACGCCATCAGAGGCTGTCATGGTTCGATCCGTTTGATCTACCACTGTTCGCCCAAAGACTTTTACCACGGGCTGAGTAGAAACACTGTTTACTGATCCGGTGTATCCGTGGCAAAGAACCAGGTTTGTTCCGACGGGGGCTGAAAAAATGCGAGATTCAGTTGAAGTAATATCATCTTCTGGATCATTCAAAGTTGAATCATCGGCAGTTTTTGAATCTTCGTGCATTTTTGTCCAGAAAGAATGAATCTGGGTTGGCTTTGTAACTTGATCGCCAATCACGCCAGCACACGGCATTGCTTTGTTTGGGTCGTAGTTAGTTGACATCGTTGTTTCTCGCTAAATAATCCAAAGGGTCGAAAAGGGGTTCCGGTTCTCCTTTGAACTCTGGTTCAGAACCCAACATATTAATAATACCAATTACTACGCTTCTTGCCCCTTCTTTGTACGCAGTCTCTTCAGGAGAGTGCGACATAGTTGTGGCATTGAGGAAGTAGCAGGACGATAGATGCTTCAGAATCATCTTTCCGTCCTCAGAGTCAAAGACTCTTTTCATTGCTTTGCGTAGTTCTTGCTGGTCAGCCACCGATCTCTCCTAGTTGCTTGGCGGCGGTGGAGGCATCTCGGGCGGCAGCGGCCTGTTGCTGCACCTGCTGGGCCATCATGGCTTGCTGCTGGGCTTGAGCCTTCTGCTGACGTTCCTGCTGCACTTGAGCTTCTGGCTTGATGTATTGAGGATCAACACCATTGTTAAACATGATGCCTCTTACCAGTTCGTCAGTGTTAAGGATGTCCAAAATGCCCGGATTTGCCTGCATCAAGGGCAAAATAGTTTGCAAACTTTGCATAAACGCTTGGCTTTCTGCTGTCTTTTTAGATGCAGCCATCGGAGATCGGTACTCGATGTTGATGTTGTTGCCCTTTAACACCTCTGGAGCCTCTGGCAAATAGCCTTTTTGTCGCATGAAGCCGTATGTGAACTCGATCAACGGGTTCAACCACTCGGAATACAAGCGTGAAAGCACCGGAGAGGCAGTCATTAAGCCCTGTTGACGGCGAGCCGTGATCTCGGTCGCAGTCATACGATCATTCATGGGGAGCTTTAGGTTGTCGAGGAAGAAGTATTCTTCGATTCGAGCCTCTTGCTTCGCCAGCAGAGCCTCACCCACGCTGGGGTTTGCACCCGAGACAAGAGGTTGTGGGACTTCCCTTGCACCTGACCGATAGTAGAGGATAGATCCGGGGGTGGTTCGGATTGGCCCCTCGATGCTGTTNGCTGCCACCATGATNGGGGGNCGGATNGCAAGTTCCGACGCTTCAAGAATCGTGCGGGACAAAGCGTTAGCAATCTTGATGCCCGGAAGAGCGTGCATCGCAGGGCCGCGACCGTAAGTTTCCTCTGGGGCTTTCGACCACCGAGGGACAAGGTAAGGCATGTGGTCAAATCCGCTTTCTCGGACAACGTGTTTTGTTCCGAGTTCCACATAAATGGAAGCATAGGGTTTGTTTTCTACGTCGATGCGGTACGGGTCGCGTTCTTGTCGCTTATAAATCGCATGAACAAACTCAATCTCACCTTCGGGATCGTAGTTTCGGTGGCTCGGGTCAGCCATTCGCAGAGAGTCTGGGCTAAGTTCTTCACCAAAAACATCCATTGCATCACGGATTGTCATGTTGAAGTGTCGATACGACTCCGTGACTACCCCTGCTTCATTTTCCATAACGTAGAAGTTGGATAGTCTTTTGGCTTGGAACACCAAGTCATCGCCTTCTGTGTTGAGATACATGACCGATGTGCCAAAAGCAACTAGGTCGAGGTACATCTCATGGGAGGCAAGGGCAAACTGGCTCCGGCTTGAGTCGAAGTATTCCAGCATGACTGAAGTTGATTCATACAAGTATCGCTTCACATCTTCACGTTGCGCAATCTTCGGATTGGTTACGCCAAGTGCAAACCATCTGATGCTTGTGTTGGTCAACATGCCCGCCAAGGCAGAGGCAAGGCTACTTGCAGCGTTGGGTGCAGTGTCATTGAAGATCTTGTTTCGTCGCTTTTCACCGGCAGTTAAGTCATAGGTAAACTCTCGGGTGGGCAGCACTAAGTCAGCCACTTCCTGCCAGTGGTGATCCCAGTTGGTACGAGTGTTCTTTGACTTCTCGTATTTAGCAATAATTTGTTCGCCAAGATTCATTGCAGCAGCCCACCACTTCCTTCGCTGTAACCACCCAAAAGTGTGTCAGATGTAGACATAGCACCACCGGACTCTTTCATGGCCCTGCGTCTGTTTTGAAGGAACAAATCCGCTGCACCAGGTTCAAGTGCAAGTCGTTTTCTCTCGTCTTCAAGTTCGGCCTCTTGTTCAGCCAAAGCATCTTCAGCATCTGAATCAGCAATAGATTTGCTAATAGCAGAGGTTGCTGCCGAAGCGATAATTGAAGCAATAATTAGGTCAATAAATGCGAGTGCGGGTTCCATTAGTTGAACTCCATCAGTGGGTCGTAGTCGTGGTTGTCCGCAAACTCTTGCTGCGGGGTGTCATATTCTGAGCCGGAGATAGCGTAACGAAGCATCATCACGGCGTATCGGGTGGCGGATTCAATGTCATCTCGTTCTGCCACGATNCGTCCATCCTTACGGTGCAGCATCCGCTTTTCTTCAAACCATTGTGTCAGGTTGGAGAATACACGGAATCGCCCAGTCCGCATGCGTTCCAAGATCTCGATGGTCATAGGCTCGCGTGCCTGACCGCCGCCCTTGTAATCGTCATAGCGTGCGGACATGTGCAGCATGTTGACTCCGTTGGACTCGTATTGGTCACGCAGAGCTTGCCCGCCACCCTTGTCACGGATCATCCCGTCATGGGGCCATGACACTGGTATCCAGTCACCGCGAGATCTGATCGCCTGAGCGTGGTAGGCGGCTGTCTCATTCGACTTTCGGTAGCAATCTGTGACGTAGATCACATCACTGTCTGCGTCGTATGCGAGCCATGCTGCCCCTGCTGGGTGGTCGATGCCGAAGTCGATTCCGCAAATGCGGCGGAAGTGGTCGGGGACGGGGAATGGGTCGCAAGTGATCTCCTCATCGGGGACGTTGTAGACAGAGCCAGTCCCCTGAAGTGGAGTACCCTTAGCCCGTGTCTCACGTTCATGCTCTGGGTAAGATTTCAACAAACGATCACGCTCTGCCTTAGCAAGGTGAGGTGATTCTTCCCAAGTGGCGGTCGAATAGTAGATGCCTTCGCCACCATCAAGAAAGTGACGCACGACTTCAGACATACCAAACAGCGGGGTACGGGTGAACATGATGAGGCCGGACTTGTCAATCGTCCGCGTTTGTGCCTCGGTAAAAATCATGTTGTCTGAGGGTTCTTCGTCAAGCCAAACCCCGTGACGAGACACACCTTGGAACTTGACGTTGCCCTGCTCGTAAGACTTGAACGCAAGGTCGGACCACCCACCGCTTTTGTGCCGCACCTTGACGGTATCAATCACATTCTGAACGCCGCACTGTCTGAAGTTGACATCGCCAATCTTGTCTTTGGGAATCCAACCCGTTCCATCAGGGCTTTTAGTTCCCTCCATCATGCCGCCAAGTAAGGCAAACTGACAGACATCGCGGGTGAGTTCGTTGGTCGGACCTGCCACGATCCATGACGTAGGCTCGTCAAACCGGCGACCTGTCCACCAGTCGGGATACAAGCCCGTCAAGTGAATAGCCACTTCAGCCGCTGCCGTTCTAGTCTTGCCTGTTCGGTTGCCAGCAATGATTGCACGTTCAGGGTTCTTGTTACCCATGTTGTGCCACTCGGCCTGCCAATCGTACGGACCACCAACAGAACCCTTTGACGCAAGGTCGCCATACTCAGACACAATGCGTGTCGTTGAGTGAATCTGCTTAAGTTCTTCAAGCAGTTTGAGGGCTTCGCTGGCAATGTTGTCCATTAGACGTTGCCATCCAACTTGGTAATAGTCATGTTCCAGACTGCAAAAGAGTTGGTATGAGCTGATGTGACATTGCAAAATACGGTGTAAAGAAAAATATCAGTTGCGGTTGCTATTTCTACGATTGAATTTGTTGGAACCAAAGGTTTTCCGTTTTGATCACAGACACGGTTGTAGGTATCCAGAGGCCTAATAAATTCTTTAGCATCGCCGTCGAAAATGTCACCATGATAATCGCCGCTGCCAGTGGCAACTGAAATACCAGATCGGGGAATTACTGCCCTTCCCTCCACATCGTCAAGCGTGTTTGTTGACCCTTTAGTAAACCCAAGGTTTTGATCCAAACTTGGTACACCAGTGGTTACAAGTGGACCCCAAGTTCTAAGGTTACCCAAACTTCCACAGTCTCCAAATCCATCAACTTGAATCCGGTATGTACCGGGCTGTAAGGTGATTTTTTCGCTTCCTTCAGTAACCGAAGCAAAGGCAACACCGGAAGGGCTAAATGTGCTAAACGAATTGCCAACTCCGTCGTTGTTTACAAGTTGGCACAAAACAGCTTGTGACTGTTGGAATGTATCTGTAGAAGTTGATGGTTGATAAAAGGTCGCAACAAGAACTCTTTGACCTGCAACAGATTCAAGTTGACCAACAGTTGCAGCACTTGATGAGGCCGTGTCTTCAGCAACATTGGTGATCTTGGTTGCAGAGGTGAACGCCATCTTGGGCGTGCCACCAGCAGCATCCTTGTCAAGTTCCACGAAGTCAGCAGCACCAACTCGGAACTTCATAATGTCATCATTGCCNNCAGNTCCNCCNCCNTNTNNCTGCTGGTGAATGGCATGAATACCTGATCGGTTGTTGTCGTTGTCAACACCAAAGATGATCTTTGAAGTTTGAGTTGCAGTGGCTCCGTCAGGATCTGGCTGAACAATGGACATGCCCACGTTTGCAGCGTTGCTGTCAATAATTAAATCTTTTGCGTCTGCATTGACAGATGTGCCACTAGCCCCGGCTGGATTCTGAATATGCAAAGTTCCCTGTGCTTGATCGTGGTCAACGTGAATGCCAAGTTCTGAGCCGCTCGATGGCTTGATTGTTCCATCAACGCCCAGAACCAGGTCATCATTGATCGTCACATCTTTTGAGTTTGCAGTGCCAAGAACCACATCACCTACAGCAGTCAAGTTGCCGTTGCCCCCACCAGAGGTCGAGGTGGTAATTTGACCGTGAGTCACAGCGTCACTTGGACCCATGCCGATGGCATCAGCAATCTCAGTAGATGTCTTCAGGACGTAAGCACCATTGGACCCAGTGGTGTTGTTGACCAGCAATCCTGAGTTGGTTGCCTGACTGGCAGGGTTTGGAATCGCAGGAGCGTCAGCCGCACTTCCACCTTCAATGCTTGCAACCCGTGCGTCCAAGGCATCAAGTTGAGTCTTGTTTACCGCATCCGAGGACGCAGTAGCAGCCGAGACGCCCGTGATCCGCTTGGAGTCAGCGTCGTACACCAGACCTGTGCCATCGTCGTTCAGGCTCTGGTGAGTCAAAGCCACCACGCGGTCAAGGGCATCCTCGACGCTTTCGGCTGGGAACGGCCCTGACGCAGCCAAGTCAAGGGTCTGGGTTTCAGGAACCACCCGGACGATCTGGACATCATCAGTGCCAGCAATCGTGTAAGTGCCACCTCCGGGGGGCGTGAAGGTTACAGTCCCGCCAGTTCCAGAGGAGTCAATGGCAACGCTGTAGTTGGATGAGGAAATCTCTGACACAACACCAGCAGCAGTAGTTAGATATGCCTTTACGTCGCTGGCTTCAAAGATTTTGAAGTTGAAGTTGACAACCTGCCCTGCGGAGCCGGAGCCGTCAACTTGTGCTGTTCGGTCTGTGTTATTGGTAATAGTCATGGCTGTTCCTAGTTTACTACGTCAGGTAGAAAGATTCCGGTCAACAAAATTACTCATCTGAGGAAGATCCCAGCATCTCCTTTTCCGAGGGCAAGAGTCCTTCTGGGTCATAAAGACCCTCCAAAATTCCGTCAAGATTTGACTCATTCAAAAATTCATCAGTATCTCTGAGTGCATCGTCTAAATAACTTCTGGGAATGTTTCGGCTTCGGACTCCGTGGTAGCCGCCAGTATCGTCATCCCATCGTTCGTAGGCAGCTTGCAAAGCAATAGCAGTTCTAACAACATTTTTAGCACCTTCGCTTCTACCGCCATAACCACCAACGGCAGCAACCACGGTCGCAAGTTTTGCAAGGGTTTTGGCTGATTCTTCCGGATCGTCAAAACTAAGGGTCGAAAGACTTTCTAACAAATCTTCTACTTCTTTGCCAAAGCCGGGACCAATCATCTCGAAATACTCAAGACTCGGGGTATTTAGTTTTGAGTAGTCAAAAAAAGCACCTTCGGGTGACACGCCGGATTCTTCAAGAGCAGTTCTTGTCGCAAGAGATGTAACAGATTTAGCACCAAGATCTATTAAAGGAGGGTTGAAGGCGTAGGCAAAAGACTCGGCAGATCCTCTGGTAATTCTTGCTAAAGAAGAAACGGCATCAAGATCATCATCGCCACCAAATATGCGTTGGTCTACTTGCAACATAAACTCTCTTGTGAGAGATCCATACAAAATTGCTTCGATCACACCTCTTCGGTTTCCAGATTTGAAGTCTGAGTAAGCTTTAGAAACCCATCCTTGGAAGGGTTCAATAAGGCCGTAAATTTGACTTTCTCCAGATCTGGCTTTAGCCATATGCCCTGTGATTGTCATGCCAGAGGATGTTGGTTGAGTTTCAGTCCACGCAGGCCGGAATCTTTCTCCCACCCCTTTGATAGCCGAAGGGTGATTGAGAATATCTTCGGCGGCAGCAGCCAGTTCTTTTTGCGTTGGAGTTGAAGAAAGTTTTCCTTGCTTCACCAAATCGTCAAATGTTTTTTGAAAGAACGGCAACTCATCAATGCCAGTTGCAGCGTTGATCTTGGGTGTTTCTGGTCTACCTCTAGCAACCATCTTCATAAAATCATCTAAGAAGTGACGCTCGGCATTGACATAGCCTTGCAAAACTGCTGCTTCGTCAGCAAGTCGCATAGGAACACCAAGTGATTCGGCAACGGCACGACTGCCTCTTGTAAAGGGAGACTGACGCATAGCCATAGGAGAACCGTATGTGCTTGAAAACTGGCCGCCACGAATCACATCTGACAGTGGAGCGTTTAACCTTTCTTGTAGCAAAGGCTCGCCATATTGAGAGTTGATTCTTGCTCTTGCTCTTCTTTGTCTTGGATCAAGGAGTCGAGGTATTTGCAGCGGACCTATGCCCTGTGTGTAGCGACCTACAACTGGTACGCGAGATTGAAACTGTCGAGGTATACGACCAGCACCAGATCCGTGCATTTGGTGAACTGATGTTGATTGCAAGAAGGCAGTTGTCAATCTGCCGGAAAGAACTCCGTAGTAAGCAAGCTGTCGAAACTCATTCATTGCTGTATGAAACGGATTGTTTCCGCCAACAGGTCTACGCAGTGATCTTCCGAAACTAAGTGAAAGATGAGTGTTTAGGTCGCTTACCAAACCTGCATGAGGAGATTCGTCAAGAGCATTTCGTACTTCCGTAGCCTGCTTCCCACGGAGGATCAACTGCGCTCTTTGTGCAACAGGAGACAGATACGCATCAGATGCCTGCTGGCTTGCCACTCGCCTTGTCTCGTCAATGATGTCTCCGACCCTGATTGGCGCGCTTGACCCTTTGGTTGCTCTAGCACCAGTTGCACCCGTAGGTGGTGCTGTGAAGTACCCACCTTGAACCTCAGTGATTAAATCACCAGCGGTTTCGGCAACACCAATCGAATGTGCGTCAGAGCCACGAACTCGGCTTCTACCAAACTGATGCAGGCCGTTATTGAAAAGGTAAGTATCTTGTCCAGATGCCTGGATCACATCCTTAAGTGGTCCGCCGGACGGCCTAAAAAGCACACTTAATTCATTGCCTAAGCCAATAATGTCAGGATTTCTTGGACTAGCACTGTAGTCCCTTACTTGACGAACAAAGTTGTTGATGTCCGCTGGAGTGAAAAAGAAATCTGGAGTATCAGCAACTTGACCTGTGCGGCCCATTTGATTTCGTCGCATTAATCTAAACGCATCTCCTTGAGCAATCCTGCCCAAGGTTGATGGATCACGCATATGTTGAAACAAATGAGCAGCCTCAAACGGCGTGCATTTAATAGTTACCTGTTCAACCACAGGTTTGGCTTTAGTGCCGCCTTTCNTAACGGTAGCAGTGAATTCAAACGATGCAAAATTTTGATTTCTGTTTCCAATTAATGATGGTCTAGCACCGTTCTGTCTGGTTTGCCTTGGAGTGACACCAGCTCTTTCTGTTGCAGAAGCAAGAAACTCATCTACCTCTCGGTTAAAACGAAGCATTCGCCCTTCTGCACGCTGGGCCTCTTGAACCAAGATATTTATTTCACCTTGCGCACCACCAATATCTCTTGCTCTAGGAGCAGCCACTCGTCCAGATTGACGATTCAACTCGTAAGCACTTGTTGACGCTACTACGTCAGTTTTGTCTGTTGGATTTCTTGTGGCTTCTGCTTGGGCCGTCGCTCTTGCCACCCGTTCTGCGTCAAGCCTTTCCCCCTTTTTAGCAAGAGCCTCAAGGTATTCATCAGCCAATTTTTTTACATCTTGAACATCGCCTGTAACCACAGCAAGTTCGTCATACAAGTTTGGCAACTCTGATGCTGGCTTGCCTTTTGGATCAAACCTGCTTGGCTCAATTTTGTTGCGTGATAACACGTTTCGCAACCTGCCGTGTCCAAGGACTTCAACCACATCTGCTGCAAGATCGTCTGCAAGTTCCCCTGCTTTAATCAGTTCAACTCTTTGAGCATCAGTCATTGGCTTCCGAATAACAGGCCCAAGGATTCTTTCTACATCGTCAATCAACTCGGCTGGCAAACGTCCGCTGGAGTGTGCGTTTTGAAAGTATTTAATTTGTGCTTGGTATTCCTTGAACTTAGACCTGTAGTCCACGCGGCTCATCTTGTCATTCCAACGAGCAGGCGGTGTTCTTTGATACTCTTTTACACCAGCCTTTTTCAAGTCTGCTTTTGTGATTGCGTCATCTAGTAGAACAATTCTTTCAGCGTTGTTCCTTGTTAGAACAAGATCTACAGGGCTTGTGGCTGCTGGCTCTGTCCTTGAAATAGGACTCATCACCTGTCCTTTAGTCGGATCATCTGGCGACGGTTTGCGAGACGGAGCAACAAAACTTTCTGGTGTTCTTGCATCTCTGTCGATCCCTCTAGGTGCAGATTTGCTTCGGTACAAAAGCTCTTCGTCAACAACTCGCAGTTGTTTTTCAAGATGTGAGGAATCTTGATTCGTAGACCTTAACCTGCGAACCTCGCCTGACAAACGATTACGCAACTCACTTAGTTCTGAATTACGAAGTCTGTCAGTATTGCCGATCTCACGCGAAAAGCGTCCAATGCGAGCAGCAGCAGGCAGTGCAGAGTTTTCAAGTGCAAGAAGTCTTTGCTGTGCGACTGCATCAAGCCTTTGCCCCTCTGACATTTGACCCCAACGCTTCGACTTCATAAGAGCGTCAATTCTCATTTGCACATTTTTTTCATGTGCAATTCTAAATTGGCGGATCAGTCCGGCTGTTCCCATAGTCTGTCCAAGCAGTCCAAAACCGTACCCAAGGCCGTAGTGGGTCATGCCGTTTTCTTTGAACTCATCAGTCAAAGATTTAAGAATAGATCGCTCTACTGCTGCCTCACTGCCGATCACGTTTGCGTAGCGAAGACTTGCACCGGATAGGGTCATGCCTGTGCCAAAAACAAGAGCAGGTGCGGTTGGTCCGTAGATTGCACGCAAAGCTGTCTTGCCTGAAGCAGTGATAGTAATTTTGCCAGTTTTACTTATAGCAATACCGCCAAT
>FUFK010054127.1_pt1 | contig 14703 bp, 10 predicted proteins | sample 1021851 | NCBI WGS metagenome assembly FUFK01 (sample SAMEA51879418, study PRJEB19060) | metagenome | reverse complement strand
TTATAAACCACCAGTATCAAGCAAAGTATATTCTGGAAATGGTGTATTGATTAGTGATTTTTCAACTGAAAAAAGAATTTTTATTCCTTACAATGCAATTCCCAAAAAAATAATCTATTCTTTTTTATCTTCTGAAGACAAAAATTTTTTTAAACACCCAGGAGTTGACGCAAAAGGTGTTTTAAGAGCAGTAAAAAATAATATTTTTAACTTAATAAACTCAAATAGACTCGAAGGAGCATCCACAATNACACAACAAGTNGCCAAAAACTTTCTNTTATCAAACGANGTAAGCTTGGATAGAAAAATAAAAGAAGCTATTTTAGCATTTAGNATTGAGAGAGCTCTATCGAAAGAAAGAATATTAGAACTTTACTTAAATCAAATTTATTTAGGTGAGGGATCGTATGGTATAGCATCTGCAAGTCTAAGATATTTTAATAAACCAATTGGTGAATTAAATTATGCAGAGTCAGCTTTGTTGGCTGCATTACCCAAAGCTCCAAGTAAATATAATCCTTATAAAAATAAAGAATTGGCAACATATAGAAGAAATTTAGTATTAAAAAATATCTACGAAAATAATTATATTTCTAAAAATAAATATGAAGAATTAATTAATTCAGAAATTATTCTAAAAAAAAGAAAAAGAATTTTTCTTGAGGATACAAGATACTTTGTAGAGGAGATAAGAAAAAAAGTAATTAAAGAATACGGATATGATAAAGTTCATAAACAAGGTTTTAATATAAAAACCCCAATTAATTTAGAACTTCAAAATTTAGCTGCAGATTCTTTGAGAAAAGGGTTATTAGAATATGACAAGAGAAAAGGATGGCGTGGTCCTTTAGAAAACCGAAAATATAAAGATTGGTATAAAAATTTAAATAAATATCAATTAGAAAGAACTTTAGCTTGGCAAATAGCTATTGTTAAAAGAATAGATAAATTTGAGACTGTAATTGAAACATCAGATAAAGAAATAGGAACCATAAGTTATGAGGATATTAATTGGACAAGAAAAAATTTTAGTGAAATNTTTAAAATAAATGACTTAATTTATGTAAAAAAAATTTCTGATGGAATATTCAGTTTAAGACAACTCCCAAATGTTAATGGGGCGATAGTTGTTATGGACCCATATACTGGAAGAGTTTTAGCAATGACAGGTGGTTTTAGTTTTAAAAAAAGTGAATTTAATAGAGTTACCCAAGCAAGGAGGCAACCTGGATCTGCTTTTAAGCCATTTATATATGCACTTGCTTTAGAAAATAACTACACTCCATCCTCATTAATTCTTGATGCACCAATAGTTCTAGATCAAGGTGATGATCTTAAAATGTGGAAACCTGAAAATTATGGAAAAAAATTTTACGGTCTTTCCACGCTAAGAACTGGCGTAGAGAAGTCTAGAAATCTAATGACTGTTAGAATTTCACAGAGCTTAGGAATAGACAAAATTATTAATTTTTCAAAAAAACTTAATATTTATAATAATCCTGATGAATTATTGTCTGTTTCATTAGGATCAGCTGAGACAACATTATTGAATATTACGAGTGCTTATTGTTCATTTGTAAATGGTGGTAAATTAGTTGCTCCAATAATAATCGATAGAATTCAAGATAGTCAGGGCATTACAATATCTAAAAATGAAAAAAGGTTTTGTGAAAATTGTGATAAAATATCTTTTAANGGTAATAATTTNCCNACTATAAAAAGTAATTATAAACAAATTTTCTCTCCACAAACTGCATATCAAATGACATCTATATTAGAAGGTGTAATTCAAAGAGGAACTGGAAAACGTTTAAAAGATTTGAATTTACAACTCGCTGGTAAAACTGGTACGACAAATAATAATACTGATACGTGGTTTATTGGTTTTACATCAAATTTAGTTGTTGGAGTATACGTTGGATATGACAGTCCTAAAAAATTAGGAAAATATGAAACAGGTTCTAAAACTGCTCTGCCAATTTTTAAAGATTTTATAACAAAAGCAGTCAATAAATATGAAGCCAGACCTTTTAAAATTGCAAAAGGAATCAAAATGATGGTCATAGATGCAGAGACTGGAAAAAAAGCAGATTTTGGTTCAAAACAGACAATTATTGAGTCTTACAAAAAAGAAAAAATTGAAAATCAAATATATAGTAGTAATGATAATTATAAATTAAATAAATACAAAAAAAATATTTTAAAATTTTATTAATGGAACAAGAAATAGAAAAATTTAAGTCTGAGGTAATCAAAATTAATCATAGAATTAAGGAGTTTCTTTGAAACAAAAGATATTGTTTTAAAAAGAAATAAACTCAACATCCTTATAGAAGACTCAAAATTTTGGGATGATAGAAAAAAAGCTGAAAAAATATTGAAAGAAAAAAAAGGATATGACGACCTATTAGACTCTCATAAACAATCAGAAAGAGAGATAGATGAGTTATATGATATCTTCAAGCTTGCAAGCGAAGAAAATGATAAACAGTTAATTCAAGAAACTTTAGATAAATTTTTAAATTTAAAGAAAGATTTAAAAAAATTAGAAATCAAATGTTTTCTTTCAAATGAAAATGATACTTTAGATAGTTATTTAGAATTTCATGCAGGTGCAGGAGGTACTGAGAGTCAAGATTGGGCGCAAATGTTGAGAAGAATGTATATGAAGTGGGCATCTGATCGAGGATATAATGTTGAATTGATTAGTGAGCATAGAGGTGATGAGGCAGGTATAAAGTCTTCAGTTATTAAAATTTCTGGAGAATANATTTATGGTTTTTTAAAATCAGAGTCTGGNATACACCGTTTGGTAAGAATCTCCCCATTTGACTCAGGTGCAAGAAGACATACTAGCTTTGCGAGCGTTTGGGTTTACCCAGTAATAAGTGAGAATATAGATATTGAGGTATTAGACAAAGACTTAAGAATCGATACTTACAGATCAAGTGGAGCAGGCGGACAACACGTTAATACAACTGATAGTGCAGTNAGAATTACTCATATTCCAAGTAAAATTGTTGTCCAATGTCAAAACGAAAGATCACAACATAAAAATAAAGAAACTTGCATGAACATGCTTAAAGCAAGACTTTATGAACACGAAATACAAAAGAGAAAAAAAGAGAGTGATAATATTGAAAGCTCAAAATCAGAAATTGGTTGGGGACATCAAATAAGATCATATGTATTACATCCTTACAGAATGGTGAAAGACAACAGAACGAACTACGAAAATTCAAATCCAGATAAGGTATTAGATGGAGAAATTGATGAATTTTTAGAAAACTCTTTATATAAATTAAATGCCTAAGAAAATATTAATTACAGGTATATCAATTTTATTAATTTTAGGTATATGGATTTCATATTTAAGTATTTATGGAATAAAAACAGATAAATTTAATAATTTTATAAATAATAAAGTCAAAGACTTTAACTCAAAACTTACACTTCAAACTGAGAATGTTTATATTAAGTTAAATCTAAGTGAGAGAGCAATTAATATTAACACTAAGAATGCAAATTTAATTGCAGAATTCAANACAATTAAAATTTCAAATATAGATATAAATTTAAATTTAATAAAATTTTTAAAGAATGAAAGTTCAATAAAAAATATAAAAATAAAATCTGCAAGTAATTTAATAAAAGATGTTACATCATTCTTAAATACAATAGACTATAATCTAACTAGATACATATTTTATAGTCAGATCAAAGAAGGATTATTAAATTTTGAACTAGATGCTAAATTAGATAGTAAAAGACAAGAGTCTCTCTCTTATTTTATTTCAGGCTCAGTGAGCAATGCAAAATTAAATATACCAGGATATGAAAGTTTAAATGACTTAAATTTTAATTTTCAGACTCAGGATAAAATAACTAAAATTTCAAATTTAAACTTTANTTATGATGAGATACTGCTTTCATCAAAAAGATTAGATATAAAAGAGAGAAAAATCTGGTGAATATTACATTGAAGGAGATATAGAAAATACTAAAGCATTAATAAACCCAAACTTAATATTTAAATTTACAAATATAAAACAAGATTATTTGTCTAATAAAGATATTTTGTTTAAGAGTAAAAATTCATTCTCCTTTAAATTAAATAAAAATAAAAAAATTAAAAATATCAAAATTGATTCAGTTTTAAATTTTGACGAAATTCATTTTAATAATAAATACCAAAATTTAATTTTTTTAAAAGAGGGTACAATTAATTCTAAATTTGAAAATGAAAAATTTACTGCTGANCTTGATACCTANTTTGCTTTTTTAGACGATNTAAAANTAAAGAATGAATTTAAAAATAATAATTTAAAATTATCTTTAAATAGTAAAAAAAATCAAAAAATAATGATAAAAGGAAATATAAGAAATGGAAAAGCACTTTTAGATCCTAAAATTTTTTTAAACTTTATAGATTTAGATCCCAAACTTCTATCTGATAAAAAAATTAATTTAGAGTCAGACAATAACTTTAAATTTGAAGTTTATAATAACAAAATAGAAAATTACCTATTCGATTCAGAAATTTATTTAGATAAATTAGAACTTAATAAAGAAATCCAAGACATTCTGTACTTAAAAAATATTAAAACTAAAATAATTTTTGGAGACCAATTATTAAAAGTAGATTTAAAAAGTAATTACTCATTTTTAGACAAAAATTTTGATAATGAGTCAGAAAATAATATTATAAATCTCAAATTAGATAAAAAAGACGATAAAACCTCTGATATAGAAATATTTGTACAGTCAGATAATAATACAATTAATACTAAAGAGTTTAAAAAATATTTAGATATTCAAGAACAACATAATTTAATAAAGGATCAAATAATAAACCTAAATTCAAATTTTACAATAAATGCATCGATTGATGACACATTTAACATTAAAAAATTTGCTATAAAATCAAANNTAAATTTTGATAATTTAAATATTAATTACAGATCAAATTTCATTAAAAAATATTTAACAAGTTTCGACAATAAGATTACTATCAAAAATCCTCAAATCTTATTTGAATATTCAAATGATATAATTAATTTTCAACTAGATGGAAAATATTTATTNCAAAATNAAGANGATAATTTTTTTATTAAATACAAAGGTAGNNAAAATAATTATGAACTTTATACATTATTAAATTTAGATGATAGTGATTTAAAAATTGATGAAATTCAATATTTAAAGAAAAAAAATATTCCATCAAAATTAGAAATTTTATTAAATAAATCTATAAATGGATTTAACTTACAGAAAATCAGTTTTAAAGAAAACAAAAATTATATTTCAATAGATAATCTCTATATATCCGATGATTTCAAATTGCAGAGTGTGGATAAAATTGATGCAAATTTTTTTAATAGCAAGGGAGTTAAAAATAATTTTCAAATTAAAAAAAATTCAAATAATTATCAATTTATTGGAAACCAAATCGATGGAGAAGAAATAATTGAAAAATTATTGAAGAGCAATAATGAAACTAAGATTTCAAATTTCTTTGATAATTTAAATACTTCAGTAATATTTAATTTAGAAAAGATATATTTAGAAAAAGATGAATATCTTAAAAAATTTGTTGGCGAATTTGATATAAAAAATAATAAATTAATACTAGCTAAAGCTAATGGAGTTTTGGACAAAGAAAATCAATTCTCTTATTCTTATAGAACAACAGCTAAGAATGAAAAAATCACAAATATATTTATTCAGGAACCAAAACCATTTATCAATAATTATAAATTTATAAAAGGTTTTGATGAAGGTGAATTAAAGCTCAGTTCAATCAAAATTGATAATACATCTAGGTCAAAACTCAAGATTAGTAATTTCAAAGTTAAAGAAGTACCAGTTTTAGCAAAAATTCTTACACTTGCAGATTTACAAGGAATTGCTGATTTTTTGACGGGTGAGGGTATAAGATTTAATGAATTTGAGATGGATTACAGAACAAAGAACAATCTAATAGAGATCGAGGATATGTATGCATTAGGACCAGCTATTTCAATAATGATGGAGGGTTATATTGAGAAAGACAGGATAACAAGTTTAAGAGGAACCTTAGTGCCTGCAACAACTATTAATAATACAATAGCCAAAATTCCTTTACTTGGTAAAATTTTAGTAGGTAGTAAAACTGGCGAGGGTGTATTTGGTGTCAGTTTTAAAATTAAAGGACCACCTAATGATTTAAAAAGTACAGTTAATCCAATAAAAACTTTAACTCCGAGATTTATTACCAGGACTTTAGAAAATCTTAAAGGTAATTAATTTATAATTTTAAAGTGTTTTTTTTTTCCTATAGATAGTTTAATAAAACCCTTATCTGAGAATAAATTAGGATCAATTATATATTTTTCATCTAATACAGTTTCATTATTTAATTTTATCCCGTTTGACTTAATTAATCTTCTTATTTCTGATTTAGAAATTTCTCTATTTACAAAAGAAATTAGCTCAACTATATTTTTTGATAAAATATCACTATTGACTTTAATCCCAGGAAGATTTTCTCCTGTAGAATTCTCTTTAAAAGTATTTCTTGCAAGTTTCTCAGATCTTTCAGCTTCTTTTATTCCATGTAGCATTTCTGTTGCATTATTGGCGAGTAAAATTTTTAGTTCGTTAATATCCTTATTTTTTTCTTTCTCAATTTTATCTAAAGACAGATCAGTAAACATTTTTAAAAACTTTAATACATCTCTATCATCAGTATTTCTCCAAAACTGCCAATAATCATATGGAGATAACATTTCTTTATTTAACCATACAGCCCCTTTTTCAGTTTTACCCATTTTAGTACCTGATGCTAATGTTATTAGTGGAGTAGTTAAGCCAAATGCTTGATTTCCAGATTCTCTTTTAATTAGTTCAACACCGTTTACTATATTTCCCCATTGATCAGATCCACCAATTTGTAAATTACATTTGTTTGATTTATTAAGTTCATAAAAATCATATGCTTGTAAAATCATATAATTAAATTCCATATAACTTAAAGATTGTTCTCTTTCTAATCTTAATTTAACACTATCAAATGTTAACATTTTATTTATTGTAAAATGTTTACCTATATCTCTTAAAAAATCTATATAATTGAGTTTGCTTAACCATTTATAGTTATTCACAAAAATTGGTTTTAATTTTGAATTATTTGTTTTAAGAAAAATTTTAAAAACCTTTTTTATATTATTAATATTATTCTCAATTTGCTTTTCAGAAAGGATTTTTCTAGTTTCCTCTTTACCTGATGGATCTCCTATTCTAGTCGTNCCCCCACCCAATAGAACAATTGGTCTGTGGCCATACTTTTGTAAAAGTCTAAGACACATAATTTGCAATAAACTTCCGACATGTAAACTTGGTGCTGTACTATCAAATCCAATATAAGCATTTGTGCTTTCTTTATTTAATAGATTTGATAATTCTATTTCATTGGTACATTGATAATAGTACCCTCTCTCTTTAAATTCTTTTAAAAAATTATTCATAGGTCTATAATCTTACAATATACATATTTTAATAAAAAAAAATAAGAATGGAAAAAAANTTATCTGCACTTGGATTTATGAGCGGTACCTCTGGTGATGGTGTTGATACTTCCGTCATCTGTTCTAATGGCAAAGATACTATTAATATCAAATACAATAGATTTGATCCTTATCCAACAAGCCTTTCAAATAAAATCCATAGAGTAAAAGAAAGCATTTCGAAAATGCAAGACTTGCTAAAATATTCCTCTGAAATTGATAAATTAGAGTTAGAAATTACTGATTTTCACATTGATATTGCAATTAAGNCAANCAAAGAGGTNGATTATGACCTTATCGGTTTTCATGGTCACACTATTTATCANAATACAGANGAAAAAATTTCAAAACAAATTGGACTTGGTGCTAATTTATCAAAATTAACAAATAAAGATGTAGTTTATAACTTTAGACAAAACGATATTAAAAATGGAGGTGAGGGCGCACCCTTATCTCCTATTTATCATCAAGCACTNATAAAATCACTGTTTAATGAAAATAAAGTTAAAATTCCAATTTCAATATTAAATATTGGTGGAATTGCAAATATTACCGAAATTGAGAAAGATTTTAAAATTAGTAGTAGAGATATAGGACCTGGAAATTGTTTAATAGATAAATGGATAAGAAAAAATTCTGANAAATTNTTTGACGAAAATGGAACTTTGGCTGATAAAGGAAAAACAGATAAATTTATTTTTGATCAATATTTAGATAATTACTATTATAGCAAAGTTAATTCTAAAAGATCTCTTGATACAAATGATTTTGATATTTCTTTTGCNAAAGGTCTCTCTTTAGAAAATGGTACAACCACAATTACAGACTTAACNTCTGAATTATTATCCAAAAAAATAGGTATTAATGATATTTATATTTGTGGTGGTGGTAGAAAAAATAAATATTTAATTAACTCTTTAAAAAAAAAAATTAATAATAAATTACATTTTATCGATGACTTAAATATAGATGGTGACTATATAGAGTCACAAGCATTTGCATTTCTTGCAATTCGATCTTATCTTGGATTACCAATATCATTCCCTTCCACAACTAATTGTAAAAAACCTTCGATTGGTGGAGTTTTAATAAAAAAATCTTGACTAATAAAGTGCAGTTTCTTTTTTTATATATTTATTTAAAGATTTAATTAAGGATATATCATTTTTTGAAAAAAAATGATTTGCATCTTGAATAGATTCAAATTCAACCTTAATACCTTTTTGTTCACTAAGCCTTTTGTTTAAATCATTTATATGTTCTACTGGAACTAATTCGTCTTTTTTTCCATAAATCATTGTACCTGATGTAGGGCATGGTGATAAAAACGAAAAATCGTAAACATTAGGTTGAGGTGATACCACAATGAATCTGTTTATTTCTGGTCTTCTCATAAGTAATTGCATTGCTATCAAAGAACCAAAAGAAAAACCTGAAATCCAGCATTGTGAGTTATCAAAGTTCTCTCTCTCTAACCAGTCTAATGCTGCTGCAGCGTCAGCAAGCTCTCCTTGCCCGTTATCAAACTCACCGTCACTTTTACCAACTCCTCTAAAATTTACTCTACAAACTGAAAAATCATTCTCAACAAAAGTTTGAAATATATCAACAACAACTTTATTATTCATCGTTCCACCNTACTGAGGATGAGGATGTAAAACCAAAGCAATTGGAGNAGTNTTTTTTTTACTTTTAAAATATTTAGCTTCTAGTCTTCCCNCGGGACCTGGTATAAATATTTCTACAATTTTATTATCTACTGATGCCATTGATTATTAATCTCAAAAAAAAATAAGGTTTTTTCTATCAAAATTGAGTGACAAAATGCAAGTTTTTAAATAGCAATTAATCTTGACTAAAATAGTCGGGTATATATAAGTCCCGTGAATTGCGGAAAATATGAAATTATCAAGTAAAGGTAGATACGCTGTAATGGCTTTAGCGGATCTTGCAAAATTTAATTTAAAAGAGCCAGTATCTTTAAGAGATATATCTCTAAGACAAGGTATATCGCTTGTTTACTTGGAACAGCTTTTTTCAAAATTAAAAAAGAACCAAATTGTTACAAGTGTTAGAGGTAATAAAGGTGGTTACGTATTATCAAAACAAGCATCTGAGATAAAAATTTCAGATGTGTTTATTGCTGTTGATGAAAAAGTAAAAACAATTGGTTGTGAAAAACATTCAGAGAATGGATGCAACGGTAAATCTTCTAAATGTATTACGCATGATTTATGGGATGAGCTAGAAGATTATATAAATAACTTTTTCCAGCAAAAAACATTAAGTGATTTAATTAATAAGAGAAATTTAAATGGATAACAGACAAAAAGAAATTGATAATTTAAAAGATTATAAATACGGTTTTACAACCGATATTGAAAACACAAGAGCGCCCAAAGGATTAAATGAAAATGTGATAAAATTCATCTCTAACATTAAAAAAGAACCACAATGGATGCTTGATTTTAGATTAAAAGCATATGAAAGATTTAAACAGTTAAAAGAACCTGATTGGCAAAAACCAAAATATCCAAAAATAGATTACCAAGATTTATATTATTATTCAGCTCCTAAAAGTATGAAAGATAAACCAAAAAACTTGGATGATTTGGACCCTAAACTTTTGGAAACTTATAAAAAATTAGGGATCCCACTTCAAGAGCAAAAGAGACTTAATGGTATAGCAGTTGATGCAGTATTTGACTCTGTTTCTGTAGCAACAACATTTAGAGAAGAACTTACAAAACAGGGAATTATTTTTTGTCCAATTTCAGAAGCTATACAAAATCATCCTGAATTAGTTAAAAAATATTTAGGTTCGGTTATACCAGTCACTGACCATTTCTTTGCAACTCTAAACTCTGCAGTTTTTACTGATGGATCATTTGCCTACATACCTGAAGGTGTACGTTGCCCAATGGAGCTTTCAACATACTTTAGAATTAATGCATCTAACACAGGTCAATTTGAAAGAACATTAATTGTTGCTGATAAGGGAAGTTATGTAAGTTATTTAGAAGGTTGTACTGCTCCTATGCGAGACGAAAATCAGTTACATGCTGCAAATGTTGAATTAGTTGCATTAGATGATGCAGAAATAAAATATTCTACAGTTCAGAATTGGTATCCTGGTGATAAAGATGGAAAAGGTGGAATTTATAATTTTGTTACGAAGCGTGGATTGTGCAAAGGAAAGAACTCAAAAATCTCTTGGACGCAAGTCGAAACTGGTTCTGCCATTACTTGGAAATATCCAAGTTGTATTTTAAAAGGTGATAATTCTGTTGGTGAATTTTACTCAATAGCTATTACAAATAATCATCAAAAAGCAGATACAGGAACTAAAATGATTCATCTAGGAAAAAATACTAAAAGTAAAATAATATCAAAGGGTATTAGCGCTGGTCACTCAGATATGACTTACAGAGGGTTAGTTGACATCTCATCAAAAGCCACAAATTCCAATAATTATACTCAATGTGACTCTTTATTAATGGGTAATAAATGTGGGGCGCATACAGTTCCTTATATTAAAAATAAAAATTCAGAGTCAAATATTGCTCATGAAGCAACAACATCAAAGATTAGTGAAGAGCAGTTACATTACTGTCAACAGAGGGGTTTAAGTGCTGAAGAAGCAGTAGGGCTAATTGTTAATGGATTTTGTAAAGAGGTATTACAACAATTGCCAATGGAATTTGCCGTAGAGGCTCAAAAACTAGTTGGTATCAGCTTAGAAGGTAGTGTCGGTTAATGTTAAAAATAAATAAATTAAATGCAAAAATTGATAGTAAAGAAATTTTAAANGANTTTTCTNTAAATATNAATCCTGGNGAGGTNCANGCTATTATGGGNCCAAATGGATCTGGTAAAAGNACGNTATCAAATATTTTNTCAGGTAAAAANGGATATGAAGTTTCAGGNGAAGTACTTTTTGAGGAAAAAGATTTGTTTGANCTTGAAACNGAGGAAAGAGCTCATAAAGGTATTTTTCTTGCCTTTCAATATCCATTAGAAATTCCAGGTGTNAATACNAATATATTCCTAAAAACTTCATTAAATGCAGTNAGGAAAGCAAGAGGTGAGAAAGAGCTTGATGCNATAGAATTTTTAAAATTAGTNAANGAAAAATCNAAAGAACTNAAATTTGATGAAGAAAAATTGAATAGACAACTAAATGTTGGTTTTTCAGGTGGAGAGAAAAAGAAAAATGAAATTTTGCAAATGTCATTATTAGCTCCTAANTTNTCAATTTTAGATGAAACAGANTCAGGTCTNGATATTGATGCACTTANAATTGTNGCTGATGGAGTTAATACNTTAAGGGATAATAAAAATTCGTTTTTAATAATTACACATTACCAAAGATTACTTGATTATATCAAACCAGATTTTGTCCATGTTTTAATGGATGGAAAAATTATAAAATCTGGCGGCGCAGAATTAGCTTTGGAATTAGAAAAAAAAGGGTATGAAAATTTTCATTAGATGAAAGAGCAATTACAAAAAGATTTTGATAATACTATTAAAAATTTAACTTTATCTCAAAAAGATATTGAAATAAAAAAATTTTATTTAGATAATTTTATTAATAAAGGTTTTCCAAATANANNAGAAGAAGACTGGAAATTTTCTGATCTTAANCAAATAATAAAAAAAAATATTGGAGAGCTAAGCTTNTANAGNGACTATACATCNACAAANAAAGTNGATACTTCTGCATTCGTAGACGGNCTNGAGCANAACAAAATAGTATTTATNAATGGAAGAATAGAAAAAATTGATTTTGATTATGAAAAAAAAGACCAAATAGAAATAATTGATCAGTCGGAAACTATCAATAAATTCAATAATAATAGCTCTTTATCTGACTTAAATAGTGCTTTTACCAACAAGTCTTTTAAAATAGTGGTTAAAGAGGGTTATCAGTTAATAAAGCCTCTTATAATCTATCATACAACCAACTCTAAAATCTGGTCAAAAAATATTAATTTAAGATTAAATTTTGAATTATATGAGAATAGTTCATTAAGATTAATTGATTTGTTTAGGGACACTTCAGAAAAAAATTTCTTAAATATTTTTTACAACTTTGATTTAAAAACAAATTCTATTTTAAAAAATTACAAAGTAGACAAATTTGAAAATAAAAATATCAAGTACGCCTTCAACAATATTGAGCAAGGTAAAAATAGTATTTCAGAAACATTCATTTTATCTTCAGGATCAAATTTTTGTAAGAATGAAATTAACTGTAATTTAAATGGAGAATATTCATCGGCTTTTGTAAACGGTATTTTCTCTATAAATAATAATAAACATCATGAAATCAGAACAATTATAAATCACTTAACTGAAAATACAAAAAGCTATCAACTTATAAAAAGTGTTTTAGAAGATAGTTCTAGAGCAGTATATCAAGGAAAAATCTTTGTTAACTCTAAAGCACAAAAAACAGATGGTTATCAACTGAGTAAAGCAATTTTGTTAAATAAAGACTCTGAGTTTAATGCTAAACCAGAGTTAGAAATTTATGCAGATGACGTAAAATGTTCACATGGCTCTGCATCTGGTAGTCTTAATGAGGACTCTATATTTTATTTAATGTCTAGAGGATTAAATTATCAACAGTCGAGAGAACTTTTAATAAACGGTTTTTTGTTAGACGTTGTTGAAAAAATTACTGACCCTGAGGTAAAAAACTTAATTAAAAATATGATTGGAATTAAGGAATGAAAATAGAGAACATAAAAACCGAGTTTCCAATATTTGATGAAAAAATTCAAAATAATGATTTAGTTTATTTAGATAGCGCTAACTCATCTCAAAAACCAAAAGTTGTAGCAGACAAAATAAATGAATTTTATACTAAACAATTTTCAAATGTTGGAAGGAGTGTACACTATTTAGCAGTTGCAGCGACAAACTTATATGAAAATACAAGGTCTTCTGTTCAAAAATATATTAATGCAAAAGATAAAAATGAAATCGTTTTTACTAAAGGAGCAACTGAAGCTTTAAATTTAGTAGCCAATACTCTAGGGCAAAAATATCTAAATGAGGGCGATGAAATTTTAATTACAGAGCTTGAGCATCATTCAAATTATGTGCCTTGGCATTTTTTAAGAAAATCAAAGAATATAAAAATTAATTTTGCAGAGGTAAATGAAGACGGAGATATTTCTCTTGAGGATATTGAAAAAAAAATAACTTCTAAGACTAAAGTAATTGCAATTACTCATCTATCTAACGTTACTGGGGCAATATTGCCTGTTAAAGAAATAACAGATTTAGCTCATTCAAAAGGGATAATAGTTGTAATTGATGGTTGTCAGGGAGCTCCTCATCTAAAATTAGATATGCAAGACTTAGATTGTGATTTTTATGCAATATCATGCCATAAAATGTACGGACCCACTGGACTAGGTGTTTTATACGGTAAAAAAAAGTGGTTAGAAGAGCTGCCACCTTATCAAGGTGGGGGTGGAATGATTAGAGAAGTCAAAAAAGATAAAATCTCTTATGGAGATTTGCCGAATAAATATGAAGCAGGTACCATGGCTACAGCTCAAGTTATTGCATTTGATCAGTCAATAAAGTTTATGGAGAGTGTTGGAATAGAGAATATCATGAAACACGAAGCTGATTTAGTTGAATATGGTCAAGAATTGTTACAAAAAAATAATTCTGTTAAATTGATTGGTAGTCCAAAAAATAAAGGTGGAGTTTTATCATTTACTTTAGAGGGTGTTCACCCACACGACATTGCAACAATACTTGATGAAGATGGTGTTGCAATCAGAGCAGGTCATCATTGCTGTCAAATATTACATGATAAATTAAATATACCTGCTAGTGCAAGAGCGTCGGTTGGAATTTATAATACTAAAGATGATTTAGACAAGTTAAACGACTCAATTAATAACTGTAAAAAAATATTCAATTTAAAATGAACTTAAAAGAGCTTTATCAAGAAATTATTTTAGAACATGGAAAAAATCCAAGAAATTTTGGTAAAACACATGAATTTAATAAAGATGCCAAAGGTCATAATCCATTATGTGGAGACAATGTTCATGTTTATCTTAAATTAAATGGACAAAAAATAGTTGAGGATATTTCATTTGAGGGAAGTGGATGTGCTATTTCAATGGCA
>FUFK010061973.1_pt1 | contig 14705 bp, 16 predicted proteins | sample 1021851 | NCBI WGS metagenome assembly FUFK01 (sample SAMEA51879418, study PRJEB19060) | metagenome | reverse complement strand
AAAGATGTAGGTGATGTAAAAGTTGAGGGATTAAAAACAGTTTTAATTAGAAATATAAAAGCACAAGCTGCAGGAATATTACAAGATACAGATTGGTATATAATTAGAAAAGCAGATGCAGGTACAGCAGTACCATCAGCTATCACAACTTATAGAGCAGCAGTAAGATCTAAAGCAGCTGAGATGGAAACAGCTATTACAAATGCTAGTGATACACCAGCNCTTGAAACTTTATANACNTACACANAACAAGAGGATGGATCTNTNACNAGACCATTAGGTGAACTTCCAAGATTGGAGGATTAATGCCTATTAATAGTTTTCTCTATCCAGGAGTAAAAGTACCACCTGCATTTGAAGTTGCTAACTCGTGTAGGTTTAATGAAAATGAATATCTAGTAAGAGATAAAACAACAGCAACAAATGTAGAAGATTTTACAATTTCAGTTTGGGTAAAAAGATCAGTAATAGAAGATAAAAGCTGTATAATTTCTTCTTGGGGTGGAGACAGTAATAATACAGGTTCAATTTATTTTACTGATGGAGATAAATTAACATTTGAAGCACAAACAAGTAGTTCATATTCAGCCAATGGTGGAGTAAGAAAAATAACAACTCAAGTTTTTAGAGATGTTANTTCTTGGTCACATTTAGTTTTTCAAAAAGATGATGGCGTATATAAAATTTATCATAATGGCACAGAAATAACTGATTTTGATACTAATACTCAAAGTTCTGGTACAAATGTATTTAATAATGCTTCAGGAAATACTACTATTGGATTAGAAAATTTAGCATCAGCTGGTCATCCATTTAAAGGTTACATTACAGAAGCTGTTTTAATAGATGGTCAAGCATTAGCACCAACATCATTTGGAGAGTTTGATGAAGATAGTCCTACAATTTGGAAACCTAAAGATGTATCAGGATTAACTTTTGGCAACAATGGATTTTATTTAGACTTTGAAGATAGTAGTAATCTTGGTAATGACGCAAGTGGTGGAACAGATTTTACATCAAATAACCTAGCCGCAACAGATCAATCCACAGATACTTGCACAAATAATTACTCAACAATCGGAAGTTTATTTACACAAGTTAATTCTCCAACTTATTCAGAGGGTAACTTACAATCATATTCAAATGCGACTTTTACATCTGTAATACCATCAAGCATGGGATTTGCAAGTGGTAAGTGGTATGTAGAACTAAAGTATGCCGCAACTACTTCTAATGATAATACTGGAATTGGAATTGGGCATGACCCAACTAGGGCAAATCAAGCTAATACAGATCAAGGTGGTTATTCTATAAACTATTATGCTTCAAATGGATATATAGATTTATATGGAAGTAATGGTGGCACATTTTCAACTTATACTGTTGGAGATATAATAGGTATCTATATGGATATTGATAATCAGAAATTATATTTTTCTAAAAATGGAACACTTCAAAATAGTGGAACTGGATTAAATATAACAACATCTACAACTGGTTTTTACTATTTTCAAGTCGCTGACTTTACAAGTACATCTAATTATTGGACTTGGCAGTGGAACTTTGGTGCTGGTTGTCCATTTACTATTTCTTCTGGTAATACAGATGATAATGGACATGGAAATTTTGAATACTCTCCAAATATAACAGGAGATAGTACAGCAAAAAAATTCTATGCTTGTAACACAAAAAACCTAGCGGAGTTTGGATAATGGCTTATACAACAATAGATAATTCAGCAGATTATTTTAATACCAAACTTTATACAGGAAATGGTAGCACTCAATCTATAACAGGAGTTGGTTTTCAACCTGATTGGGTATGGATAAAAGTAAGATCACAAGCACATAATCACTATTTATATGATGCAGTTAGAGGTGCGCAAGAAAAACTAAGTTCTAATACTAATGGTGCTGAAATAGATATGGGAAGTACAGGATTAACTGCTTTTAATTCAGATGGATTTTCAATAGGTAATGATACAGATGAAAATGCTAGTGGTGAAACATACGCATCTTGGAATTGGAAAGCTGGTGGTTCTGCATCATCAAACTCTGATGGAAGTATAACAAGTTCTGTATCTGCCAACACTACTGCTGGATTTAGTATTGTGTCTTGGACAGGAACAGGTAGTGCAGCTACAATAGGTCATGGATTAGGTGCTGTACCAACAATGATTATGGTTAAAAATAGAGATCAAGCTGACGATTGGTATTGCTATAATGTTCATAATGGAAATACACACTCAATATTATTAAATAGTACTGGTGCTAAAGTTGGTGCATATACAGATAATTGGAATGACACAACCCCAACAAGTTCAGTATTTTCTGTTGGTGGTTCTCATGCAACAAGTGGTGGGAGTAGTGAAAACATGATCGCTTATTGTTTTACAGATATAAAAGGTTATTCTAAAGTGGGGTCTTATGTTGGCACAGGTTCTGATGTTTTTATACATACAGGATTTAATGTTGGCTGGTTACTCATTAAAAATGCGTCTGATACAAACGGATGGTTAATTATTGATACAAAACGATCTCCAGCAAATCCACAAGGCAAATATATATACGCAAATGCTAATAGTGCAGAGGGTACTGTAACTTATGGAGAATTTTTNTCAAATGGTTTTGGTTGGAAAGGAACATCAAGTGTAGCTGTAAATCAATCTGGAAATACTTTCATATATCTTGCGATAGCTGAATCTCCATTTGTTAATTCTAATGGTGTACCAACAAACGCAAGATAAAATTAATTAAGGAGAATAAATGGCATATATAGGAAAACAACCAGTAGTCGGAAACTTTCAAGTTTGTGATGCTATTAGTGTAGTTAATGGACAAGCTGCATATACTATGCAAGTATCATCTACAAATGTAAGTCCAGAATCAGCTAATCACATGCTAGTTAGTTTAAATGGTGTCTTACAAAAACCAGGTAGTTCTTTTACTATCTCAGGTGCAACAATTACTTTTGCTAGTAACTTAGCAACAGGTGATGTAATTGATTTTATAATTTTATTAGGTAATGTATTAGATATAGGAACACCTTCAGACGGAACTATAACAGAAGCAAAACTTGATACTAACTCAGGCGGTATTATTGATTGGCAAGCTGTGGTTACTTCCAATACAACAATGGTTTCAGGCAGAGGATATTTCGTTAATACAACTAGTGGTGCTATAACAATGACTTTACCCGCATCAGCTAATAGAGGCGATGAGGTGCATGTAATAGATTATGCTGCAACAGCTGATACAAATAATATTACTATTGGTAGAAATTCACATAAAATACAAGGAGCTTCATCTGACTTAACAGTAGCAACTGAGAGAGCTGCATTTACATTAGTATATGTTGATTCAACTCAAGGTTGGTTATTAAAAGAGAAGTAAGATGGCAAACTTCAATACTATTCGTTATAATAACCCATATAGTGCTGCAGGTAATTTTGTAAAAATTTCTAGTGCTACAGCTAGTAGTGATTCTACTATTAGTTTTACATCTGGGATTGATAGCACCTATAAAGAGTATATTTTTTATTTTGTTAATATTCATCCAGCTACAGATAACGCAAGTTTTTCAGTTAATTTTAGTGCAGATGGTGGCTCTAATTATAATGTTACAAAAACTACAGCTTATTTTAGAGCAATTCATTATGAAAATGATACAACAGCATTTGGATATGATACTGGTGGAGATTTAGCTCAAAGCACAGATTTTCAAAATATTATTACAGTTATTGGTGCTGATAATGATCAATCAGGAGTTGGTTATATGCATCTTTTTAATCCATCTGATACAACATTTGTAAAACATTTTAGTGTTAATGCACAAAAAGCTCACTATTCAGATATAAGTGTTAATGAATTTTATGCTGGTTACGCAAATACAACTAGTGCAATANATGCTGTGCAATTTAAAATGTCTAGTGGCAATATAGATTCTGGAACTATAATTATGTATGGAGTAAAATAATGGCAAATTATAAAGATGTTAGATATAATTTTGCCTTACCTTCAAATGCTGCAGTTGGGTCAATGACTTTAATTAAAACTATAACTGCTTCTAGCGATGGGACTATTGATTTTCTTAACGGATCATCAGATGTTGTTCTTGATAGTACTTATCCAATTTATGTTTTTAAATTTATAAATATACATCCAGCATCTGATAGTGCTGAATTTAGTTTTCAAGCTGATACAGGAACAAATACAAGTTATAATCAGACTGTAACTTCTACATTTTTTAAAGCACAACATAGACAGGATGATGCTGTAACTGGTCTTAGTTATGATACAGGAGCTGACTTAGCTCAAAGCACAAACTTTCAAAGACTTGGTTTTAATCTTGATAATAGTAATGAAGATAGTTTTTCAGGAACATTAACTATTTTTGAACCTTACTCAAGCACTTTTGTTAAACATTTTATATCTACTAATAATTATACTTATGATGGGGATGCAAATGAACAATATACTTTTAATACTTTTGTTGCTGGTTATTTTAATACAACAACAGCTTTAACACGATTTAGATTTAAAATGGAAAGTGGCAATATAGATGCTGGCACTTTTAAACTTTATGGGATAAAAAACTAATATGGCAACTTATGCAAGTATAAAATATGATATGACTTTATCTAGTAATGCTACAGGTGGAGGTTCTTTAGTTTTATTATCTACACAAACAGCTAGTTCTAGTTCTACAATATCTTTTACTTCAGGGATAGATTCAACTTATAAAGAATATATTTTTAAGTTTTATAATATACATCCATCAGCCGAAGCATCTTTTGGAATAAATTTTTCTGTTGATGGTGGCTCAAATTATAATGTTACAAAAACTACCTCATCTTTTTATTTTTTTCATAATGAAGCTGATAGTTCTACAACATTACAATATAGAACATCTTATGATCTAGCACAAAGTACAAGTTCTTCACCTTTAGGTGGAGATGTAATGACAACTAATAATGATGAATGTGGTGCGGGTTCTTTACATTTATTTGATCCAAGTAATACAACTTTTGTTAAACATTTTATTTCAAGATTTAGTCCTCATTATCCAACTTATTCTATGGATGGATTTACTGCTGGTTATGGAAATACTACTTCAGCAATAAATGCAGTGCAATTTGCAATGTCGTCTGGTAATATAGATTCAGGAACAATAAAATTATATGGGGTAGCATAATGTCACTCAAGTTTGCTAACAACAACTCCCTATCAGCCATAACAGCTTTACCAGCTGCTGTAAGTGGAGGATCATTAAATTTAATATCTACTCAAACTGCATCAAGTTCAGCTACAATTTCTTTTACAAGCGGAATTGATGATACTTATAAAGAATATATTATTAAATGGATTAATGTTCATCCAGAAACTGATGATGTTGATTTTAAATTTCAAGGATCAATAGATGGTGGTTCAAATTATAATGTCAGTATAACTTCTACTTGGTTTGAAGCATATCATGATGAAGGAGATAGTGGTACAAGTTTTGCTTATAATACTAGCAGAGATCAAGCTAATGGAACATCATTACAATTTATAAATAATAAATTAGGAAATGATAACGACCAAAGTGGTTGTGGAACTTTACATTTGTTTAATCCTAGTGATACTACTTTTGTTAAACATTTTTTAATAGCATCAATGAGAGTTTCTGAAAACAATTTTCAAGCACAACAATATTGTGCTGGTTATTTTAATACAACATCAGCGATTAACGCAATAGTATTTCAAATGAGTTCGGATAATATTGATTCTGGAACTTTTAAATTATATGGAGTTTCTTAATGTCGCTAGTTAAGTATAACAATAATAGTATAAGTGATATAACCTCTGCTGCTGCAATACCAAGTGGAGATATAACACTTATTAAAACTTTAACAATATCTTCTGGAACTTCAACTGTTAGTTTTATTCATGGAAGTTCTGATGTAGTTTTTGATAGTACATATCCTATTTATATGTTTAAGTGGATTAATACCCATCATGCTACAGCAGATAGAGAATTAGTATTTCAAGGAACTACAGATGGCACTAACTTTAATGTTACAATGACATCAACATATTTTTATGCCTATCAAATGGAAGGTGATAGTAACACTTTATCTTATGACACAGCTAGAGATCAAGCTCAAGGAACTGGATTTCAAAGACTAACACTCCCAGTAAGAACAGATAGTGATGGTGGTGCTTCTGGTGAAATGTTTGTATATAATCCATCGAGCACTACATTTGTAAAACATTTTATATCAAGATCAGCTGGTATGGGAGAGGATAGCTATGCTCAAGATGTAAATGTTGGAGGTTATTTTAATACCACAAGTGCAATTACAGGCATACAGTTTAAAGCAAGAACAGGAAATATAGATAGTGGAACTATAAAATTATATGGAATTAAAGATAGCTAATGAGCATAGTTAAATTAAATAATAGAGGTGTAAAAAACGCAACTACATTTGGTAGTATTACTGGATTAGGCAGTATGACATTTATTAAAAAACTAACAGCTTCTAGTTCTGCAAATTTATCTTTTGTTGATGGGAGTAGTTCAGTTGTATTAGATAGTACTTATAAGGAATATCTTTTTACATTTAATAATATTCATCCACAAAATGATAGTGTTGAGTTGCAAATAAATTTTAGAGATGGTGGTTCATCTTATGATGCTACTAAAACAACTACAGCTTTTATGGCCCATCATGCAGAAAGTGATGCTTACACTGAATTTAGTTATGATGGTGGTCGAGATTTAGCACAATCAACAGGTTCACAAAAACTTATGGCAGCGACATCAATAGGTGGAGATAATGACCAAAGTTTATCTGGATTTTTGCATTTATTTGACCCATCAAACACAACTTTTGTAAAACATTTTATTGCAAGAACACATACAAGTGGTTCTGCAGATAGTTCATCAGATTCTTTTATTGCTGGGTATTGTAATGTTACTGCTGCAATTGATGGGGTTCAATTTGATATGTCATCAGGCAACATAGATGCTGGAGATATTTGCTTATACGGAATTAATTAATAATAATAAGGAGAAACAATGCCAAGATATCATAATATAAATGGTGTAAGAGTTCAGTTTACAGCTGAAGAAGAAACAGCTAGAGATGCTGAAGAAGCTGCTTGGGAAGCTGGTGCTTTAGGAAGAGCACAAGCTGATCTTAGATCTAGAAGAAATAATCTTTTAGCTGAAACTGATTTTTATGCTTTATCTGATGTTACAATGTCAGATGACATGAAAACATATAGGCAGGAGCTTAGAGACTTCCCTGCAGATAAAGACACTGTTGATAAATGTAAAAACGCTACATGGCCAACTAAACCATAATGGCTAAAAAAAAGTTTAAGGAATTTACACCTAGACCAAAACCAAGAAAAAGACCAGGTAGACACAAAAAAAGACTAAATAAATCAGAAAAAAGATCATATAAAAAATATAGAAAACAGGGGAGATAATGGCGACACCAGACGAAATACAATTACAAAAGGGAACTATAACACCTGCCCAAAAAGAACAAACGGGTAGTGCAAAAGCTGTTAGTTTAATTGAAAGTTTAGCTGCAGGTACACCTAGTTTACCTACAGGTACAACTATATCACCACAATTACAAAGTGTAGCACCAAATGAGTTAATGGGAACTGCGGGTGTATCAGGAACACTTGCTGCTGCAATACCAACGACATCTGCTGCCCCAACAATTGCTGCCCCAGGAACATTAGCAGGAACACAAGTAACAGCACCAACTGCACAAACTGCTGCTTCATATACAGCACAGCAAGCTATTGGTCAAGTACCTACCATGACTGGTGCAACAGGTACAGTTACTCAGCCTATGACTGGAGTCACAGGAACTATTACATCTGATGCTACAGTAAAAGGACAATTAGAAAGTTTACAGAACGAAGTACAGACAGCATTATCATCTGGTAATCCCCTACCAGTATGGGCTAGAGGTGCAGCAAAAGCTACTGAAGCTGCAATGGCTAATAGAGGTTTAAGTGCTAGTTCAATGGCAGCTGAAGCATTAGCTGAAGGTATAATGAATTCTGCTATACCAATTGCTAAAGCAGATGCTGATAGCTATAAGCAAATGATATTTCAAAATCTGTCTAATAATCAGCAGGCAGCTATTACAAATGCACAAGCATATCTTAAAATGGATTTGGCTAATCTGTCTAANCAACAGCAAGCTAATTTACAAAATATAAATANAAGACAATCTTTTTTACTATCTGATCAAGCCGCAGCAAATGCATCATATCAATTTAATGCACAAAGTCAAAATCAGGTAAATCAATTTTATGATAAACTATCTACACAAGTAGCTGATCAAAATGCTGCTAGATTAGATGCAATGAATAAATTTGCAGAAACAGAAAAAAATAAAGTTGCTGCATTAAATGCACAAAATACTATAGCAGTTAATGAAGCTAATGCTAAAAGAGAAGCAACTATAAATCAGTATAATGCTACATTAGCAAATCAAAGAGAACAATTTAATGTTACTAATCAAAAAGAGATTGACCAATCAAATGTAGTTTGGAGAAGAGCAATTAATACAGCTAACACAGCTGCAGTAAANGCTGCTAATCAAACTAATGCACAGAATTTATTAAACATATCAAACTGGGCTTTATCATCTGCATGGCAACAGTGGAGAGATGAAGCATCTTGGGTAAATACTTCTTCACAAAATGCTGCTAATAGAAATCATAATTTAGCTATGGCAGCTTTAGAAAGATCTACAGTTTTAGATTTACAAGACAAAGCATCTAAAGATTCTTTATACGAGTTAATAGGTAGATTTGGATTTGAAGTGTATAACGCAAGTAAAAATCCGTAGGAGACTAAATGAGTATAATTAAAAGTTTATTTAAAACAGGTGCTAAAGCAGCCGTAGCTTTTGGTGCAGCACAATTAGGTGGTCAATTATTTGGACCAACTGGTGCCAAAATTGGAAAAGCTCTAGGTGCAAGTTTAATGTCTAGAGGTGGCGGTGGAGGCGGAGGTAGTGGCGATGCATCTGGTGCATTTGTTCCAAGATCAATAAATTTAACACAATTTGGAATGGGAACTTATGATGCTGGATCAGCCAGAAGTACACCCATGAGACAGATAACAACCAACCCTGAAGTAATACAAGCTGAATGGGATTATAGATTAACTCAGTATGCAAGAAAAAGATACTTACAAAAAAGAATAACTTAGGAGTATAAATATGGATGAAATAAATGAAGGAGTAGGTGATCCATTTGATGCACCAATTCCTGGACAATCNNTAACAGANACNCCAGGTAATTANCCTTGGGANCANCCACCACAATACACAGANCCTGCTGANGNAGCAGAGTTTNTTTGGCAANCATTACANCAAGANCANTTNNTNGAACAAACNATNGGTATGCTTGANGCAGGTGTACCAGTNGAAGCTATAGCTAGAGTATTATTATTTGGTGGTTTTATGGAAGGTAANTTTAGNCCNGATGTTGCATTTATAATTACTGAACCATTAATGAAAATGATATTAAGNATTGGTGTTAGAGCTAATATAGAAAATATTAGAATATCAATGCAAGATATAACTAATAATGAACAGTTAAAAAGTATTGCTAAAACAAAAACAGCCAATAAAAAATTTGCACAAGCTGTTAAAGAAGTACAACAAGATGTTAAAAAAGGTGAGACACAAGGTTTAATGTCTAANCCTGAAATAGAAGAGGAGAACTAATGTCAATTGCAAGAGGTATTATAAGAGGATTTGTTGCTCAAGGTTTAGATAATAAAGCAGCAGCTGATGAAAGATTAGGAAAATTTACAGATAGAATAAGTGTAGACTATTTAAATAACAAGTTACCTACGTTTTTAAAAAATGAAAATCAAATAGAACAAAGATTTAATCTTATAGAAAAAAATATGGGTAAAAATGCTGCACTATATGCCTCTGCACAAGATCTTACTCTAACAGATGCGGGCATGAATATGGTATTAGGACTTAAAGATCAAGAAAGAAGTTCATTTTTAGATGCAGTTAATAAAATAGATTTTATGAATTACAATAGAGATATAAATGCACAAACTAGAACAGCAAATTTTAATGAACGACATTTAGCAACTACAGATTATCTTAAAAAAATTCCAGGTGGATTGCCTAATGCTGTAACAGATTTAATGATACCAAAAGCATCTGGAGATATGGCTCAATCTCAATTTGATACTAGTACATTACAACCATTAGATACTATGATAGGTAGCACGGCAGGTAATGTTTATAATATAATGAATGCTAGACATGCTACAGAAGCTAATAGAGCTGCTAATGATTTTGATACATATTTTTACAATAGAAATTTAGGAACTTATACAATAACAGGGTTAGATAAAAGTAATCCAGTTTATCCTATAATAACAGATTTATTATCTGATTATGATGATGCAGTTAAAAGAGGATACACAGGCGGTGAATTAAAATATGCAAGAGATAAATTTATAAATCAAGAACTAAGTAAACAAGGTATTACTAATTATCCTAGATCAGGATATGATGATTTACCTGAAGCTAAAACTGTTGCAAAAAAAATAGAAACTGATATACCAGGTGCTAATGAACAAACAGAAAACTTAATTACTAAACGAAAAACAAAAAAATTTGATCCAGAAAAATCTCCTGGAAAAAGGTATGATCCAGAAAAATCTCCTGGAAAAAGATATGACCCTGAAAAATCTCCTGGTATAAGAGTTACAGATGAAAGTGGTGCAATCATGAATGAAGCTAGACAAGCTATTTCATCTATTTCTAGATCAACAACATTATCTGATGAAGAAAAAGAAGAAGCTATTGCTAATGTTAGAGCAGCAGCAAAAGAAGAAATAAAAAAAATAGGATTAGATCCAGATAACTTTTCATTCTAATAATGGCTGAAAACAGATTTAAACAATTTATGCCTGTAGATCAGCAGGATGATGAACAAATTAAATCTAGCAATAGATTTAAAACGTTTATGCCTGATGATGCTCCTATAGAAAATAAATTTAGTATTTCTGATAAACCAGATAATAAATCATTATACAAAAATATAGAATTAGACTCTAATAGATTTAATTTTTTACTACCTGATGATGTTAAACCTAAAGAAAATATAAAATTATTTTCTGATGAAACTACAGATTTTACTGCAGGTGATGCATTTTTATTGGGGCTAGGTGATACTTTAAGAGGTGTCACACAATTTGCAGGTGGAGACGAAAAATTATTAGGTCTTATTCCAATGGAATATACTTTAGAAGAACAGCAAAAACGTTTAAATGCTGCAATGCAAGGTGAGGGTGGTGGTTTAATAGCTGCAGCATATTTTGGTGGTGCAATACTAGATCCTTTACAATGGTTAATACCTGTAACTAGAGCTAAAAATTTATATCAAATGGCTAAGTTTGGTGCAGTATCTGGTGGATTAGCAGGTGCATTAGGTTATGTAGATGAAAATAGTTTATTTGATACAAGAAGTAAGCAAGCATTAGGCGGTGCGTTAGGTGGTGCAATAATATCACCTATAATAGGTAAAGGTGCACAAATGTTAAAAGTTAGAAAACTTAAAAAAAGTTTTGGTTTAGATGATGAAGCACCTGATATAAAAAATATACCAGAAAAAGATTTAGTTAAAGTAACATTACCAGGTAGTGAAGATATTACTATTGGAATGAAAGATAAACGTGGTAGAAAAGTTAAAGGTCGTGGAGAAGAAGTAGTAAAGGTTAGAAAAAATATTAAAATTAAACCTATAGAAACTGTTAATGATACCCCTGCATCAATAAATAAAAATAAACAAAATAATAAAACTTTTATGCTAAGAGGACCAAGAGAGTTTTTTAAAACTATACTTGGTGCATATGTAGAACCTGTAAGAGCAGGTCAAAAATTATATAAAGAAAAAATTGGTAGACCAGCATTTGATTATTTTACAGCAGAAAAAGGTTTAGGGCCAGAAATAGGATCAGGTTTAGTTGGTGGTGCTTACGGATTTTCATTACCAGAAGAAGATGGTGATTCAACAAAAAGATTTTCTAGAGCAGTGCTAGGTTTTATGGCAGGTGCTGCAGGTATGCATGTAGGTAGAAAAGTAAAAGTTTCTGATGATTTAACTGTAGCAGGATTTCTTGGTAAAAATTTTGTAGACGGTTTTAAAATGCCTAAAGAAATAAAAAAATTAGAAGCAGTTGATTTAGGTGGATTAAGAGGTAAGTTAGAATTAGAAGCATTAAGAATAGCACAACAGGCACAACAATTAACTGTTGATGAAAGAAGAGTTTTATATAATATGCTAGAGGGAGATATAACATATGATGTTCCATCTAAAAGTTTAAATAAAATTGCAAAAAAAGCTAGAGATAATATAACAAAAGTTACTCAAATGTACATTGATGCAGGATTAATTACAGAAGAAACTGCATTAAGAAATATAAATAGATATNTAAAAAGAACTTATGGTGGNAATGATCTTGCTAANATNGGATCTGAATTAAAAGNAAGAGGTNTNTTAGAAGAAATATCTCCTGAAGANTGGNTANAAAAATATAGTNAANNAAAAGCATTTAGAATAGATGATGCTGGTAAAACNGTTCCACTAGAAAATCATAATGGTTGGGAATTATTTGGACGAATTAAAGGTAAGGGAGAAGGTGAAATAGCTACTCAAGAGCTTGTAGAAAAGTTAGCTAAAGACCCTACAAAAGCAAAAGAAAAAAGTCTTACAGTAAGATGGGAGTATACTAAACAAGAACGTTTAGGTATGTCTGAAATAGAAGATGGTGCATTTGCTATATTAGAAACTGGTAGATTAATGTCTCAAACATTACCCCAATATAAATTTTATGCTGATATAGCTGAATTACCTTTTATAAAAAAATTTAATGAAACTAAACCTAATAATGAAACAATAGAAGCTAATAATTTAGTTCAAATGCCAAAAACAAATAGGTCAGGTACAATACAGCCTATTTATGGTAAGTTAGCAGGACAATATGTTCCTAAAGAAGTATATGATAATCTTGTTAATATGTATAAAGCAAGTGAAAAACCTAGTGGATTTTTTAAAGGGTATAGAGCACTTAACCAAATATGGAAATCTAGTAAAACTGCATGGAATCCAACAGTTCATGTAAATAATATTGTAAGTAATTTAGTATTAACAGATTTAGTTGATGGTAATTTAGCATATCTACCAAGAGCAGCAAGAGCATTTAGTGATTCTGCAAAAGGTAAATCATCAAAAGTTTTAGAGTTAGCACAAACTCATGGTGTGTTTGATGTTGACTATGTTACAAAAGAATTAGATTTATTAAATCCTAAAAAAATAAAATTAGATTTTTATAAAGTATCACCAGATAAAGATACAGCAGAGAATGCAGTTAACATAGCTAAAGGTATGTATCAAGATGTAATCTTAAAAGAAAAAGCAGGATTACAAACATTAAGTGAATGGTATAGATCAGAAGATGCTATATTTAGATTAGCTTTATTTATGGATAGATTAGATAAAGGCTATTCTGTAGCAGATGCTGCATTAGATGCTAGAAAATCTTTTATTGATTATAATATTAGTGCTCCTGGTATTAATGCTTTAAGAAATTTGCCAACACCTTTCTTGGCTTATACATACAGAGTTATACCTATACTTGCAGAAACAGCAATAGTTAGACCTTGGAAGTTTGCAAAATTTGCAGTGCTTGGTTATATGTTAAATAATATGGGTGAGTTGTTAGGTGAAGGTTCACCAGAGGCAGAAAGAGCTGCATTTACTGAACAGAAAAAAGGTAGAATTTTTGGATTACCTGTATTGCCTCATAGAAATATTAAAGTTCCTAATGCTGTTTTACCTGGATCACCTGAAGGTTCTTTCTATGTAGATGTAACTAGATATGTTCCAGGAGGAGATGTATTAGATTTAGGATCTGGAATTATTCCAGGATTACCTGCACCATTACAGCCTAGCTTTGGTATAGCAGGTGATCTTTTATTTCCAATGGTTGGTTATGATTTATTTAGAAAAGATAAAATAAAAGGCCAAGGTATATCTGACTTTGATGATTTTTTAGTTAGAGCTGATGCTGTTAAAGATAGAATTATACCTAACTTTCCGTTTGTACCTGGTGCTTATTCAACTAAAAAAATTGAAAAAGCTAGAGTTAGTAAATCACCATTAAGAACAGATGATAATGAATTATTAGCATTTTTAAATACAGTTGGTATAAAGTTACAGAAAGTAGATTTAACTAAATTAAAAAGAGTTAAAACTTTTGAATTTAGTAGAAGAGTTAGGGGAGTTCAAGAACAGATAAGAGAACAGGCAGCTGAATATAGAAATGGATCTATAAGTTTAGAAGAGTATAATCAAGAAGTTAAAAAACTTCAAGATAAATATACAAAAATAAGAAATAGATATATTAAGGCTTTAAATATTCCTGCAAGAAATCAGGAAGCAGTACCTTTATCAGAAGCATTACCGACAATAGGTGAAGCTATTAAAGAACAGACACAACAAATATTTGGTAAAAACTAATGGCAAAACAACCTAAAACAACCAGTGAACATCTAATATCAATATATGGTTATATTACAGGATTAAAGAGAGAGATATCTCAAATAAAAAATAATCATCTGAAGCATTTGCATGAGGATGTGGATAAGTTGC
>FUFK010740133.1_pt1 | contig 14706 bp, 19 predicted proteins | sample 1021851 | NCBI WGS metagenome assembly FUFK01 (sample SAMEA51879418, study PRJEB19060) | metagenome | reverse complement strand
AAAAATAGACAAGCACTCAGTAAAAATATTGATAATTTTTTTGGTTGGGTAAAAGGTGCTAAACTTGTTGAACTTAAAGAATGCAATGTAGAGGAAGATCCAGTTCGACCAGAATTAGATAATGAATTTAGGACAGGTTTTGGAAGAAAAATTTATGGAGTTGAATATCAAGGTGAAATTCATGCTGTAATGTGTTTTGCTTACACCAATGAAATCCCTAGAAGTGTTGATGAACTTGAAAAATTAAGCACTGATGCTTTTTTGCAAAGTGCAATGAGAGATCAAAAAGGTGGACAAATCGCTATTGCTTATACTGTTTGGTCAAAGAAAAAAGGAGGCGGAAAGTTAATTGTAAAAGAAGTGTTTAAAAAGATTAAAAAATCTAATCATTTAAACAGATTAGTAACCCTTTCACCTTTAACAGAAATGGCAAAGAATTTTCACGAAAGAAATGGAGCTAAATTAATTCAAATTAATGAAACAACACAAAATTTTGAATATAAAGTCATTTAATCAATGAACTTAAAAAAACAATTAATTCTTCTATTTTGTACTTTCTTTGTTTTACCGTATTCTATTGTTATGGCCAATGAAGAAGCAAAGTATGAAGTAGTTGATAAAAATGAAATTTATGAGATCAGAAAATATTCTGATCGTTTAGCAGTTGAAACTTCTAGAGCTGGAATAGATAGTAATTTTAGAAAATTATTTAATTATATTTCTGGAAGAAATGATGCTCAAGAGAAGATAGCAATGACTACTCCAGTTACTCAAGTAGAAAAAAATGGCAATATGACTATGCAGTTTTATTTACCTTCAAAGTTTAATTCAGATAATGTTCCCAATCCTAGTAGAGAAGATGTAAGGATAGTAAATATCGTGGGAGGATATTATGCTGTGCTTAGATATTCCGGTCGAGCTTCAGATGGAAATTTCATAAAACACAAAGAAATTTTAGAAAAAGAGTTAAAGAAAAATAATATTTCAATTATAAGTCCACCAATCAGAGCAACATATGATAGTCCTTTTACCCTTCCAATGAATAGAAGGAATGAGGCTATGTACAAAGTGGAGTTTAATTCATGAAGTCAAAATTTAAAGCAATGGTGTTATCTTGTATGGACCCAAGATTTCAACATTTAGTTCATAATTATTTAAAAAAAAAAAAATTAACTGGCAAGTATAGTGCTTTTACAATTGCGGGTGCTGCAGTAGGGGTCACACACAATAAATTTAAAAAATGGCATAATACTTTTTATGACAATCTTGCAACTTCCATTCAACTTCACAAAATAGAAAAACTAATTGTTATTAATCACAAAGATTGTGGTGCTGCTAAAATTGCTAATGGGAAAAAAGAATTTAGTCCAGCAAATGAAAAAAAAATACACCAAGATTCATTTAAAAAACATGTTCATTAGATTTCGACAACCAAGCTATTCAAAGAAGATGATTTTCAGGCTTCTGATTCTAATACTTTTATTTCTGCTCCCCATGGATTTATGGGCGGTCAGGGTGAAAGACATCGCATCGCTCCGGGGTGCCCGTGACAACCAATTGATCGGCTTCGGCATCGTCGTCGGTTTGGACGGAACCGGAGATTCGGCCGAGAGCCTGCTTTCAAGAAAACCGATCATCAATGCCCTCGAACGGATCGGAATCAGCCTTGACAGTGCAGACATTGCCGGGCGGAGTCTTGCCGCGGTCTGGCTGACTGCGACCCTTCCTCCCTTTGCAAAATCCGGACAGCGTTTGGATGTGACTGCGGCCACCATCGGTGATTCCATTTCACTCAGGGGCGGAGTTTTGATCATGACGCCCTTACGGGGCCCGAACAGACTGGTCTACGCAGTCGCTCAAGGACCGATAGCCGGCATCCCCAGAGGAGTCAGTCGGGCTGATGCATTGCCTGCAGAAGAGTTAGCTAATCTGCCGATTGGCCAAAGGATGGTTGCTTCCGTCGGTACGATTCCCGGAGGCGCCATTGTTGAACGTGAAATCAATCTTAACTTGAATAGTCGTGCCAGGCTATACATGAACCTNCGTTCACCGGACTTCACCACNGCCTTCCGGTTGGCGAAACTGATCAACCAGACCCTGGGAATCCGCAGCGCTCGGGCCAAGGATGCAGGAACCGTCGAAATATCAGTACCCGACAGTTACCTTGGAAATACGGTTGAATTGGTATCCTACATTGAAAACCTAGAGATCTCTCCTGACAACACAGCCCAGGTGGTGCTCGATGAACGTTCAGGAACCGTGGTCATGGGCGGAAGCGTTCGTATTTCTCCAATTGCGATCTCCCAGAACGGGCTGAGCATGCAGGTAAAACTTCCGACTCCTGAACAGCAGGAAGGTGCAGAAAACCAGGCTGCAGCCGATGCAAACACCCTTCGTTCGGATGTATTCATGCTCAAAGGCGGTGCTGACTTAAAAGAAATCGTNGACGGTTTCAACAAAATCGGTGCTTCAAGCCGAGATCTCATCGAAGTGCTCAAATCGGTTAAGGCCGCAGGTGCACTGCATGCTGACCTTGTCATCCGCTGAATCACATGAATCCCATTAGTGCAAANACCCCAAAACTAGGGGACTTGCTTTCCAGACAACGATTGGAACGGATTGAACAGCGGCTTCCTGGCAATGGCTCGGAAGGAGCGAAGTTACGTGAAGCCGCGAATGAGTTCGAAGTCCTCCTGCTTCAACAAATGATGAAGTCGATGCGATCTGCAGGATTTGAATCAGGGCTGGTAAAAAAGTCCGAAGGCGAGAAAGTCTTTCAGGGCATGCTTGATGAGCAGTATGCACGACTCAGCACGCATTCTAAGGGAATGGGACTGGCTGATATGATCTATAAGGAATACCGTTCCCATCTGAAAAAATGATCGATAAATTCCTTCAAGTTTTTCCCTCTAATGCCGATGTATATGACAGGAACGTTAAATCTTCTGGTTTTCCAGGGCCATTCATTCCTGGAAAACGGAGATCGACGGACCTCGGATGGACATGGAAGATCCATCCGTCGAAAGCAGTTATCGCCGCACCTCGCTCCGGCGGGTGGCCAACCGATAAACTGGTTTCGAAGTCCTATAAACCAGGCTTCCCTGAAGAAGGGTGCTTGCTTCCGGCATGGGTCAGGAGTATGCTGAACCGTAAGCCGGGATGCGGTATTCGCTTCCGGAAACGAAGCCATACAGCCTAAAGAGGTGGTTATGAAGGTCACAGGCCAACAACCCGCAGTTCTCCAGGATATTAAAGGAGGGCAGCGGAAAGAAGCCGATCAGGCCCATCTCAAAGATGGTCCTCCATCGGCCGATGATTCGGTGAAGACTTCGTCTTTCGCCATGGATAAGTTGAAACTCCGCATTTCTGCGGAACCTGAAGTACGCTCTGAGAAGGTGGCCGAACTCAAGGCCAAGATCAAGAGCGGTGAATACCAGGTGGATCCCCAGAAGCTGGCAGGCAGCATGCTGCTTGACTCACTTCGGGAGGATACCGTTTGAAGACGGTCCTTCCCCGGAATCATCTTCGGTTCGTCCTTTTTGAGGAGGACTGGAGATTTTCCGGGGGATCTTCCCTCATCAAGAAAGGCCATGAACGCCCAGCTTGAAGAACTGCTTTCCATCCTGCAGCAGGAAACGGAGCTCCATGAAAAGCTTCTGCAACTGCTTCAGGAGGAAGCAGAGGGTTTTGGAAACCTGAGTGCGTCCAAGATGTTGAAGCTGCAAAGTCTCAAACTGCAGCAGACACGTCTGATCGCAAAGCTGGAAACTCGGCGGATTGCCGTGGTGGATGGAATGTCCGGAGATTTTGAAGAGAGCTCCGATTCACTCACCTTGAGCAGTATCATCCGTCAGGTATCGCAGGAATGGGCCACCCCCCTCCAAGCGTGCTTCGACCGTTTAAAAGAATTGATTGCTGAAATCCGGAATTCTGCCCAGAACAACGGGGAAGAATCTGCTTCCCGATTGAAATCGGTGGAAACCTCTCTGCATTTTATTTCTAAATTGCAGGGAAACCAGCAGCTTTATTCCGGAACCGGCCAGCTTCATCCGGCTGGGAGCAAAATATCCCGGGCCTCGGTTTAGGTTCGGAAATACGGTTGTAGAAATTAAAAACACGCTGTTGACATGCCGTCACTGAACAGCTCCCTCAACATGGGTCAGCGCGCCCTTTCAATGAATCAGCGCGCGATGCATACGTCGGGGCACAACATTGCCAATCAGCAGACCGAAGGTTTTTCACGCCAACAGGTCACCACCCAGTCCGCTCCTGCAGATCCCCTGGGGTTGGGACGCGGTGCGGAAGCCCAACCGACAACCAGGGTTTTTGACCATTTCATCCAGAAAAAAATCCTCCAGGAAAATCCACGAACCGGTGTTTTTCATACCCGTGAGGATTATCTGAACAAGATCGAAATGCTGCTCAACGAACTGGAAGGGAATGGACTGAATCAGGCGATGAATGACTATTGGAATGCCTGGAGTCAGTTGTCGAGCCAACCTGAATCCGATGCAGCCAGATCCCAACTGCGTGAAGTCGGAGATGTCCTCGCACGCCGTTTCCGGGAACTCCATGGACGTTTTACCGAGCTGAGACAAGAAATCAATGGACGCCTCCAGCAAACCATCAACCAGATCAATGAACTGGGACTCAAGATTACCGAATTCAATCGTCAGATCCTNACCTACGAATCCGGTCAACGAAATGCCAACGACCTCAGGGATGCTCGGGACCATGCCATCGAGGAACTGTCAAAACTGGTCGATGTCAATTCCTATGAAGACCGCAACGGGAATGTCACCGTGATCATCGGCAGGGACTGGACGTTGGTACAGAGTCGGAATTTTTCCCCCCTCGAGGCGAGCATGAAGGGTGGAGAAACCGGAATGATGAGCATCGATGGAGTCGCTTCCCATGACAGTCGCAGGGATCTGACCCAGATTTTCCGTGAAGGAGAGATGACGGAACTGCTCCGTATGCGCGATGAAACGATTGTCGATTATATGCATCAGATCGACGAACTCGCTTTTTCCATTGCCGGTGAAGTCAATCGCCTGCATGCCACCGGGACCGGACTGAATTCTGCGGTAGACATGATGAAAAGCACATTTGGCCTAAGACACCAGGCCATGAACGAACCTCTGCCTTTCATCCGAGACGGGATTTTCCAACTGCATCTCGTCGATCGTGATAACGAAATCCTGGAAACCTATGAGGTGGAAATCCAGGCTGGCGCTGATACCCTTCCGGATATCGTCAGTAGGATCAATCTCACCGTCAATGACCCCCAACTGCTGAATGCCTCCCTCGAGGAAGACGGATCGATGATCCTGCAGTCCGGAGATAACCGGCGATTTATTTTCGGGGAAGACCAAACGGGGGTAACCCAGGTGTTGGGACTCAATGGATTTTTTGAAACCCTCAAGGGTGCAGAAGACATTCGTCTCAGTGACACGATTCAAAAACAACCCAATCATATTTCCAGTGGACGTGACCTGATTCCGGGAGACAACCGGACCGCCCTGGAAATCGCAAAACTTCCGACCAAGCCGATCATGCGTGACGGGACGATGACTTTCGGCGAATTCTTCAGTTCGATCATCACCGACCTCGGTCTCAAGGTTCGTCGTAATCAGTCTGAGATGAAACAGCAGGACAACATGATCCAGCAGTTCAAGGAAATCCGCAGTTCCATCAGTTCGGTCAATATGGATGAAGAACTGACAAACATGGTCCAGTACCAGAAAGCCTATGAGGCTTCCGCGCGCTTTCTTGGAACCGTCGATGAGATGATGGAAACCGTGATCAACATGAAGTAATCGATGCGAGTCACCGAAGTCAGTAAACGTGAACAGGTGCTGGAGAACATCCAGAAAACCTCGGCTCGCCTTCAGGATGCACAGATCCAAATGGCCACCGGACAGAGGATCAATAAGCCTTCTGACGACCCGATCGGCACGGCCAAAATGCAGGACATCGTTTCCACCATGTCCGCACAGGAACAGCACCTTCGCAACATTACCGACAATATCGCCAGTCTCCAGCATGCCGAAAAGGAAATCACTCATATGACGGAACTGCTGGGACGCGCCAAAACCCTGGCAATTTCCCAGTCCGGTTCCGATGCCAACGAAGAATCCCGCATGATGGTGGCACGTGAGTTTGCGGCTCTGAGAGAATCCCTCTTCGATGCAGGAAACTCCAGAAACGGGAAACTCTATCTTTTTTCCGGTCTGAAATCCCTTTCCCCGGCGTTAAAGAAAAATTCGATGATTCAGCCTGCCAAAGTCGAAACCCGTGGGATCATCCAGAAAGACATCCGGGACCTGATCGACATCGATCAATACCGTGCCGTTTTTGAAGGACATTCCAACAATGAGTATCGGCTCAGAATCACCAAGGGAGGCCCATGGGGGCAGGCACGATGCCAGATTTCAGATGATGGAGGAAGAACCTGGGCCAAGGAACAGGTTCTGCGTCCGGTAACTGCGATGTTCAATCCCGATGGCAAGCAGGATGATCTGGTGAAATTGAAATTTTCTGATGAACAGGGATTACTTGGCAATACCATTCCNGGATACTTCGATTTNACCAAGGAAGTCTCCGAAGATGTNGAAGCAGAATCACTGGGATTGNTTTTTCCGGATGGNATGGAGTTCATCGGCAGACCNAATCCTGAGATTTCTTACATCGGCGCANANGATAAAAAAGAAGTTNTGATTTCCGACGGCTTAGCCAGNCCTGTCCAGGTTACGGCAAGGGAATTACTGCTTTCTGAGNANGCAGNGGGAGTGGATGTCTTCTCCATGCTCAGTTCCCTGGAGCGCGCCATGCTGGAAAATGATGGCACCGCCCTTGCACTACGTTTAAAAGAACTGGATCAAGCGCTGGAACAGATCCTCAAACGGCAGGCTGACATTGGCAATACCGTTCGAGAATTTGAAACCGCCATGCAAAAGATCGAGTCACAGAAATTTGAGCAAGAACGGAGATTGTCCGAAATCCGCGATAGTGACTTGGCAGAAACAGTCATTGAAGTCAAAACCGCGGAAGCGAATAATCGGCTTGCCCTCGATACCGGGAGCAAGTTGATTCANCCGACTTTATCGGATTTCCTCCGNTAATGCTGCCGGAGTTCAGCTAAAGTCAGCGGGCCCGGTTCAACGGAATCAGGTGCCCGTTTTAAAATAGTAAAAAACGGCAGGCCTGATAAATACGCATCAGGCAAAAGAATGCTGATACTGACAAGGAAGTCGGGTGAGAGCATCACGATTGGTGATGATGTCAAAATTACGGTCATCGAAGTCAAGGGCAAGCAGGTCCGGATTGGAATCGATGCTCCCAGGAATTACATCATCCATCGTGAAGAAGTGTACATCCGTATTCAGGAAGAAAACAAACGTGCAGCAGAAAAAACCCCGGTTTCTTTAAAAGGTTTTAAGGGGCTATTCGGCTGAAACTTAAGGAATTGAAACCATTAAGCAAGAAGCTTAACAACACTAAACCTTGTCGAGTCAAACCATGCTGATTCAAACCACACGATTCGGTGAAGTAGAAATCCAGGATCAGGATATCCTCACCTTCCCCTCAGGAATGCTTGGATTTTCCGCAGAAAGACATTTTGTCATGATTGAGGATGAAATGGGCTCTCCCTTCCATTGGCTTCAGGCAGTGGAAAAACAGGATCTGGCCTTCATCACTCTCAATCCTGAAACCGCTGTTTCAGACTTCAGTCTCGACATCACTGTTGACCACATGAAAAAACTGGACACGGATAAAGTGGAAGACTTGAGCGTTCGAGTGATTGTCACCATGGCGAAAAAACTGCAGGATGTAACCATCAACCTGCAAGGACCATTGCTGATCAATTTTGACAAAAAACTCGGTCTGCAGTTTGTTGTTGCTGATGGACGATACAACACCCGTCATCCACTTTTTGGAGACCGGTTGAAACTGGACCAGAAACAGCAGCCAGAAGAAGAGCAACAGCAGGTCATCGCACAAGCTGGTTAAATTCCACACAAAGCCGTGTTGGCTTTTCTGATTTTCTTTTAGCATCAAGTTCTTTCCATTGAAAAAGGTTGGTTTGTCGCCAACCTTCCAACATCCCATCGATTGACACTGTTTTAAAATCTCTTTTGAGATGATCTTTTATCTGGAATTCTTCCTGGGATTCAGGAAATTTCAATGTTCAGGAATTTAACTTCCTGAAACGAATACTTCATCCAGGCATTATATTTTTATTGGAAACAGAAGAAGCTATCCTCAAAGCCTCGGATGTTCGGGTTATCCTCGAAACCCAGGGGTGCTCCTTTGCCTCAGAAGTATGGGAAAAACTCGAGAATTGGATAGAAATCCTGGAAGGACTGAATCGTCGTGTCAATCTTGTATCCCGCAAGGAAATCCAAAGAATCTGGGGCAGACACGTGTTGCCCTGTGTTTCTCTCCTACATTTCCGTAATCTTCCCATTGGTGTAGAATGCTGTGATTTTGGAAGCGGCGGAGGCTTCCCTGGAATCCCACTGGCGATCTGCCGGCCCGACCTGAAAATGTTCCTTCTCGATTCGAGACGAAGGAAATGTGATGCTTTGGAAGAAATGGTGAAAAGCCTGGAACTGAAAAATGTGGAAGTGTTATGCGGACGCGGAGAAGAACTGGGAAAGACCAGGAAATGGAACCAGCGATTCCCGGTTATTTTCGCCCGTGCGGTTGCATCCCTGGAACAACTTGAAACCTGGACNCGGGAAATGCGGAAGTCCGATGCAGAAATCCATGTTTTTAAAGGAGGAGACCTGAAGCAGGAATTTCAAGCACTTCATCAGAACCAACCTCGGGTCAGATGGGACCAAACCCTGCTGGACTTTGAAGAATTCCCTTTTTTAAGTNATAACCAAAAATACATTATCACNTTGAATTTCACATCCAACTAAGGCANTGATGAAAGTCATATCTGTCAATCTTAACGGCATCCGTTCTGCCTGGAAAAAAGGGTTCCAGGAGTGGCTGAAAAAACAGGATGCCGACGTTACTTGCCTTCAGGAAATCAGGATTCAGGAGGATCAGTTGACTGAAGAAATGAGAAANCCTGANGGAATGACAAGCCATTACCGTTATGCCTTGAAGAAAGGTTANGCGGGGGTCGGCATTTTCTCAAAGAATCATCCGGANCNTGTGATCCGGGAATTCGGGTGTCCTGAAATTGATGACGAAGGGAGATTCCTTCAAGCGGATTTCGGCCATCTTAGTATTGTCTCACTTTACCTTCCTTCCGGGAGCAGTGGTGACGAACGACAGCAGTTCAAGTATACCGTGATGNATNNCTTCGAAAATTGGCTTNAAGAACGGCGGCAGGACGGACGTGACTACATCATCTGTGGAGANTGGAACATCGCCCACAAACAAATCGATCTGAAAAACTGGAAAAGCAACCAGAAAAATTCAGGATTTCTTCCTGAAGAACGTGAGTGGATGACAAAGGTTTTTGATGAATTGGGATATGTCGACGTCTTCCGGCAACTTAATCAGGAAGCGGAGCAGTNTACCTGGTGGTCAAACCGTGGGCAGGCNTGGGCGAAGAACGTAGGNTGGCGACTGGATTACCAAGTCGCATCTCCTGGAATTGCTGAAAAAGCAATAGCGACTTCAATCTTTAAGGACCAGCGATTCTCCGATCATGCTCCCCTGATCGTTGAATATGACAACAATCTTTGAAGGAGATTCCCCCCTATCCTTCCAGTTTGAAGACCCGGGTAAATACCTTCCTCAGAAATTCTGCATCCTGGACTCCCGTCAGTTTATGGATCCGGGATCCGTCGGGATTGAAAAAAAGCAGGGTGACCCTTCCACTGTCATTCATTTCCGCAAAAATTCGCCCCTCCTGGGTTGTAAGATTGGCGACCAGAAAAGTGACCCTGTCATTGAATTCAGGTTCGAGCGAGTTGACCACTCGCTTCAGCTCACGGCAGGATCCTCAACCAGGGTCATGAACCTGAACCACTACATTCGTTCCCTGTCCAATCAGGGTAAGGTCGTGATTTTCACTCGAACTTTCCCAGAAGAGCCAAACCGCGATGATGATCACNAGAACGCTGGTGATGGAACTGAGCCAGCGGACCTGATCTCTTCTCCGGGTTTTTAAACTTTTTTTTCTTTGATCTTTTTTGCTCATTCGATCCCTCTTTTTTAAGCATTTATTAAAGCATGAAGCTTTTGATGATTCAAATCCTCCAATATCAGCATTCCTTTTGNAATCATTTCTGNGGTTNAATCAAAACNGGGTTGGATCAAGAGAAACTTCCTGTTAAATTGACTTCATGGAAGAAAAAAACAAATCAACTGATTTAAGAGATCCTGAATCCAGAGTCATTGANGGTTGGCCTACCTGGTTGGAAATCCGCAGGGGGATACTGGTCCTTATTTTCATCCTTGCACCAGCAGTCATCCTGAGCAGTTACCTGCCGGCCTGGATTCAGAGTTATCATATTACTGGAGAAGCCCTCTGGGGATTGAAACGAAAAGGGGTCCCTGATGAAGTGATACAACCGATGCTGAAGATGCGTGGGCCGACTTACTTCTTTAAAAGCAGCCTGCTGGCTGAAGTAGAGAAAAAGATCCCGGCAGATCAATTTAAAAAACACCGCATTCGCATCGAACGATCCCTTACGGCCATTCCGGTCGAAAACTCACGTTATTTCTTCCTCCCCATCCTGGTCATCTTTTATGGGATCGTCTGGTGGTTCATCCGCCCCTATGAGGCCCGAGGCTGGTTCTAACGCCGAATCTGAAAAGCTTTCTTCATCTTCCTCGAGGGGGATTTCCAACTGTTCCGACGCGGATTCCTCTTTTTCCAGTTCAGCCAGTGCCGGCAGATGTTTAAGGTGTGTTAACCCAAAAATTTCCAGAAAATATTTGGTCGTTCCATAAAGACTTGGGCGCCCGGGAATCATCTCACGGCCGACGATGCGAATCAGTTTTTGCTGCATCAGACGTCGGACCGTATGGGATGAATCGACTCCGCGGATAAACTCGATTCCCGCTCGGGTAACCGGTTGTTTGTAGGCTATGATGGAAAGGGTCTCCATCGTCGCCATCGAGAGTTTGATGGTCTTGACCGTTTCAAGCTTTTGAACCCAACGTCCGAATTCTGTCAGTGTCCTCATCTGAAAGCCGTCGCCAACAGCTTCAANCCTGAAAACCCTCCCCGTTTTTTCAAACTGCCGGTTCAGATTTTTTATTGCATCACGGATTTCTTTGCTGGAAAAACGATCTCCGCTTAACTCAACAATCTTTCTTGGAGGAAGGGGTTTGGGGGTGGTGAAGAGAATTGTCTCAACCGCCTGTAAAAGTTCTTTATCGCTCATGGAAATGAATGATTCCTAAAAACACCTTAAGAACTGACGAAGCACAATTCGATCTGTCGGAGATAAAAGATTTTTTTTGTAAACCATGCTCATCCGCTGACTATTGCAAAATATGTAAAGCAACCAATTCCTTAAAAATCTGGTGTAATGTATCTTGNCGACTTAAAATATTGGGTTTTTTAGGACAAATGCTGAAGGATTATAAGGCTTATCCAGCTTTAAGCCTTTGATTGAAAATGATTTTGTAATTTTCTTTTTTCATCAGGAAAACCCCTATCACTTCAGTATGCAAAGATCATTCATGATGGACCGGACTGAAAAAATAGAGACAAAAATCATTCATACCGGCAGAGACCCTGAGTCTTTCGGAGGAAGCGTCAATCCACCTGTTTATCATTTCTCAACGGTTCTCTATAAAAGTGTTGATGAACTCGTATCACGTTATGACAACATCACCCCAGATTCTCGGGTGATGACCTATGGGACGAAAGGCTCCCCAACCAGCTTTTCTCTTGAGGATGCGGTCGCTGAACTTGAAGGAGGGTTCCGCAGCATCTCTTTTCCTTCCGGATTGGCAGCCGTTGCAGGAGCTTTGTTCGCATTTCTTAAATCCGGGGACCACCTGCTGATGACAGACAGTGTCTACTATCCCACAAGAGAATTCTGTGCATCAGTCTTGAAAAGATTTGGAGTTGAAACCACCTATTATCCCCCATGCATCGGTTCGGAGATTGAAGAGCTGATCCAAGAAAACACCACGGTCATTTACACAGAATCTCCCGGTTCCCATACTTTTGAGGTGCAGGATATTCCTGCCTTGTCTGCGGTTGCACATCGGCATCAGGCCAAATTAATCATGGACAACACCTGGGCTTCCCCGATTTTTTTCAATCCATTTGTCCATGGAGCGGATGTGTCGATTCAAGCCGCCACCAAATACATCAATGGTCATTCCGACATCATGCTGGGAATGGTCACCACCACCCGGGAAGACTGGGAACAACTCCGCAATTGCACCTGGCATTTGGGACAATGTTGTGGTCCTGATGATCTCTACATGGCACAACGGGGGTTGCGTACTTTGAGCGTTCGCATGAAGCAGCATCAAAGTAACGGGATTCAGGTGGCGGAATGGCTCAAGAAACGCCCTGAAGTGAGGAGGGTGCTTCACCCAGCACTACCCGATGATCCGGGTCATGAACTCTGGAAAAGGGATTTTAAGGGAGCCAGCGGATTGTTCGGCATCGAACTTGAGCCCACAAACCCCTCCAACGTAGAAGCCATGCTCAATCGACTGGAACTCTTCGGCATGGGATTNTCCTGGGGAGGTTACGAAAGTCTGATTGTTCCTTCTGATGTCGAAAAAGACCGTTTGCCAGAAAGTTGGACCTTTAAAGGCCCCTTGTTGCGTTTGCATATCGGGCTTGAAGATCCGGAAGACTTGATCCTGGACCTTGAACAGGGATTTCAAGAATTGAGAACGGACGCACCAAAAAGTTCCAAATCATAAACGCTTGAACCATTTCCGGACGATGGGAAATGGACGGAGGAATATTTGAAAAANAGTGCTAANGAATCTTCTGAAAAGCTGAAAATCCTGGTCGCTGAGGAAAANCAGGAAGCCTGTTCTGCCCTTGAAGAACTCCTCAAGGTTTTGGGACATTCCGTGATGGTCACCCAGGACGGNGAGGATGCACTGAACATGTTCCATGAGACCANTCCTGATCTTGTNTTCAGCGGNTTGACTNTGCCCAAACTTGGAGGAATGGAACTCTTNAGGGAAGTGAAATCCGCTTCCGGNAAAACGCTTTTCGTGATGATTTGTCCGATGAGCGATCCGGAAAAAATCCAACAGGCCCTGAAAAAAGGGGCTGCAGATTTCTTAACCAGGCCGATTCAATCGCGTGAGCTAATCCGTTCCCTTGACCGGTTGGTCAATTTAAAAAGGGGATTTATCACCAATCCCATGGTTAATGAAACAACGCCCAACCCGGAAAGCGATGAATTAAGGATTTCTCAGGGAGGGTGGAGGAAGGAATTGATCGAAGAATCCAAAACTCTGGAAATCGACAACAATTTTGAAAACCTCTATCCCCTGGTAAACTTTCTCACCGAGGATCTGAGTGGATATCAAATCTTGGAAGATGAGGAACTCATCCCCCTGAAAACCCTACTCACAGAAGCACTGGAAAATGCGATCTTTCACGGGAATCTTGAACTTCCAAGTGAATTACGTCTCGAGAACTCAGAATTGTTTTTTGAAACCGCTAAACAGAAATCCTGCCTGGAACCTTATCAAAACCGNCGNGTTGTGATTCANTACNATATCAGNAGAAATTCNGTNAAATANATCATCCGCGACGAAGGCAAGGGTTTTGAACATNCTGAAATCCCGGATCCCATNGATCCTCAGAATCTTTTCCAGCTTCAAGGTAGAGGTATTTTGAGAATTGCTCTTTTCATGGATGAAATGTTCTGGAATGAGAAAGGAAATGAAATCACCATGATCCGTTACAAAAAACGCAAAAGCAGCTCATGAGATTGCCTTTATCCGGAAATACTATTTATTCCACTTTCTTCAAGTCCAGGAGTCTCAGCTTCATTCCCTGGATCCTGCTGCTGTTAGTTCTTCAAGGCTGCGGAGAGGAAGTCAAGAAAATGAGGGTTCCCGCAGTAGAATTATACCAGGAGGCTTTTGTTGCCTTTGAAGATGAGTACTATCAGGAAGCGGAAAAGAAGTTCCAGGATCTTGTGGATGAGCATCCGAACACCCAGCTAGCAACCCTGGCATATCTCAAGATGGGTGATCTCAACTTCAAGCGCAGCAAATGGGAAGACGCGGAAGTCAACTACCGCATGTTTCTCACACTGAATCCGCAAAGCCATCTGACTCCCTATGTGCTGAACCGCATCATCGCCCTGAATTTTGAAAAGAATTATTATGGCATTTTTTTCCCTTCGCGGAATTTCGACCGTAACATGGAACCCAACCGCACGATTCTAAAAGAATTCAGGCGTTTTTTCCTTCTCTATCCACAAAGTCCTTATCTTGATGAGATTCGCGAATACCAACTCAAAGCCAGGGCCGAGCTTGCAGAGCATGAGTTTCTCGTTGGAGATTTTTATTTCCGCGGAAAACTCTATACTTCTGCTGCAGAACGTTATCTTTATCTTCTCCAGAATTACCCTGAATTTCCAAGAACCGAGGAGGTAGCCAGGAAATTAATTCAGGCATACCGGCTCAACGGAGAGCCTCTCCTGGCAAATGAAATGGAAGAAGTATTGTCCTCCTTTCTGCGGAGACAGGTATCCTCTTCAGGAAATTCATGAATCTACCCAGCTTCTG
>FUFK010077066.1_pt1 | contig 14706 bp, 12 predicted proteins | sample 1021851 | NCBI WGS metagenome assembly FUFK01 (sample SAMEA51879418, study PRJEB19060) | metagenome | reverse complement strand
ACTGTAGAAGATTGTATCGATAAAGTAGACAGCCCTTACGAATTAGTTTTAGTTGCAAAGGAAAGAGCTACTCAATTAAATTCTGGAATTGAACCNAGTGTNGAAANAGATAACGATAANAATACTGTTATCGCACTNAGAGAAATTGCAAATGAAAATGTNAAAACAAGTGAATTGACAGATAGNGCTGTNTACAAACTTAGAAAACATATCGAACAAGTTGATGATTTAAGTGAAGAAGATGAAGATATCGGAGATGATTTTGAAAATTTATACAAAGGTGAAATCTCAAAAAGCGGAACACCTATTTTACCGTCTAAAAGAGCAAGAAAAGTTCCTGAAAAAATTCAAGTTTCAAAAGAAGATTTAGCTGAACTACAAAATGCTGATGCNCCTCAATCAAATGATGCTCCAGCTGNAGAGGGCGGAGTAGANGAAAGTAACGAAGTTTCTCTTGATGAAATAGCTGAAAACGATCAGCAAGAAGCTGATAACNCAGAAAATTCAGAACAATAATATTTCAATCATAATCAAAATAAGTTATTTAATTAAACATAGTTTTAATGAATAAGTCTTTAAGAATTGCATGTGATGGAGAAGCTGCTAGCGGCAAAAGCACAGGTGCAAAATTAGTTTCAAAAAAATATAAACTTTTTCTTATAAATTCTGGATTATTGTACAGATATGCAAGTAAAATTATCATTAAGCATAAGCCTAAAAAGGTAGTTCCATTTTTAAAGAAGAAATTTAAAAACGTCTCTTATAGTAAAATAAAAAAGCAATCTCTACATTCACAGGAAATAAGCAATCATGTTGGTTATCTAGCTAAAAATAAAGGTGTTAGAGAAATAATGAAAAAATTTCAAAAAAAGATTATCAAAAAAAATAAAAGAATATGTGTTGAAGGTAGAGATATAGCTAGTACTATTCTTAAAAAAAATCCCCGTTATGACCTAGCTTTTTATTTTACTTGTAATCTTAATTTAGCATCTATTAGAAGATGGAAAGATTTAAAGAAGAAAGTTCCTCTCAAAGAGGTTAAAAAAAGCTTAAGTATAAGAACTAGACTTGATAAAAAAAGAAAACATTCACCACTAAAAAAAATGAGAGATGCTNTTTTAATTAGAACAGATAAACTAAATAAAAAAAAAGTATTACTTAAAATGTCTCAGGAGATAGAAAAAATTAATTACAAAACTCTTTAATAATTTTTTCTCTATGTTCATCTAAATCTGGTATATCTCCTCTTTTTTCCTCATCTTTGTAATTTGACATCTTAATTGGGTTACCAGCAGTTTTAAACTCACCAATTTTTTTATGATATGAATTTACAATCATATTTCTTGCTTTGATTTGAGGATTTTCAACAGCTTGTTTAATATTAAAGATTGGACCACAAGGAATTTTTTCTTTTTCCATCAATGAGACCCAGTCACTTGTATTTTTANTTNAAAGCTCTTTTTCTAAAATTTTTTTTAGTTCATCCATATTTTGAGCTCTAGATGAATTTGTTTTAAATTTTTCATCTTTTAAAATATTATTGATATTTAAAACTTGGCAAAGTTTTTCAAAAAGCTTATCGTTACCCGCTGCTATTATAATGTGACTATCTTTTGTTTTAAAGGCTTCAAAAGGTGCTATTGATGGATGACGTGATCCCATTGGTTTAGGTATTTCATTCTTTGCCAAGTATCTTGCAATTGCATTTTCTAAAATTGCAATTTGGCAATCAAGCATTGAAACATCTATGTAAGTTCCTTTACCTGTTTTCTTCCTGTCATATAGTGCTGCATTAACACCTATTGCCGTAAACAAACCAGCAGTAATATCACCAATTGATGTTCCAACTCTTGTAGGTTCAGAATTTGGTTGACCAGTTACACTCATAAGTCCACCCATTCCTTGAACAACCATATCATATGCAGGTAATTCTCTTAATGGACCTGTTTGACCAAAACCTGATGCAGAAGCATAAATTAATTTTGGATATTTTTTACATAAATCTTTCCAACCAAATCCCCATTTCTCTAATGTTCCAGGTTTAAAATTTTCAACTAACACATCTGCTTTTTTNAGTATTTGTTCAAAAATTTTTTTNTCTTCTNAATTTTTTAAATTTANAGCTATACTTTCTTTTCCTCTATTAAGGGACATAAAGTATGCAGACTGATCATCAATAAAAGGTCCGAATTTTCTAGAGTCATCTCCGATTTCAGGTGCTTCAACTTTAATCACTCTAGCTCCCAGGTCTGACAAAATCATAGTACAATAAGGACCAACCAGCACTCTAGTTAGGTCTAAAACTAATATATCTTTTAAGGGTCCATTCATAATTAGCGTCAATTGTATTTTAAAGCATATTGACTCTTATCAAGAAGTTACATTTAATACACCAATAAAATAATAATAGAGAGGAATAATAATGTTAAAAAAAATATCTTTATANTTTCTTTCATTAGTTTTCGTAACTACAACTATTGGATCAGCTTTTGCAGTAACTTTAAAAGCTAGTCACCAATGGCCAGGTACGCCAAGAGCTGACGGGTCTTTCGACGTAAGACACGAAATGGTTCAAATTATTGCTGATGAAATGAAAAAAGCTAATGTAGGAGTAGATATAAGAATTTACCCTGCAAAATCACTTTACAAACCAAAAGAGCAATGGAAACCGATGACAACAGGTCAGCTGGATATTTCAGCTTTCCCATTAGCATATGCTGCTAAGTTCCATCCAGAGTTTGACATTACTTTAATGCCTGGAATGGTTAAAAACCACAAACATGCATTAAGAGTTAATGCTTCTCCAATGATGACAGAAATTAAAAAGATCATCAATGATGCTGGAGTAGTTGTTTTGTCTGATGCTTGGCTTGCAGGTGGATTTGTTTCAAAGAAAAATTGTATTTCAANTCCAGNNTCATGTAAAAGGTCAAACGTTATGAGAGCTGCAGGTAAAGCATTTAACCAAATGTTAGAAGCAGCAGGAGCAGGTATTCAATCAATGCCATCTTCTGAAATCTATAATGGTTTGCAAACAGGTGTTTTAGATGGTGCTAATACTAGTTCAGGAAGTTTTGTTTCATACAGAATTTATGAGCAAGTAAAATGTGCAACACCTCCAGGAAAATTTGGTCTATGGTTTATGTATGAGCCAATTTTAATGTCAAAAAAATCTTTTGATGCCCTAGATAGCAAACAACAAAAAGCTTTAATGAAAGCTGGAAAAAAAGCAGAGAAGTATATGACTAAAGAAGCTGCTGGTTTAGATACGACAATGGAAAAAGCTTACAAAAAAGCTGGAGTAGAGTTGTCTTATATGACTAAAGCAGACTTTGAAGCTTGGTTAGCTATTGCTAAAAAATCATCATACAAAAACTTTGCAGAAAAAGTGCCAAACGGTCAAAAATTGATTGATATGGCTCTTGCTGTAAAATAATTAAATTAAAATTATACCCCTGCTTTTTCGGCAGGGGTATTTTTCATGACTGATAAATTTATTAAATTGACAAACTGGCTAGCGAAAGCTTGTGGAATTTTTGCAGCTGGCTGTCTTTTTCTTTCCATCGTTATTATTACAGAATTAGTTTTCGAGAGATACTTATTTAAGAACGCTATTACATGGCAAACAGAGCTTGTTACAATGTTATTAGTTGCTTCTACATTTATAGGCGCTGCATATGTTTTAAGTGAAAAAGGNCACGTNAATATGGAGTATCTATATACTTTTTTAAGTGAAAAGAATGTCACTAAACTTAAAATTTTTACTGACAGTCTTTGTTTAATTTTTTTTCTTATTTTATTTTACGTAAGTTATGAAATTACTTACGAAGCATTTATAAAGAATTACAATACGGGAACAGTATGGGGTCCTCCACTATGGATACCTTATTCATCAATGCTAATCGGCGCAATTCTTATGACAATGTCATATATATCTGAATTAATTTTACATGTAAGAAAATTNAAGGAGTTTGAATAATGGACCCTTTATTATTAGGTTTANTAGTCGGGATAGCAACTGTTGTAATGNTATTCTCNGGAATACCAATAGCTTTTGGNTTATGTTTTATTTCNGTNATNTTTTTAGTTATNGCTGAAGGTTTTTCAATTTTAAATGTTTTTGCTGAAACATTTTATGCAGGTTTAAATTCNTTTGTCTTGTTGTCTATACCAATGTTTATTTTGATGGGTATGGCTGTTGCAAATTCACCAGCTGGAAAAGATTTGTACACAGGTTTAGACAGATGGCTCTGGAGATTGCCTGGTGGTCTTGTTGTTTCAAATATTGGAGCTTGCTCTATTTTCGCAGCCCTAAGCGGATCAAGTCCTGCAACATGTGCAGCAATAGGAACAATGGGTATTCCAGAAATGAGAAAAAGAGGATACTCAGCAAGATTAGCAACTGGATGTATAGCAGCAGGGGGAACTTTAGGTGTTTTAATACCGCCTAGCATTGTTTTAATTGTTTATGGATTAGCAACTGGTACTTCGATTGGAAGATTATTTTTATGTGGTGTCATACCTGGTTTACTTCTAGCTGGATTATTTATGTTATGGGCTTACATCTATTCTTACTTTATTGACAAACAATCAGCAGAAATTTTAAGAAATAGAACACCCCCAACACTCAAAGAAAAATTAGAAGTCATCCCAAGAGTACTTCCATTTTTATTAATAGTAGTTGGAGTTTTATATGTTTTATACGGTGGGGTAGCAACTCCTTCAGAAGCATCCGGGGTAGGTGCATTTCTTGTATTTGTCATGATTGCAATTGTTTACAAAATTTACCAACCAAAAAAAATATGGGATATCGTNAAAGTATCTATGAAAGAAAGCGTAATGATAATGTTTATCATTGCNGGNTCNTATATATTNGCTTTTAGNNTATCTACTCTNTATGTAACNCANTCAATNGCNCAAACNATNGTAGAGATGGGNTTAAATAANTGGGTNTTATTTTTNTATATTAATATNTTTNTNTTAATNGCTGGTTTCTTTTTACCACCNGTNGCAGTNATNGTTATGACNTCNGCAATNNTNCTNCCAATNATTACTCANTTTGGNTTTGATCCTTATTGGTTNGCAATTGTCTTTACNATAAATATGGAGATNGGNTTNATTACTCCACCCGTTGGNTTAAATTTATATATTATAAAAGGNATTACTCCNGANGTNAGTCTTTCTGAAATATTAAAAGGNTCNATTCCTTTTATGNTAATGATGGTNATNTGTATNATAATATTGTGTATTTTCCCAGAAATAGTAACTTGGTTACCTGACAAATTAATGGGTAAACCAATTGGATTTTAAAAACAAAAAAATCAATAGAAAAATATCGGTTGCACCAATGATGGATTGCACTGATAGGCATGATAGATATTTCTTAAGACTTATAAGCAAAAATGTAATGTTGTACTCTGAGATGGTTGCAACGAAATCAGCAATTCATGGTGATAGAAAAAGAATACTTGGTTTTAGAGAAGAAGAGAAGCCAGTTGCTCTTCAAGTAGGAGGCTCAGACAAAAATGAACTAGCAGAAGTTGCTAAACTAGCAGAACAATTTGGTTATGATGAAATAAATATTAATTTGGGTTGTCCGAGCAAAAAAGTGCAAAAAAATTCATTTGGAGCATGTTTGATGAAAGAACCTGATTTAGTTGCAGAATGTATTAATAACATGGTNAATTCATGCAAAATTCCAGTTACAGCTAAAACTAGGATNGGAGTTGATGAAATTGAGGACTTTGAATATTTAAATAATTTCATTAACAAAATAAAACAATCTGGATGTAAAACAGTGATACTTCATGCAAGAAAGGCTTTATTAAAAGGTCTTACTCCTAAGCAAAATTTAAATATACCAAAACTAAATTACAAAATGGTTTACGAAATTAAGAAAGCAAACCCAGAGCTTGAGATAATAATTAATGGAGGAGTCTCACAGACTGAAGAAATTAAAAAACATTTAGAACATTGTGATGGCGTGATGATTGGAAGAGCAATTTATCAAAATCCTTACTTTTTAACNGATATTGAGAAAGAAATATTTAATACAAATGAAGTGCCNTCAAGAGAACAAATAGCAAAACAGATTATTAGTTATTTAGANGAAGAGGTTAAGCTTGGTACAAAAGTAAATCATGTTATGAGACACACAGTTGGTCTTTATCATGGNCAACCTGGCTCTAAAGATTGGAAAAGATATTTAAGTGACAATATGATGGCTAGAGACTCAGATTTTCAAAAAGCAAAACACATAATGACAATTGTGCAAAACAATGAGAAAGCAAATCAATTAAATTCCTAATGGAAAATTTAAATATCAATGAAATTTTTTATCTTTTAACTGTTTTAGCTATTGCTGCAGCAGTTGCAGGATTTATGGCTGGTTTACTTGGAGTAGGTGGGGGNATCATTATGGTTCCTGCTCTTTACTACGCGTTTACAGTTTTAGACTTTGACATTGTGACAAGGATGCATTTAGCAGTTGGTACATCCTTAGCAATAATAATTCCAACCTCAATTATATCTACTTTAACACATAGAGAACATAATGCAGTAGATTTTAATATGGTAAAATCATTTGGAATTTTTATTTTAATTGGAGTTTTTTTTGGAACTTTCTTGGCAGTTAATTTGAAAACACCTGCACTTGTATTATTTTTTTCTATATTTGCTTTTATGGTTGGACTTTTTTTTATTTTTTTGAGAGAAAAATTAGTTGATAACCCAAAACAAATATCAAATTTAGTTAAAAATATTTCTGGTATATTNATTGGATTTATTTCTATTCCTTTAGGAATTGGAGGTGGATCATTAATGGTTCCTTTCATGAGAACATTTGGTTACGATATTAGAAAATCAATTGGAACAGCTGCAGCAGTAGGTTTCCTTATTGCTGTTACTGGAACAATTACAATGATCACTGGTGGAAAAATTATTGATAATGTTAATACACCGTTCAGTTTGGGATATATAAATTTACTCGGCTTCATAGTATTTGTGCCAGTTACCATGATAATGGCTAGGTTAGGTGCAAAAGCAGTCTACAAAATCGATAAAAAAATACTTAGCAAAATATTTGGAACTTTTTTAATTTTGGTATCAATTAGATCATTTTTAGAATATCTAAGTATCAATTAAATTAAAATTGTGGACCAGATTATTTTCAACGAATACATATTTTTCATTTTATTAATGATTGCTGCAGCTATTCCTGTTGGTTTTTTTGCGGGACTATTTGGAATTGGTGGTGGATTAATTTCTGTGCCATTTCTTTTCTTTATTTTTGAAACTTTTGGAATAGATAGAAATTATCTAATGCATCTTACAGTTGGGACTGCATTTACAATAACAATATTAACTTCATTCTCATCAGTATTAGCTCACAGAAAACATGGTGCTGTTGATTTAAGTATAATAAAAACTTTTGGAACATTTGTTGTTTTTGGTGTAGTAACTGGGACTATAATTGCTTCCATGATGAATACTAAATCATTAGTTCTTTTTTTTTCAATCATGGTCTATTTTTTAGGTGCTTATCTACTCCTTGCAAAAAANAAAAATAAAAAAGTTTATCCATCATTTAATTTGCTGCCTCGTCTTTCATTTGGATTTATCTCTGGCTTAATTTCAGCTCCAATGGGTATTACTGGAGCTATGATTAATGTACCTGTTTTAAGATACTTTGGTTACTCAATAAATAGAGCAATAGGGAGTGCTGCAGCCATTGGATTTATAATTTCATTGTTTGGCGCAATTGGTTTTTTCTTGTCAGGATTATTTAAGAATGTTGATATTCCCCTCAGCATTGGTTTTGTAAATATCCCTGCCTTTCTAATATTCGTCCCTATCACAACAATAATGGCTAGAATTGGGGCTAATACAGTGCACAAACTTGAGAGGTCAAAAGTTCAAGTACTTTTTGGAATTTTTTTATATGTAGTTGCTACAATATTTCTTTACAGATATTTTAATATTTAATGGTGATAATTCAAAAACTTATCTTGAACTTAAATATAAATTATTTAAATTTTAATTAATGGTTTCTAAATTAAAAAACTTTTTACTAAACTTTGAAGCATTGGCTTCTCTTTTACTAAGATTTGGTATTGGAATAGCTTTTATCATTCACGGTTATGCTAAATTTCCTTTGCCACCAGCAGGTCTNGTTGAATATTTTGGTTTACCTCCAGCACTTGCANCATTTGTTGCATTAAGTGAACTTTTATCTGGAATAATTTTAATTGTNAGTGGTTTTTTGAGAAATCCCATAGGAGANACNCTTACAAGATTTGCGGGACTTGTAATTGTAATACTNATGACAAATATATTTATAATTGCTCACCCAGATTGGTTTATTACCCAAAAATTATTTACTAGTGAGCAAATTTTTCTTTTTATTGGCGGCTTTTATTTTTTAATTAAAGGAAATAAAGTTTAAAACTATATCTTTTGATCGTATTCACCTATCTTTCCAGTTTTTTGAAGTAGATCATCAATAAATCTAAAGATATCNGTTTTNATTTTATCTGATACAGGACTCTCTGTAACAACAACAAGTGATGGTTTGTTTGAAGATGCTCTTACAAGACCCCAAGATCCATCAGCNAGAGTAAATCTCACACCATTGACTGTAAGTATGTCAGTTATTTCCTGATTACATATTTTTTGTTTGTCAGTCTGAAGTTTTTTTATATTAGAGATAATTTCGTCTATAACTTTATATTTTTCTTCATCTTTACAAAATGGTCCCATAGTTGGGCTTTGAAAAGTTTTTGGCAAATCACTTATTAAAACATCCAATTTTTTATTTTGATTATCAATTAAATGACAAATTTGAATTGCAGAATTAATTCCATCNTCAAAGCCAAATCCCAAGGGTTTATTAAAAAAAAAGTGGCCACTTTTTTCAAATCCAGCAATAGCATTATCTTCTTTTACTTTTCTCTTAATATACGAATGTCCTGTTTTCCAATACAGAGTTTTACAATTATTTTTTTTTAAAATTTCATCTTTGCTAAACAATCCTGTAGATTTTACATCTACAATAAATTTATTATTTGGATGCAACTCTGAAATATTTCTAGCAATTAACAAACCAATTTTGTCTGCAAATATTTCATTCCCTTTATTATCAATAACTCCAACTCTATCTCCNTCACCATCAAAACCAAAACCTGCATCTGCGTTATTTTCTTTTACACATTTTGAAATTTCATGTAACATTTTCATATCTTCTGGATTTGGGTTATATCTAGGNAAACTATAGTCTAAGTTACAATCAAGCTCTATTACTTCACACCCAATATTTCTAAGAATTTCAGGTGCGAATATTCCAGCAGTGCCATTACCNCATGCAGCTACAACTTTTAACTTTTTCTTAATTTTATTTTTTGATAACTCATCAATATATACTTTATTAAAATCTTCTACTTTTTCGTATTTGCCCGAACCCTGTTTAAACGTTTCATTCATTACTATAGATTTAAGTTCTGACATTTCTTCTTTGCAATGAGTTANACCTTTTTCAATTCCCATCTTTATTCCTGTCCAACCATTTTCATTGTGGCTTGCTGTTATCATTGCTACAGCATTTGATTTTATTTTAAATTGAGAAAAATAAACTGTNGGTGATAAACATAAACCTATATCTTTTACATTACAGCCAGTTGATAATAGTCCTTTTATAAAATTATTTTTAACTTCTTCGCTATAAGATCTGTAGTCATTTCCTACAATTACAATAGGATTCTTTTCAGAGTNAATAACNTGTGTCCCGAATCCTTTTCCTACGGCCTCGATTCCCTTCGAGTTGATGCTTTTTGGGTATAACCACCTAGCGTCATATTCTCTAAATCCTAACGGGTCGATTTTTTTTTCCACTTCCATGTTGATATATGTACATTTTTTTGATTTTTTTATTGAACTATTTTTTTTATGTTCTATAAATGTTCTGTTGATTTTTAATTTATATAGTGTATTTAAGAAATCTGCACACAACATATAGTTGTTTTACTAATAAATAGTGTTAAAAAGGGAGTATAATGAACAAAGTCTTGTCTCAGGCAATAAAGAAAGCTGTCTCTGAATTTAAACCTCAGGTTGATCAGAAGACTAAGGCTAAAGGCCCAGATTTATTCTCTTTAAACAACAACACAGAGCTATTTCAAAACTCTAGAGGTATCACAATAAAGATTGATAGAAGTAGAGATGAAAATCTAACAGATTTCGGAAAAGCAACACTTAGCGATAGATATTTAGGAGAGAATGAATCTTTCCAAGACTTGTTTGCAAGAGTAGCAAGTCATTATGCTGATGATAATTTACACGCACAAAGACTATACAATTATATTAGTAATCTTTGGTTCATGCCTGCAACACCGGTGCTGTCTAATGGAGGAACTACAAGAGGTCTACCAATATCATGTTTCTTAAATGAGGCGAGTGATAGTTTAAATGGTATCTTGGGTCTCTGGAGTGAGAATGTTTGGTTAGCTGCAAGAGGTGGTGGTATTGGAAGTTACTGGGGCAATCTAAGATCTATCGGTGAAAAAATTGGAAGAGTTGGAAAAACTTCTGGAATAATTCCTTTTATAAAAGTTATGGACTCTTTAACAATGGCAATCAGTCAAGGTTCATTAAGAAGAGGATCTGCTGCTTGTTATTTACCTATTGACCATCCAGAGATTGAAGAATTTATTGAAATGAGAAGACCTACTGGTGGAGATCCAAATAGAAAAGCTCTTAACCTGCATCATGGTGTTCTTGTTTCAGATGCTTTCATGAGAGCAGTTGAACTTGATGAACAATGGGCACTTAAGAGTCCAAAAAATGGAGCTGTGCAATCAACTGTTTCAGCTAGAAATTTATGGATCAGATTATTAACTGCAAGAGTTGAAACCGGTGAGCCTTACATAATTTTTATTGATACAGTTAATAGACAAATACCTCAACATCATAANTTAGCTGGCTTAACAGTTAANACATCTAACTTGTGTAGTGAGATTACTCTTCCAACAGGCATTGATAAAGAGGGCAGAGATAGAACTGCTGTTTGTTGTCTATCTTCATTAAATATTGAAAAATACGATGAGTGGAAAGACGATGAAANNTTTNTNGATGATGTNATGAGATTTTTAGATAANGTCTTAACTGACTTTATTAANAANGCNCCAGAAGAATTTAGTGATGCAACATATTCAGCTGCAAAAGAANGAAGTGTTGGTNTNGGTGTTATGGGNCTTCACTCATACTATCAGAAAAAAATGATACCTCTTGAGTCAGTAATGAGCAAAGTTTGGAACAAAAAGATTTTTGAAAATATTCAAAAGAAAGTTGATAAATCTTCAAAAGATTTAGCNGANGAAAGAGGAGCATGTCCTGATGCNGCTGAATANGGTTTTAAAGAAAGATTTTCAAATAAAACTGCGATTGCTCCAACTGCTTCAATCTCAATTATTTGTGGTGGAACTTCTCCTGGAGTTGAGCCAATTGCAGCTAACAGTTATACTCATAAAACTCTTTCAGGATCTTTCAATGTTAGAAATAAATATTTAAGAAAATTATTAGAAAAACATGGAAAGGATACAGATGAAACATGGTCGACGATCACAACTAATCAAGGATCTGTATCACATTTAGATTTTTTAACTCAAGAAGAAAAAGATGTTTTTAAAACAGCTTTTGAATTAGACCAAAGATGGCTTGTAGATTTAAGTGCAGACAGAACTCCACATATCTCGCAAGCACAATCTATTAACTTATTTTTATCTGCGGATGTTCATAAAAGAGATCTTCATCAAATTCACTTCCAAGCTTGGAAAAAAGGATTGAAGAGCCTTTACTACTGCAGGTCTAAATCAATACAGAGAGCAGAAAATGTTAACGATGCAAAATCAACTGACATTACTGCGAATGTTTATAAATCAAAACAACAAGAAAACGACGAAAACAAATACGAGGAGTGTCTATCATGTCAGTAGTGAAAAAAGAGGAAAAAGGAAAAATCATTCAACCAAAAAAAATGGGATTATTAGTAGAAAATCCTGTCTATAAACCATTCAGATATCCATGGTGTTATGATGCTTGGTTAACACAACAAAGAATACATTGGTTACCAGAAGAGGTGCCATTAGGAGATGATGTTAGAGATTGGCAGAAAAATTTGTCAGAACCAGAAAAAAATTTAGTAACACAAATCTTTAGATTTTTTACTCAAGCAGATGTTGAAGTTAACAACTGTTATTTAAGACACTACACAACAGTATTTAAACCAACAGAAGTTTTAATGATGATGACGGCTTTTGCTGCAATGGAAACAGTTCATNTNGCTGCTTATTCTCATCTATTAGATACAATCGGAATGCCAGAAACAGAGTACTCAGCTTTCTTACAGTACAAAGAAATGAAAGATAAGTATGACTACATGCAAGGTTTTGATGTTAAATCAAAACATAATATAGCAATGACAATGGCTGTATTTTCTGCTTTCACAGAAGGTTTACAATTGTTTGCTAGTTTCGCAATCTTATTAAACTTCCCTAGATTTAATAAAATGAAAGGGATGGGCCAAATAGTAACGTGGTCAGTTAGAGATGAAACTTTGCACTGTAATTCTATGATCAGACTCTTTAGAGATTTTATTAAAGAAGAACCACAAATTTGGAATGATAAATTAAAAAATGAAATTTACGAGGCATGCAAAACAATCGTTCACCACGAAGATGCATTCATTGATCTTGCTTTTCAAATGGGTCCAATGCAAGGTTTAACAGCTGAAGAAGTTAAACAGTACATTAGATTTATTGGTAACAGAAGATTAGAGCAATTAGGTTTAAATCCTATCTACGATGTTAAGAAAAATCCATTAACGTGGTTGGACACTATGCTTAACGGAGTAGAGCACATGAACTTTTTTGAAGGTAGAGCTACAGAATATTCTAAAGCTTCTACAAAAGGTACATGGGGCGAGGTTTTTGCTTAAAGATTATTTTTCCCAATCAAATTTNGGAAAAGTATCAAANACCTGAAGNACTTTATCAGACCATTGATTNCAAATTTTTTTGTAATCNTCATCNGANGTATTTAAACATTTAAGGTAAGANAATTTTGTTTGATCTTTTTTATAGACAGCAATATCAATTGGNGGGCCTACTGTTAAATCACTTTTGAGNGTGGAGTCCATAGATATTAATGCACATCTAGATGCATCTCCTATTGAAACATNAGGAGTTATAACTCTATCGAGTATNGGCTTACCATACTTTACTTCACCNATTACCAAGTAAGGTTTACTATCAGCTGGTCTTATATAATTTCCTTGAGGATAAACTAAGTACAGTTCTAAATCTTGACCTCTTATTTGCCCTCCAATAATAAATGTAGCTCCTAAAACAAGGCTGTCTGTGTTCACCCCGTCTGGAGATGAATGTTTAATCGTAAGTTTGCCAACATATGAAGCTATTTGCTCAAAATCTTTACATTTATTGAGATTGTTCGATGAATTTTCTTTTATGTCTTTTTCTATAGACTTAAAAACTGCTTGCGATGTTGCCAAGTTTCCTGATGTAACTATAACAACTGTTCTATCACCTACGTCGTAAGTAAGCATTTTAGAATAAATGTTTACATTATCTAAACCAGCGTTTGTTCTTGAGTCAGAAGCTAACACAACGCCTTCATTAGTCTTAATACCTATACAATATGTCATGGTGAATTCTTATTTAAAAAAAAGTAAATATTCAATTCTTAATTATCATATCTATTATCGAATTTGTGCATTTGATAAAGGCATCAAACTATTAAGAATTATAAAATGGTAAATTTGTGGAAAAAATACGATTCTAAAAAAACTTATGACGAGTACTTAAACTCTGACCATAAGTTGCGTAGGCAAGCTGTTATTATCTCTCACATTTTAGAGAGACATGGCATCAAGAAGTTAAATGAAATTGAAAAGAACTGCGCAAGTACAATAAATGCTAGGGGAATAAATTTTCGAGTTTATTCATCAGGAAAAAAACTCCAAGAAAAAAAGTGGCCTTTAGATATCATTCCTAGAATTATTCTAAAAAAAGATTGGGCTAAGGTTTCAAAAGGACTACTTCAAAGGGTAAAAGCGCTTAACCTTTTTATAGACGATGTTTACAACGACAGAAAAATTTTTAAAGATAATATTATTCCTGAAGATTTAGTTTTTAACTCTCCATTTTATCTAAGAGAGTGCTATGGTTTTTCACCAAAATATAAAGCTTGGTCCAACATTTCAGGAATTGATTTAATAAGAAATATCAATGGTGAGTTCATGGTTCTAGAAGATAANTTANGNGTTCCNTCAGGAGTTTCTTANATGCTTGAAAANCGAATGGTNATGNGAGATGTNTTTCCTGAATTATTTACNAAATATAAAGTTTCTTCAGTTCATCAATATCCAAATAAATTATATCACTGNATGCTTGAATGTGTNCCTCGAAAAACAAGAAANCCACATATGTGTGTNTTAACTCCAGGAAGATATAACTCAGCTTATTTNGAACATAGATTTTTAGCNGAACAAATGGGNATCGCNCTTGTAGAGGGAAAAGATTTATTNGTTGAAAAAGATTTTGTNTATATGAAAACTGTNACAGGNCCTATGAAAGTTGATTGTATTTATAGAAGAATAGATGACAACTTCTTAGATCCAAAAGTTTTTTATAAACATTC
>FUFK010065103.1_pt1 | contig 14707 bp, 15 predicted proteins | sample 1021851 | NCBI WGS metagenome assembly FUFK01 (sample SAMEA51879418, study PRJEB19060) | metagenome | reverse complement strand
GATTCTAAACCGCGATTTGCTGCATTTTCATTTTAGCAATGATGGTAAGACCGGAAACGAGACAACTACGAATGATCAATCCTTTAGAATATTGCTCATCGGAAAGGACGGAGGTATTAAGTATGAATCCAAACGATCCGTTTCCCTGATTCAACTGTTCGAATTGATCGATTCCATGCCGATGCGCCAAGATGAAATGCAGCATGATCGGTGTTGATCACAGGCGGTAAGTCCAGGGATATTGAATGATTAAAGTGAAGTTAGTTCCTTCATCCCCGGATGCAAGATCTGCCCTATAAATATTTCCTGAAGCGTTAACAAGCCGGAATCCTGTTCCATATGAAGATTTTGAAATTTTTCCTAAATCAGATTTTTCTTCGCTGATCGAACCATTTTCATAAAAGAAGGCGACCTGCATATCGTCGACAAGATCCTGGAAAAATAAGGAGTCAAATTGTCCTCCTCCCGATTCTGAGAAATTCCAGCGAAATTCAGTGGCAAAATACAGCATGTGGGCTCCCTGAAATCGTCCCTGAGGGTAGGCTCTCAAGCGGTCTCCACCGCCAAGAAAAGTCGAAGTCCCATTGGTGTTGATCATCAACTGGGTGTTGGCAAGATTAGTGGCATTTTGTTCACATGCCGCGTTACCTCCACAGTTATTGAATCCATTTTGAGCCTTAAGAATTTCCAGATTGGTTTCACCTTTTTTCTTTACGATGGCATCAGACATTTGTAGATCAAATACAATCGTACTCTTTTCCAAAACGGGAACGTAAATCTGCAGATCATTGGTAACAACATCAAACGATGGATCAGAATCCTTGGAGGCATTTTGTATGTCATAATAAAATATATTTCTGATTCCNTTCCTCGGATCCTTNTAATCATCGGTGTAATCNATTCTTGTNGAAAATTCGANTTTATCTGAAATGGTTTGCTCAAGAGGTGGATCAAAAGTGGCCACTGTTTCACCCTGNTTGGTAGGATCATCTTCATCAGGTGCNACNAATTTTTCAAATTTTCCTTTCTGTTTGTTCAAACCTAGGCCGAATTCCAACATTCTGTCATAAAAAGTTAGTTTGAAGGTCGGTGCATCGAAGTCCCAATAATTACCGATGGCATACTTGAAATCATTTTTCTCGGTGTCCATTCCCCTGGAATTGTATTGATTGATCGCAAATTTAAATCCGTGTGCTTTCAAATATTGAAGGTAAAGTAAGTCCGGNGCGATAAATAATTCATCCAGAAAGGTGAAAACGAACTGGGCATCTCCCACCCCACCGATCAGTGCAAAATCTGCATTGGTATCAGCAATATTNGCAAAACTTCCTACCAAGAGTAAACCTGTTCCAAGGCCTGGTAATGAATAGGGGAGAGGAGCGAACAATTGTCCGTACTGCTTGGTGAACTGGTCACGACGGCGTTCGATTTCAAAAGCCTGTATTGTCTGCGAAAGGCATAAAACACCGACCAACAAAGTAAATAAAAATTTTTTCATGGCTGAATCAAGATTTAGAAATGAATAATATTTTGAAATCATGACTACGTCATTATGAAATCACCAGATCTATCTTTTCATTCCAGCNCTTTGATATTCCTGNAAAAATTCTATTTCNGTAAGTGTCATGTTGGATTTAGATGAGCCTTTAAGATCATCGCAGGCAATCAGCTTGTTTGCCTCTTGTAGCGCATGATATAAGATATATTTTTNNTNGAANNTNTTGGGGTAAAATGTTGGATCCAAACCAAATCNACGAATTCAGAAATTCTGGGGTTCTTTTATTAAAGGGGCATTTCTTGGAATGGATCGAAGGACTCCGGAAAGGGGTTGAATTCAACCTGAAACATCCCGGGGAGTTCTCACGGATCTACACCGGTGAAGATGAAAGCGGATATTTTTTTGGAGATTACTGCAACTGGAACCGGATTCCGGAATATCGTCATTTCCTTTATGAATCCCCCTGTGCTGCGCTTGCTGCAGAACTGATGGGCTCGGAGGAAGTCAGAATCTTCCACGAACATGTTCTGGTCAAGGAACCTGGAACCGATAAGCCGACTCCCTGGCACCATGATCAGCCTTACTATTGTGTCAATGGCAACAAGGTATGCAGCTTTTGGATCCCGCTGGATCCGGTACCAAAAGAAACCTGTCCTGAATTCATTGCCGGTTCCCACCAATGGGGGCAATGGTTTACCCCGAAAAAATTTGTCGGGGTAGATTATGAAAACGATGATCCCAGCCTCGTAACGATGCCGGACATCGACCAAAACCGTGATGATTATGAGATACGCAGTTGGGAACTCGAACCGGGAGACGCGATCGTTTTCCATTTTCTCACGGTCCACGGCGCCCCTCCCAACCTTTCCACAAAATTCCGGCGCAGGGGTTTCGCCGCAAGGTGGCTTGGAGACGATACGACGTATGCAACACGTTCCGGGATCATCTCCCCCCCATTCCCGGGCCTTGAGGAAAAATTGAATGAAGGAGACCCGATGGATGTCGAAGAATTCCCNGTGGTCTGGAAAAACTAGTTGATCTNAATTACCCCTNATCNCTTTTNCTGTATCAAAACATTTGATTCATGACTGAAGAAAATCACCAGAGTCTTCTGTTCAATCCCGTNCTGATTGCCGGAAGTCTNATCCTGATTGTNGGTTTTGCAATCAGAGCCAGTTTCGGGGTTTTCCAGATTCCCATCGAGGAGGAATTCGGCTGGCTCCGNGCNGATTTTTCCCTGGCGATCGCGATCCAGAATCTGGCCTGGGGGATTGGGCAGCCGCTTTTCAGCATGATTGCGGAAAAATATGGGGACCGGAAGGCGATCTTCCTGGGCTCGGTGTTGTACGCCGTGGGCCTGATTCTCAGTAGTTACGCTGTAACTCCGTTGGCCCACCAGTTTCTCGAAATCCTGATCGGTTTCGGTATTGCTGGAATGGGATTCGGAGTGATCCTGGCAGTGATCGGCAGAACCACTTCGGAAAAACACCGGTCCCTAGCTTTGGGAATCGCGACTTCGGCAGGTTCTCTGGGACAGATCATCGGACCTCCAGTGATTGAAAAACTACTCCAGCAGATGCCTTGGCAGGAAGTATTCATGGTTTTAGCGGTGATTGTCATGGCATCGATGGTCCTCCTGCCGATGATCAAATCCAAGCCGCCGACAGCGATGCAGGGAAATGACCTGAGTATGTCGGAAGTGCTNGGCAAAGCCCTGAAAGATCCAAGTTTCGCAATGATCTTCCTTGGATTTTTTTCCTGTGGATTCCAAATCGCATTCATTACGGCGCACTTTCCTGCNTATATTGCCGAGATGTGCAGCGCGATTCCTCAAAACAGCGTGCTCCGCAGTATGGGCATTGCTTCCACTTCTTCCCTNGGCGCCTTCTCCATCGCAATCATCGGTACTGCGAACCTGGTTGGAACAATCACAGCAGGAGCTCTTGGTTCCCGATTCTCCAAAAAATCCCTCCTCTCTTTGATCTATCTGGGGCGGACCATTGCAGCCGCTTTGTTCATCATGATTCCGATGACGCCCGACAGCGTGGTGATTTTTTCCATCGTGATGGGATCGTTATGGCTGGCCACCGTCCCTCTGACTTCAGGATTGGTAGGACANATCTACGGAATGAAATTCATGGGCACCCTCTATGGAATCGTTTTCTTCTCCCATCAGCTTGGAGGTTTTCTCGGAGTTTGGCTTGGAGGATTATTTTATGATCAATTCGGGAATTACGACTTGGTCTGGTGGGTTGGCATCGGAGTTGGAGCCTTTTCCGCCATCATTCACCTTCCTGTTCGNGAAAAACCGATGGTGATGGATGTCTCTTCNCAATTGAAAACCGCATAAGTCCAAGACTGAAAATTTTTTGAATCAACCACCNTGAACTTGCAGANCNCAGGNAGCAACAAAAGATGACACAGAAGGACATTCCCAATTGTTTTTTACCGGTCACCCAACTCANTGAGAANTTGGAGNANGGGNNGCTNAGCAGCCTTGAGTTGATTGAAGAATANCTGGAAAGAATCCGAAAGCATGACCGGAATCTTGGAGCATTCATTGATGTTTACGGAGAAGAAGCCCGTAAAGCCGCCTCGGCTTCAGACATGGCAAGGGCCAGCGGCCACATCATCGGACCATTGCAGGGCATCCCGGTCGCGGTCAAAGACATCATTGACATCGAGGGGAAAATCACCACCGGGGGTTCGATGGTTTGGAAAGATCGCCGCTCGAGCTTGACGGCGACTCTGGTGCGCAGAATGGTCGAAGCTGGAATGATCGTTTTGGGGAAAACCCACACCGTCGAATTCGCCATGGGGAGCTTTGGTACCAATCAGCATATGGGATCCCCAAAAAATCCCTGGGATCTTGAGGAACACCGTGCCACCGGAGGTTCCAGCGCAGGGACTGCCGCGGCCGTTGCTGCAGGACTTTCGCCATGGGGCATCGGCACCGATACCGGCGGGTCGGTTCGCATTCCTTCCGCCTGGTGCGGCCTGACCGGACTGAAAACCAGTGTCGGCAGAATCAGCACTCACGGGGTTCTTCCCCTCAGCCATACCCTGGACACCCCGGGGCCGATGTGCCGTAGCGTAGAAGATGCCGCAATCCTTTATCGCATTCTTGCGGGGCCGGATGAGCAGGATTCGAGAACCGTAATCCATTCTGTCGAAGCCCCCTTTCCTGAACTCAAAAAGGGAATTTCCGGTTTCAAACTGGCAAGGGTTCCTGATTCAGAATTGGAAAATGTCGACTCAGAAAATCTCGAAGCTTATGAAAATTCTCTGAAACAGCTGGAAAAACTTGGAGCCNGNATCCATCGAGTCGAACTGCCGAATTCCTTTGCAGAGATGGGGGCCCATGTCGGACAGATCATCGGTGCCGAGGGCTTTTCCTACGTCGGGAAATTCACCGATGATCCAAGCNTGCNGGTGGATGATGACGTCCGCCCCAGAATCGGACTCGGTAAGAACATGTCCGCCAGGGATTACCTCCTGCTTTTACGCGGACAGCAGCAGATTAAAAAATCATTCCTCGAAGCCCTGGACGGCTTTGATGCCCTGATTACTCCAACCACTGCACAACCTGCCTTAAAACTNNTNGAAATCGACCAATCGGGTTCCGCNGCAGGTTTCACCCGTCCGGTGAATCTCATCGAACATTGCGCCCTCGCCCTGCCAAACGGTTTCAGCAGTAACGGGCTTCCTTTTTCCCTGCAGATCGTCTGTGCTCCCTACCGGGAAGCCCTGGCCNTGAGAATTGGTTGGGCATTTCAGAATGCAACATCATGGCATCTCAGGTACCCCCGGGATTTCCACTAAACTTTGATCCAGTCTTTTTNCTGCTCANAAATATCCCCCACCGNTTTTAACCATGCATTCTTGCCAGGTTGCAAAGATTGGCATTTTATGGAGTTCATTATTTCAGACATNCTGGTTTTCACTTTCGCGGTTTTTCTGCTTCTGGTCACTCCCGGCCCCGGAGTTCTCTCCACGGCAGGAGTCGGTTCCGGATTCGGCAGCCGGGCCGGACTGGTTTATCTGATTGGNTTATTTTTAGGCACCAACCTGGTGGCATTGGCCGTGGTAGGAGGCTATGCCGCCCTGGTCCTCTCGATTCCCTACGTGAGGTGGGTTCTGATGGCGGGATCCTTCGGCTACCTGCTCTGGCTGGCACTGAAGATTGCAATGGCCGGTCGTAAACTGAGCTGGATCGAATCGGAGAAACCTCCCGGTATCCACGGGGGAATCCTGCTCCAGGTGATCAACCCCAAAGCTTATGTGGTNGGGACGGCCATNTTCTCAGGCTTTCCTTTTGAAGGTGTCTCACTTTTCCAGGAAACCCTTTGGAAGTTCCTGATCTTTAATCTGGTCTGGATCCCAATCCATTTCCTCTGGCTTTTTGCGGGGGTGACCCTGAACCGGATGAATCTCTCGGAGCGTCACCAATTCCTCATCAATTCAGGAATGTCCGTCGCCATGGTCGGTGTGGTGGTCCTTGCNGCACTGGCGCAATAGCAAGAAAACGTGTGTCAATTTTATGATCAAAAATCAATATCCTGAATTTTTCTCAAAATATGATGCTGTAATTCTTTGGCACACTTTTCAGGATTTTTTTCGATAAATACATCAAGAAGTTTTTGATGNCGTTCATGGTGGCTTAACAAGTCATTTTGNTTTAAGGGATACAGACGATACTCTATGGACCAGATAAAATGGCTCAAACCCGTCAATCGCCAAGTTCTTGAAAGATTTTGATTTCGTGAGGCATCTATGATGGCTGTATGCCAATCAATATCCAGTTCAGCATCCTTTTCTGCATCAAAATCTTCTGCAGCTTTCAGCATTTGATCAACCAGATCCTGGAGATGNTCACAATGCTNCCTCCACTCAGAATCNGAGAGGCGTTCAATGGACTGTTTGAGTGCGAGTTGTTCCAGCGCAACGCGAACATGAAGACCATCTTTAATCTGATCTGAATCAAAGCTGGTCACATAGGTCCCATCTTTGGGGATCACTTCAACCAAACCTTGTTGCTCAAGCACCCTTATAGCTTCACGAATTGGAGTNCTGCTGACTCCCAACTGTTCTGCAAGTTCTTCCTCGGANATTTTTTCNGAAGCCCTAAATTTGCCTGTTATGATAGCCCGTTTGATTGAATCGAGAATTTGATCTCTCAGCGGAATCCGGACTATTTTTTTTAATTGTTGAGGCATTTTAGTAAAGAAGAAGAACTACAGTAGATCATCCACTTTTAGGATTGATGAATAAAAAATCAGTTTTCTTCCCAATAGCTTTCTGGAGGTTTCCCTCTATCCAAAGTTTTACAACTGTAAACTGCTTTTTCGTCAAAACGATATTTGTTTTCTATTTCATCATTGAACGTNATCCCAAGGCCAGCTCCATCGGGTCTTAAGAGGAATCCATTGAGGATCGCTTTTGATTCTCCAAGCATTTCATCTCCAAGGGGGAAATCTAGCATAGGAAACTCTACCAGATTCCCTCCTCCAGCAAAGGCTGCATGATAGCTTGCCATGATTGCTACTGGCCCTCCCCAGGCATGAACCACTACTTCTGTATTCATTTGATTTGCCTGCTCAAACACCTCCATAACAGCACCNATTCCTCCAATGACAGAAGCATCGGGTTGAACAAAATCATAAACTTGGTTGCGTATTCGTTCATTCATCTCAGTTGGAGTTGTAATGATTTCTCCACCACAAACTTTGGGGGACACGCATCTTCTCAAAGCTTTGAAACCTTCAGGATCTGCAGGTCCAATGGATTCCTCTAGAAAAATTATTTCTTGATCTGTCAGATTTTGAATTCCTGTAACATAATCAACCACTTCTTTTACTTTTTGAGGAGGATCAGCAAGATTCTGACACATNTCAACACCAACCCTGATTCCATGTTTTGCCGCTTCTTCTAGGATCCACGCGGTTCGAATGATATCATCCTTTTCAGCACGAATCTTATAAAGTCCAATTCCTAACTCTGAAAGCTGTTTCAATTCTTCACGGAAATGTTCTTTCGTATCACAAATCCCACCACTTCCATACATTTCCATTCTATCAGTCTTGGCATCTCCATAAAGCTTATGAACAGGGATGTTCAATGATTTTGCTTTTGCGTCTGCAAGAGCGATTTCAACCGCACTGATCACATGTCTTGCAGCCCCCTGAAGAGACCAATAATCACAGACCCGACACAAATCACGCACCCTTTGCTTAATATCAAAACCATCTGCATCAATCAGATATGGAGTGCATAGCTCAACGATAGATTCAAAAACTCTGGGAGCAAAGACTGCAAGATATCCCTCACCAAGCCCTTTCGTCCCATTTTCCAAAGTAATTTCCACCATCCCGATGGTACGTTTCGCTCCATTTGGAAAGCATTCCAATATCTCAGGGTGACCTTCCTCTGCATAGGGAGAACTGAGTAAAAGACTTCTAATATTCTTTATTTTCGACATCAAAATCCTAATTCGAAATCAACAGTGCTGATCAAGTTTTCTCCCTTGATGAAGTGCTTTAAATTATTTGAAAACCATGAAATTTTTTTGGAAATTTCGTCTTCAGTTCCTCCTGCAGAATGTTGCGTTATGATCGTCCTTGGACATTTCCAGAAAGCATGATCATGAGGAAGAGGCTCCTGGTTTGTGACATCAATCACAGCTCCACCGATCATACCTTTCATTAAACAATGGGATAAAGCCTCTTCATCTGTAACGGATCCTCTTCCAAAATTCAAAAAAACTGAGGAAGACTTCATTTGTTTCAGTCTTTTCAAATTGAAAACATTCCTTGTATTCGGATGATCAGGAACGACAGAAGCCACAACATCTGCATGAGATAAGGTTTGATCAAGTTCATTTAGCGAATTGGAACTATTGATGACGTTGACGCTGCAGTCAAAAGGTACGAGGAGTCTTTCAAATTCTTGGTTGATGGACCCGTATCCATAGAGAAGAACGTTTGCATTCTTAAGTGATTTCAATTGCTCCCGAATGGGATCACCAACCCATTTCGTTTGATCTTTAAGAACCGAAAACTGGTCTATTCCCCGAAAAAGGGAAAGCAATCCGGCGAGCATTGACTGAGCCACCGGTTCGGCAAAAAACCCCTTGAGATTGGTCATACTAAACTTCGGTGATAATCGATTTCGGTCAATTTCCAGATATTCCCCAAATCCAACCGATACCAGTTGAATCCATTCAAGTTTTGGATGGCATTCAAGCCAATGAGCAGGAACATTCCCAAAACAAATAGAGGAATTCAAAAAATCAGGGTGTGGAGGAGCATCTTCTGAAAATTCCTTATGAATGAAAAAATCGAAGTCAGTAGATAAAGAAAGTAGTTTTTTTCTTTCTTGGGCATTAAGCGTGATACAAACGAAAACGTTCATCAGACTGATCTGTACTCTTTCACAATCCTTAAATTTGAACTCTTGGAGTTCCACTTTCAATCAGCATCTGTTTTGCTTCCTGACGATATCTTTCTCGTATATCACGGGTGGGAGGACGACAACGGCTGGAGGGCATTCCTACCAGTTCCATACAAAGTTTATCCAGGAACCCATCTCCTCGGGTATATTCCATTTCAATTTTTTTCCAAAGCTTATAAAAAGGCTTGGCTTCTTCTACCATGTCCATTTCAACCTGTTTGTAATCACCTGCCTCCAGAGTTTTAAGTAGCTTTACACCCCATTCAGGCCAGTGATTACATAGATGCACCTCAAAAGCTCTTGCACCTAACATGTGACTGATGGGAAAAAGGAGGTCATTATCGATAAAACAGAATTGNCCAGCAAAGCTGTGGACGACATCTTCAAATTCCATCGCGACCGATCTTGTTGTAGCCCATTTCAATCCGATGACTTGAGGAATTTTTGTTAAACGTTCTACCAATCCAAATGACACCTCNGCACTCGTCCAAAATGTATTGTAGATAATCATCCCTACATCGGAAGCCTTGCTTGCCTCCTGAATATGATCATAAAAATCATCTTCTGTATGGTTGAAGTAAAATGGGCAAGAGACTTGTATAAAGGAAGCTCCGAGTCGATCGGCTTCTTTTGAAAGTCGTATCAGTTCCTGAGTGCTAGTTGTCTGAGCGCCCATTGCTACCGGAATGTTTCCTGCCTCATCAATTACGATCGACGCAACGCGAATCCTTTCCTCAAAACTCATGGTTGAAAAATCACCTGCCGCCCCGCCAGCCAGCAAGACTGCGTTTTCTTTGTTGATCCCGTTTTCCTTAAGAAACCGGATGTGAGTTCGAATACCCTCTTCATTAATAGAAAGATCTTCATCGTGAAAAAGGGTAGGAATGGTGATGTAGAGTCCTTCAAGATCTTTTTTCAGTTGTGCATAATCCATCTTTAATAACTTTGGCTATAGCGTTCAAACAGTTCATTACCTTCAAGCTTTTCGGCAATGGTAAGCTCATGATTTTTATTTTCGAAATATTGCTGTATCAATTCTTCCGGAAAACATTTCATTAAGATTTCATCTTGAATAAGGGCATTCAGACTTTCCTTGAGAGTTTTGGGAAGCCTGCCAATCCCCTCAGGCAATTCTTTCAGAAGTTGATGAGTGGTCAGGGATTTGGGTGGGTTTAATTTTTTCTCGAGTCCATTGCAACCTGCATGAATGAAAGCACTGAGTACCAAATATGGGCTTGCAGCAGCATCAGCAGTCCTGAATTCGAAATGGAAAGGTTCAGTACCTTCTCCCAAATAAGTCTGACGGACAGCTGCCTTTCTGTCCTGAACAGCAAAATTATTANAATATGCTGTCCATCGCGGCGGCTGATAGCGTAACCCTGAAATAAAACTGGGAGAGCTAAAAGCAGTGAGGGCATTCAGATGTTTTAGGATTCCCGAGATAAATGATCCTGCCTTNGGGGAAAGTTGTTTATTTTCTCCAGCATTGATGTTGGTTCCATCCTTATCACAAAGACTGAAATGCACATGAAGTCCACTACCAACTTTTTCTTTGCTGATAAGTGGAGAAAAACTGATCCTTCTCCCCATTTTAATGGCAGACCAGCGAGATATGCTCTTCGCTAGAATAAGATGATCACAAGCTTTGAGAGGGTTATCTGGTTTGAAGGTCAATTCATATTGTGCCACTCCATTTTCTGCATGAAGGGACTTTAACCCAAGTCCTGCATTATTGAGACTTGTCCCTAGGATTTCTAAAAAATCTTCTTCTTCAAAAAAGGATTGAAGGGAATAGGCATTCAGATGATTCCTTGTGGAATCGATAAGATAGAATTCCTGTTCTAAACCAACACGAAGTTGAATTCCAAATGTCTCCTCAAGCCGTTTAATGGCTTTTTCCAATTGAGATCGAAGACAACTGTGCCATGGGGTTTGATCTAGATTTTCTATGGCGCAAATACTGAACTTTGCTGCTGAAGTGTGTGGAGGTTGGTTCAAAGTGACCAGGTTTTCATTTATTTCTACTAATTTAACGTCTCCAACTTCAGGCATTTCTGAAGGAGCAAGATCCCCAAAGCATGTTATCAGAGCATTGCTTGGAATCCAGCCTGCGCTGTGGGAATTAACCTCTCCATTTTCACACCAAATGGTTTTGGCTCGCTCAACTCCTGATAAATCGGAAATCAAAAGATGCTTAAAATGAGCTGAAGATTTCATTGCAAAAATTGGAGGAACTGATGTCAACGTCTCTGAGAGATATGCCAGGGGATAAGAGCTCTCTCGACAAANGTCACAATACCGAAAAGCGAGAGACCCATAATGGTCAGCAAGAAAATCCCAGCAAATGCTAGATCTGGTCGCATATTTCCAGTAACGATTTGGATGTAAAAACCAAGGCCCTGATCACTTCCAATAAATTCGGCAATCGTGGCTCCAACTGTAGCGTTGATGGCGGCATATTTGAATCCGACAAAACATTGCGGAAGTGCGGAAGGAATCCTGATTTTTAAGAATACTTTAAAGGTTGAAGCACCTGTTGTTTTTGCAAACCGATCGAGTTCATCACTAAGTGACCCAAAAGCCAAAATTGCATTCAGGACAATGGGAAAAAAACAAACCAGAAAAACAATAATGACCTTTGGAAGAAGACCAAATCCGAACCATGAAATGAACAATGGAGCAAAGGCGATCTTTGGCGTCATTTCAATACTTACAAAAAATGGATATATGGTTCTTCGTAAAATTGATGAGAAGGTGATGGCCAAACCAAGGGGGATTGCAATAACAATGGCAGTCAAATATCCAAGAATTGTTTCAAGACCTGTAATGTATGTGTAATCGATCAACCTGGGAAGATCTGCGGAAGCATTGACAACAATGGTACTTGGTTTAGGAAGGATATAGCGTGGGATTGAAAACCAATCGACGGACCATTCCCAAAAAAGAAAAAAGAATACAAAGAACAGAATCACCATCCATGAATCGGTGATCCAACGAATGGTAGCTTTGATACGTTTTGCCGTCATATCACACCGTAGCCTTGAAAAACTTCCTGGATTTCAGCCATGTAATCCGCGAATTCCTGACTTCTCTTTACCTCAAGATCTCTCGGCCAAGGAAGCTTGATTTCAATAATTTTGTCAATCAAACCAGGTCTGGGTGTAATCACACATACCTTAGAAGACATCTGGACGGCCTCTTCAATACTATGGGTGACCATAAGAACCGTAGGTTTTTCATTCATCCAAAGATTTTGAAGATCTTTCCGAATGTTTTCACGAGTCATTGCATCAAGTTTTCCCAAGGGTTCATCAAGCAGTAAAGTTTTTGGCTCATGAATCAAGGCTTGGCANAGTGCAGCCCTTTGTTGCATGCCTCCTGATAGTTCATGAGGACGTAAATGCTCNTACCCCTTCAATGAAACAGATTCAATCAATTCTGAAATTTTATCCTGGAAATCATTTGGATTAAGGTTTCTTAATTCCAACTGAAGATTAATGTTGCCTAACACAGATCTCCANGGGACTAAGGTACTGTCCTGAAACATCATACCGATGTCATGACGAGGTGATAAAACCTCATCTTGATTCATGATGATTTGACCACTTGAACAAGGAATTAAACCGGCAATCATGAGTAAAAGAGTCGATTTCCCACAACCGGAAGGTCCTAATAAGGTAACAAAATCTCCTTCATTTACCTCAAGGTCTGCAGGACCGAATGCCAAGATAGGCTGGCCTTCGGTACTAAACGATTTGGAAACGTTTTTGATGCTGATCGCGGCGAGCATTGACTGCCGGAATAAAAACAGGAAAGAGTAGCCTCTCTTAGAGAGGCCACTTAATTCTTCTAATTAATAAACTGGTTGGTATAAAAATCACTCGCCGATTTGCTGGTTTGCAGATCATTGAACTTTTTCATGAGACCAAGCATATCAGCCCAATCAGAATCTACATGAAGGCCCATTGTTCTATTCGTATTCGCCTTTGAATAGAGAATACCAAGGGTCACATCCAGGACTGATCTTGCTTGTTCCTTGCCAGACTTTTCCGCCATCGTTCCTCCAACAATATCAGCCATGGAGTTAACAGCTGCATCAGGATTCTTTTCGGTCTCCTTGTAGGCCACCATGGTTGCCCTTACAAATCTCTCTACCAATCCAGGATTGTTTTTCAAAGTGTCCTGGTGTGTGGAGATACAATAACCAACCTGGTTCACTCCATAATCTGAATAAGGAAATGCAACAGGAGTTGCGCCGCCATTAGCCTTAATCTCCGCAGGTTTATCATCCAAGCCACCAAGAATGGCTACTGCTCCACCAGCACCTTGAAGATAGCTGGAAACGAGTGCACCATCGGGAACATTGGTCAAATTCACATCACTCAGACTCATGCCATTGCTTCTGAGAACCAATGGGAAGAAAGTATTTACACCAGCATTTGCTGTGGTGAGAATCTTTTTGCCCTTCAATCCTTTAACAGAACTTATTCCAGCATCAGGTCTTACAATGACAGCTTCAGTTCCTGCAGCATCTATCACACCTACAGAAATGATTGGCGCGCCTTGGGCTGCTAAAGTGACCATGGCTGCACATGATCCATATGCAAAATGACTGTCCTTGTTTGCTACTAGGCGGTGTGCTGATGATGAACCATTTCCAGAACGGATGTCCAGATCGATTCCTGCAGCTTTGTAAAGCCCCTTATCTTTTCCATACGCAAAACCGGCATGAGAACCATAATACATCCAATTCAGACGCAGTCTTACTTCATCCGCAGCAAATGCGATACTGGCTCCCATCGAGGCAACCATAGCGATGGCCATTGCTGATAAACATAGTTTTTTCATATTCATTTTCCTTCTTTTTGAAATACCAAGGACCAGTTCCTTAGCTTCAAAATAAATGATTCGAAGTTCATACCAAACCCAAAATTGGGCCTGGAGCCAGACTCATCCATTGAATCCTGGAATGATGTATACATGATACAAAGACTGAATGTCAACGACATTTTTAAAAAAAAATTAATCCAATATTGCCTCACTAGTTAGCTTGATTTTATGATTAATCTTGGTGAAAAGCACTGTGTGTTTCTATAACTAAAACGCTACGGAAATCGATCTCAATCCCAGTTTATTCAATTTTTCCCAGTTTTTAAAAAGTCAAATGACCTTGATCTATTATTATTTAAAATATTATTTAAAAAGGTATTTCGCTTCGTAATCCAAAATCTTTAATCTGATCATTTCATCCTGCTCTTTTCTTGCCCCATCATACCGCTGCCGATTTTCATCTGACTCATTAATCCATCCCCAAAGAGTTCTGTAAGGCACATCCACAGCTTTTGATATAGCAGGTAAGTTCTGACCAGAACGAATCAGATCAAAAATGAAAACCCAGAATTGTTCTGAGTTGATGAGCCTTCTAACTCTATATTTGCGGGATCGTTGCTTTGGTCTTCCAGACATAAAAATTTTAGGAATTTTTCAAGGTGTTTGTAGGCCTAATGACAAGCATGCCCCTTACATATCATAGAGGGGGGGGTATTCAGAATGTTAGCAGCAGATCGTGCATTTAAAGCCAGTTCTGTGTCAGCTTGGTTGTATACTTGACTGACTCTCTATTTTGCTATCCAAATGGTTTGGAGGGTTGATTAGCAAAAAATCCTTTTTCAACAGGATGAACCACCCTGGTGGGACCAGGACTGCTGCAAGAAGAGTTAGCTCCTTTCGTGAATTACTGTTCTTACAGATGTGTTTAAC
>FUFK010039741.1_pt1 | contig 14707 bp, 22 predicted proteins | sample 1021851 | NCBI WGS metagenome assembly FUFK01 (sample SAMEA51879418, study PRJEB19060) | metagenome | reverse complement strand
ATCAGCATATATTATATCATACTTTTTATTCGGCAACAACATCTGAATCCTGTGCTTCTATAAATGTTTCTTTAATCATTTGTTTTAATTTATCTTTGTCTAAATCAATCGTAAGTTGATCAACATAATTGTTTACTAACGTCATAGTATCTTCGGACCCTTCAGCAACATCATCACTTACGTTGTGGTGAGATAGGTCTGAATAATCTTCTAGTATTTTTAGTTCATGAACGCTGATGTTGTTATACATTCTATCAAGTAGCCTATCAAACATTTGATTATCTTTTTTGTTAACTACAACTAACTTTACAAACTTTTGATTATANTCTGTNACATCAAACTTATCATAGTTAGTTTCGGTATCATCATATTTTATTTTAGCAAAGATTGTATATGGATTAGATATAAACTCTAACTCTCTAGTATCGGTATCAAATACATGAAAACCTTTTTGATTATTATAATCTGACCATGTCATTTCATATTGACTGCCTAAATAAAATACTTGACCGTCATCATTCTTGTGGTGAAAGTGACCACTAAATGTTTTTTCAAAACGTTGCACAATTTTTTTATCATAACCATGTGTTTGCACCATAGCATCCATCATTCTAAAACCGTTGAGATCAAAATGACCCATACAGATATCTGCTTCTGCTGTNTTNAAAACNTCTATGATTTGTTTTTCGTTTTCAGGATTCATCCATGGNACCATNAATATTTTNAGACCATCAAAATCTACAACTTTAGGATCTTCATAGATAAATGGTTCATGTATACCATCAGGCGCTGTGCATAGTTCTTGCACGGCATTTACTTTGTTTGTGTTTCGATAATAAATATCATGATTACCGATTAGTATATGTGTGTCAATTTTGTGCTGCCATAATCGGCACATAAATTTGTTTCTAAAATTGTGTGCGATTCTAAAATTAATAAACTTTCTTCTATCAACAATATCACCTAGATGAATTAGTGTTTTGATATTGTGTTGTTCTATGTAAGGAAAAAATATATCTTCATAAAACTTATAGAAATAATCGTCAAAAATTAAACTATCGTTTCTGGCACCAAAATGGGTGTCATTCAATAATGCTATCTTCATACCTACCTTATAATATAATTACTTCTTTGGTTCTTCTTCTTTACTATTCCTTTGTAAAAAATCTAACATCTGACTTTGATACTGAGCATCATCGCCTTCTAGTTGATCCATCATGTTCTCAACACCAGCATTTGCAATAATCTTAGCCTTTACTTGCATTTGTTTTTTCTCTTTTTGTATTCTTCTTATAAACGCATAGTAAATTATTTGTGTAAAATATGCAAACGGATTATCTGATTTATCAGGATCAAAGTTATTCATATACTGTAAACAATTTTCAATACCATCAGATATCATATCATCTCGGTATGTGTAATTAATAAAATTCGGTCGATAAGATAAATGATTNGCAATCTTTAAAAAACATTCNCCTATATAATTTGTTACTTCAGGTTTCTTTCTGTTTTTTTCTTCTGCCTTTTTACANTTATCTCNATATTCAATCATCGCTTGTAGAAACTTTTTGTTATCTACATAGTGTGGTTTGTTTTTTGCTTTCATAATATCACCATTATACTATATTTTTTAAAAAAAGGCAAGCCGTGCTTGACACTTTTAGGATTTCTGTTATAATCGCCATGTGGGCGCTTTGAGATAGAGCTTTAATTAAGTTTCTTAGAGGTAAATTTATATCCACTAAATTCATCATCCAATATTTCATCTTGTTGTAATTCTTCTTTTTTATTATCCATTTCTTCAGCAACATCTAATATATGTTTCATTTCTTCTGGTGTAAGTGGTGCTCTTCTTTTCTGTGATTTATATTTGTTTAGCACAACTTCATAATAACTTGCCAGTTCTTGTGCAGCCATAGATATGACCATAACTTTGTCTTTTGATATATTAAATTTATCATCTGAGGTAAATGGTATCCAAGGTGACAATGAAGAATCATCTTTTAATCCATACTCGGTCATACGTTGTACCGTAGTAAGCATTAAAGGATTTTCGATTCTTAAAAATTGTTCATCAACAGAAATGGTACCTACAAGTAGTGTGCCATCAATAAGTTTTACCATACGATAATCTGTAGGATGATTTGGTTCTATTGTCATATAACTATTTATCTATTCTTTTAGGTCTACATTGTGTATTTCATAGTCAAACTCTTCCTCGGTATATATGTTTATTCTTTCTTGAAAATGTTTTAAGGTAAAGTTTTCTTTTGTTTTATAAGTTAGGTCATCAGCTATATCGTATAATGTCGCATTGACTTTGTTATCGCCTAACCTTAAACCACGACCAATACTTTGTAGATTTCGTATTCTACTTTTAGATGGACTAGCAAAAATAATGTTATGTAAATTTTTTATATTAACACCAGTAGAAAATGTGCCATAACTTGCAACTATGATGGCATCTTTTTCCTTTTCCACGATGCCTCTTATGGCTTCTCTTTCGTCTGCTTCTACGCCACCAAAGATATAAAAAACCTTTCTTTTGGCATCCGCTTTGTCTTTTATGATATCATATAGGTTTTGACCATGTTTCTCTACAAGCTGAAATAAACATAGTGTATTCCCCTCTAATTTGAGTGCTAGGTTGCGAATAAAGTTTTGTCTTGACTTACTACTCACTAAATAATCTACCTCATCTTGATACTTACCCTGGGCCACAATCTTACTATTTTCTTCGGTATGTTTAAGTATCAAACAACGAACTACCAGATTAGATAATTGTTTTTTATCCATAAGTTTTCTNGTAGATGTAATTTTATTTACGGCGCCAAACAATCCCTCTAACACAAGTTTATGAGTATGAGCGCCATCTAATGTTCCTGTAAGACCAACTCTATATTTACAATCAACTAATTTAGTCATTAATTCTGTGAGTGATTTAGATTTGAATAAATGTGCTTCATCACCAAACACGACACCAAATTGTTCAAAATATGTTTTTGGTAATTTATACAAACTTTGCCATGTTGATATCAAAACTTTTTTATCTGTTTGATTAGAATATCCACTATACAATCTATGGCAGTTTTTACTTACATTCCAACCATATGATTTAAAATCAGAATACATTTGTTCAACCAATGATGTTGTAGGAACTATAAGTAAACATCTACTATTTTCTTCGTCTTTTAATAAGTGTGTGTAATATCTTATGAGTGCATAAATGATAAATGATTTACCAGAGGCTGTAGGACTTAATAGTAATGTTCGATTAAATTTTAAACTATGATATATGGCGTCTATTTGATAATCTCTTGCCTCAAACTTTTGACCTAAACTGTTTGCAAATTTTTTGACAATCTCTTTGTCAACTCTATTATTAACTTCTACATTTTTGCCACAGACAACATGATATCCTCTTTCATCAGCAAATGCTTTGATATATGGATACAATCCAAAATATATCTCTTTTGTTTTTTGTGAAAATAATCTGATCTTACCATCCCACATACGATTACGAAATGCAGGCATAAACTTGTAACCTGGCACATAGAAGGTAAAAAATTCTGATAACTCTCGTTGTACATTTGGGTCACAATCAACCGTTATGTAAACTTCGTTTTTCTTTTCTATTATGAGTGTATCAAAATTCTGCTGATTGGAATTCATGATGTTCGCCTACTTGTCCTTTCACTTGCATATTCCAGGCTATACTTATACGTTTATTATTAGACTTGTTTTGTTGAACCCAATGTGGCAACCATGCAGGAAAAAATATTGCTCTATTAGACTTAGAAGCATAACTTAGTAAACTAGAATTTAAAGTATTCTTTTCTTTTTTTCTTGGCACAATAACATCTGCAGCTGGTCTAGGATCATGAAATAAAATACTTGCACCTTGGTCAGATTGTAAATAATATGTGCCACTTAAAAAATTGTTAGAGTGTGTGTGCATTGGATGATACTCACTACTTTTTAAAACATTTGCCCACATATCTGTAATGACTAAATCTTTTACATCATATCCTAACTTGTTACATATATCTAATCCAGTCTTAATAACTAAGGTAGTAAAATGATGAAACTCTTTTTTAGTGTGTAAATCAGCTGACTTTGTTTGCCAGTTGTTATCATAATCTCTTTCAGTCCATAAATCAGAAATATATTTCTTCATGTTTTCAATAACTTGTTTTTCTGATTTTACAGATTGAGGTATAAATTGATCTATCAAAAATATATTAGTTGGAAATATTTGTTGATGTTCCATTATATAGCGCCACTTGTAAACTTCTTCCATTCTATCGCATTTTTAATTAAGAAAGTTCTATTGTTTATACTTCTTAAAACTTGTTCAAGATAGTTTACAACCTGTTTGAGGTAAGCTACTTTTTGATCTGCCTTTTGTAATTCATCATCAGAATCCATGTAGATGTGAACATCTGCTTTTAATACTTTTAAATCAAAAGGTTTCTCTTTATAAATGTCAGGATCTGCTTTACCTGTATAGTATTCCCATTTTTCTCTTACAAGTCCTTTGTGATCTTGTTCTGCCTTTTTTAATAATAGAGAAAATTTATTGTAGTGTTGTAGATATTTGTTGTGTAATAAAGGTATCTTAGTTGATTCAGTATCTAATTCTGTGTCATCAAGTTTAAAATCTTTATCAACCGATTGTTGTAATTCTTCTAGTGTCATAATCAATCCATTATATCACCTTTTCGGTGTTTGGTCAAGCTCTAAGTAGTAGAAATCTGTATTATTTCGTAATACATATAAGCAAAACTTACTGGTGCTTGTAAATAGTCCACGTCTGCTAGTTTGATATCATAAGATAAACCACCAAGACTTGTTGGATAAACATTTTGAAATCTAATCTCAGTTTTAGCAATATTCTTACTATTCAAAACTGTGAGTGTAGCGTCAGAATATATACCACCTTCTGGTAAAGGTGCTCTAGGTTGTCTGCCAATGTTTGCTGTGCTTCTAGTAGTGCCAGGAAATCTATCTTGTCCTTCAGTTTGTAAGTCTTGAAACTGTGTATAATTTTGAGGAAACCCAAGACCTAATAACCAATCGTGTATTTCTTTGTAATTGTTTAAATTTTCATCTACTAGAAATGTTATATCTAATGATCCAAATGTTAGTTTATCACCTGGCACTGGCACATCTAGTAAAGGGGTTGATTGTGTAGCCCCACCTAAAGATATACCAGGTATGTTTGCTGTTTGACAAGTAAACTCTACCTCTGGTAACTTTGTGCATTTGAACCTAAACTGTATCGGACTTGCATAGTCTAATTTTGCAGGTTGTCTAAGTTGTATATTTGTTTCGTTGTCATACTACTATTTATAATCAATATTAGAGCAAAAAAAAGGGCGCCGAAGCGCCCCCTTAATTCTTCTTACAAAGAATAAAATTACATAATGTTTGTAACTTTTACTCGTCTGTAATATTCGTTTTGTGCTGAAGCAGCAACTGCGCCTGAGTTATCAAGAGCACCTGTGCCAGCAGATGTTGCGAAAGGATTTTGAACCATTCCGTATCTAGTTTTGAAACCAATTTTTGGTTGGAAACTATTCTGACCAACTGCTCTCACCATTTGTAGTGGAACGTATGGGCAGTAGAATAAACCAGAATCGTAAGGTGAAGTTCCTTTATATCCTACAACGTAGTATTGACTAGCAGATACGTTAGCAGCATATGGGTCAACATATACTCTAAACTTACCGTTAAGCACACCTGCAAAAGTATTACCAGTATCATCAACATTTAAGTTAGAGTGAAAGTGCTGGAGCGTAATCTAATACACCTGCCATTTGAAGAGCAGAAGCTACATCAGCAGAACAGATAATTAAATTACCTTTACCTCTACGAGTTTTTTGTGCGATTGCGTTAGCATCTCTTTCTAGTTGATACATAAGTCCTTTGAACTTCTCAACTGACCAACGACCATTTGAGTCTGTATCTAAATCAAAGATACCTGCAGTAGTTGTATTTACTTGAGCACCCGCTTTTGCGTGTGAGTAAATAGTTCTTACTACTTCTCTATTGATTTCAGAAAGNATTTCACTTGATANNATGTTNGCTAATTCTGTTTCTGCGTCTAAACCGTGGATTGCTTTTAAGTCTTGAGCAAGTTCCATAGTGTACTCTGCTTTTAGAGCACGTGATTTAGCAGTTACAGTAACTTTATCAATTGAGAAAGCCATTTCAGCGAACTCATCTGATCCGTCACCAAGTGTTTCTGCTTGTGCAGTAGTCATACCAGAACCAGTAGTATAAGTACCAGCCGATGGACTATCGTTTAGTGTTGCAGGGTTAGTACCTGATTGTGCGTCTGGTGAACCAGTATCGCCAGCAGCATCTCTAGCAGAAAAGTCTGTGTCTGCTTCGTTGAATAATGCTTCTGCGCCTGCTTGTGAACCAAATCTTGATCTTCATAGCAAAGATTAGTCCTGTTGGACCAGTCATTGGTTGAACACCGCAAATATCGTATGCGATTAGATTTGGCATTGCTCTTCTAACTAGTGAAATTAACACTGGATCGAAGATATCAACAGATCCGTCTGAAGCTGTTGAACTTGAAGCGCCCATTGAGTTAGCAGGTGCAGCTTCAGCCATAAAGCTTCTATCTTCACGAACTGCTTTCTCTTGGTTCTCCAAGATTACAGTAGTAACAGCTCTCTTGTAAGAGTCCTCGATTTTTGGTAAATCTGGATGCTCTAGGACTGGCTGCCACTTTTCTTGTAAATTTTCAGTAAGATACATTTTATCTCTCCTAATTTAATTTAAGTTAATTGTTATCACCCCTAAGCTTTTAATTTCTTAAGGTTTCTTGAAATAGCGGCAGTATATGCAGCCATAGCATCTGAACTTGCTTCTACAACAGGTTCATTCGCCGCCACCGAGTCTACCTCGTCTTTTGACGCTGTTTCTTCGATTTTTGTTTTAGGGAAGTAAGACTCTTTAATAGTTTCTAACTTCTCTCTAAACTTTGGTGCGCTATCAAACTCAACGTTTTCAGCCATTGAAGCAAACTTCTCTTTTTCTGTGTCTGCTAAATCAGCAGATACTTCAGCGACAAGTTTATCTCTCTCAGATTCATTTACTTCCTTAGTAAGATTTACATTCTTTTCAATCTGTTCGTTAAGTTTTCCTTCTAAGTCTTTGACTTGATTTGTTAAGTCGTCTAGCACGTTATATTTTTCTTCTGGAACATCAATATAATGTTCTTTGAAAAGGTCCTTTAAACCAGTAATAAAGTCCTCAGCGATTTCGGTTCTTATACCTCTTTCTACTGCTAACTCGTTTTCTTTCATCCATTCTTCAACAACGTAGTTTAGATATGAGTCAACTTTCTCAACCATAGCTTCTTTCATTGTTTCTTTTTCAGCTGAAAGTTTTTCTTCGAACTGTGCTTCAAGGATCTTAGTCTGTTCTTTGATTCTTGTTCTAACAGCAGTTTCAAAAATAGTCGCTGCTTTATCCTTAAATTCTTCGGATAAATCTGCGTCAGTTGAAACTAATGCTTTAACATCATCAGAAAGGTCAATGTCCATTTCAGAAGTTTCTACTTTATCTTCAGCGATTTCTTCTTCGCCTTCAACTTCAGCTTCTTCTTCTTTCATGCCTGACGGTGCATTATCTTTTTCTAATGAACCATCTTTTGCGTCTTTATTAACCTGATCTGATACCTTTTTTACCTTTTTCGCTGCAGTTTGGCCATCAGGGTCACTAGGTTTAGTAACTGCCTTACCCAAATCTTCAGCGTCATTTTTTAAGGGAGAAGGTTCAGCAGCAACAGCGTTTTTATTTACAACGCCATTAGCTTCAGAAACAGCTTCTTCTTTTTTAATTTCAGTTTCAGACATTCGGTCTCCTTTAAATAAATTTATTTAATGTTACAATTATTTATACAAATAACCATTTTAAAACCTGCGCTTTTTGGNTATGCTGCGTAGGTTTTATTTAAGTTTAGACATAAAGTCAGCAAAAATTTTAGACTTCTTTTCTGCGAGTTCTTGTCTTTTTGCTTTCTCTATTTCTGACTTATATTGTTCAACAGTTACGCTTTTCAGCACACCGTTATCCCATATCCACTCTTTGCCTTCCATAATGCCTTCTACGAAAGCGTCAGGCGCTGATGGGTCTGCTACTATATCAGCAGCAGTTGCGAGATAAAAGTCTTTACCAACTAGATTTCTTCCACCTTGTTGTTGTATAGAACCCATACCTCTTGATGATACGCCTAGCACAGCACCTTCGTCAATAAGATTCTTAACGATTTTACCGTAAGGAGTATCCATGACTTTCGCTTCACCAATAAAGTTTTTACCTTCTGGTTTTAAACTAGTGATCATGTGTGAAACTCTTTCAAGATTCACTGTTGGTCCGTCAGGATGTCCTAACTCACCAAATGCTCTTTTCTTTTCTATAAATTCTTTTGTGTATCTTCTAACTTCTTTTGCAAGTGTTTCAACTGGATAAATTCTACCATTACGGTTCTTGATATCCGCTTGCATAAAGACACCCNTAATNTTNTAGTCTTTCTTGCCNTTNNTTTCTTCGGTCAAGATCTGGACATCTTCAATNGTTTCNGTAATTAGTTTCATTTCTCCACCTTTTCTTTTTGATTNTAGACNTTATCTACAATACCTTTTTTTATTTCTTCTTTTTTGAGACCATACTTTTCAGCAAATGCCTCTTTAAATTTTTCTGCTAAATCTGCCTTTGATTTAGTGCCTACTATTCTTTCAAGAATTGCTCTTGAACGATCATAACCTTTTTTAGCCATTATCTTATTTCTAAAATAATCGTATAGTTATCACCTGCTACGAATCCTTTTGTAGAAAATAAAATGTCACCTGCAGGAGATGTATTCGCTGTTAATGTTGCATTGTTAGGAATACTATTACCGTCTGCAAAATAATCATGAAAACCACGACCAGAGAAAAATCCTATTGTTGCATTTGCAGCACTATCACCACTACCTGCCCACAATATCTCTACACCTGATTTACCATTTGTAGTATTAACTGACCAATATATTTTTGCTAATACTCTATTAGCATCTTCGGTCATAAATGTCAACTCACTAGCATCCATTTTTGTTACAAGTGTTTCACCTGAACCATCGCTTATATTAGTAAACTTCATAACAGTTTTTGTTCCAACTGTATCTACTATTGTTTGACTTGTTACAACATCAGCCATTAATTATTTCTCCTAAATTCTGTTACTAACAAATAACTCTCTATATTTGAGTCGGTTGTTAATTTTAATTGTTTATCATTACCAAACTTTAACTGATCAGGTCGTAAACCATACTTACCTTTTCCAGTCAAAGACAAATCAGTAGTTTCACTGCTGGCACTTATTTTTAAAGTACCAGTACCTTTGATAATATAATAACACTCTATTAAACTCACTAGTGATTCGTTAGTTGCACTCGTAAGTTCTTCAGCGTCAACGATTATTTGATCTTCTTCATTTCCAATACCTTGTGATTGAACAATGTATTTAGAAGTCGTATCAACAACCGATGTATTCTTAATTGTCATAAGAATTACGCCGTAAAGTTTTCGTCTTTTCTTAACTCTATAATAACACTACCAGAAGTTCCAAAAGCACTTAACTCTAAGTCTCCTGAAGTTGCTGTTGTGTTAGTTGCGTTATTTGTAATCTTACCAGCAGTACCATCATAATGACCTGTGCCAGCAAGTTGAATTGCTGTTGTGTCAGATGAAGCACCTTTAAATTGTATTTGTACATGACCAGTATTATCATCAGCGGTACCTTGCACTAACTGCCACCATACTCTAGTGATATCTAGTTTTGCACCATTAGCATGACCTGATAAACCACTTGCGTCTAATATGTTTGAGTTAGCAGTAGTGTTATCGTCCATGTTTACCAGAATAGTAACCTTACCACCTTGAGCACCACTACTAGATTCTAAAGTTGTATCTTTTAGTGTTCTTGTTGCAATCGCCATTTTTTATTTCCTTTACTTTATTACTTCTTTATCAAAATAGTTTTCAATATCACTTACTTTTACATCATGTTTAGTTGCAGCCTGTTTGATAAAACTATCAATTTTTCCTACAACAGGATCTGGAGTTCTATCTATCATTTTATAGATATCACGAACAGCGTTTCTCATCCTTAGAGAAAGTTTTTTAAACTCTACTCTACCTTCAGGTCCACNATACCTACGTTCATTTACCTCTCTATTAAGTTTATGAAACGACAGGTTCATCTTCTTGTTCTACCTCTTCTTCTCCCTCTTGCTCAGCAGGCGTTTCTTCACTTGAAGAATCTTCCGCCTCATCATTAGTTTCTATTGCAGCGTTTAACCAATCATTGGCAACAGTTTTTCTTTTATCATCTAATGCCGCACCGATCTTATCAGTTAAAGCATTTTTAAATGAGTCTTGAGCAGCAACATTATCACCATCAACTAATGAGTTAACCATGCTGTTTACGTGGCTAACTTCAGGTGTTTCAGTTTCAACTGCTTCTACACTATCATTTTTTACATCATCATTCATGATTCATCTCCTATATTTATATCTGGATCCTCATTGTCTGTTTCCATATTCTCACCTTGTGGTGCAGCAATAATTCCAGTTTTGATTTCATTAGCAATCTGTCTATCAATCTCAGCGATATCTTCGTCAGTTTGCCTTAGAACATTTTTACGAATATACTCAACTGAAAAATACTTACCTACGTGAGGACTTATTTGTTCAGCAAGATTAATTCTTTCTCTCATGATTTCTGCATTTTTTAATTCAGCAAAATATCCATCTTTCAAGAAAGAATATTGTATATGTTCTTTTATGTTTGACCAATCTTCGATTGTCATTACACCTTTTAAAACTAACTGAGTTTTAAGTATGTCGTTAAACATTTGTGTAAATCTTTTTCTAAGTCTTGCGACAAACTTAGTAAATTTTAATTCATCTCTACTAATTTCTGCAGCCCTACCTAGATTAAAACCTGCTTCTGATTCCATTCTACTGATTGGCACGTTCAGTGCTTTGTATAGTTTCTTTTGAAAGTAAACTACGTCTGATATCTCACCTAAATTTTGACCACCTGCAAGTGTAGAAACTTCGGTACCTTTTGCACCTTCTCTACGAGGCAACCAAAAATCTTCAAGCATAGACATATGTTTTCGATCATCTCTAATTTCACCAGTAGAAGCGTCATAGACAAGTTTGTTTCTGTATCTTGCCATAACATCTCTTAGATATTGCTCTGCTTTAATTTTAGGTAAGTTACCTACATCAACATAAAATATTCTTCTCTCAGGTGCTCTAACTATTCTGTATATTACAACAGCATCCTCAATCATTCTCAATTGATTGACAGGCTTGATTGCTTTATGTAAATGACCTAGAACCATATTTTTGGTTTGATCAATAATACCAGAAGTTACATAAGTTATTGAGTCAGTAGAAATTTTTATACCAGCATTTGAGTTTGCTGATGTCATGCCTTTTTCATTATACACAAACCATTCTGCTGATTGTTCTATAACTTCAATGCCTTTACTTTTTGAATCTCTTTTCTTTCTAACTTCACGAACCTTTTTAATTTTTCGTGGATCAATGTATCTTAATTCTGTAAGTCCTTTTCTTGGACTAGTTGGGTCTATAACTTTATGAAAGTATATACGACCGTCTATGTAAAATCTTTTAAATATATCGTGACCTTTTTCATCAAAGTTAAGAAGTTTCATAACCTCTTCAAACTCATCACGAATTTTAGTTTTTATATTATCTGAAATTGATAATTTATCTAGTGATAACGATACCGAAGTATCTCTTTCATCCGAAACAATAACCTCATTGATGATATCTTCAATGGCCATATCGCACTCTGGATGTTGTGCGACTTCTCTATATCTCTTAATTAAATCTGTATCATTCTTGGCAGTAACTTCCATATCCAAGTATTGGCCGAAATAACCGCCAGCAGATATAGTAGTTGTACCGTCATCAGGAGAAGGCACCGTGAAGGCCTGTTTGGCCTCCGCCGGTTTCTCCCTATCATCATTCGCTCTTGTTATTTGGAATCCAAGTAATTGTACCATATTATATTTTCCTTATAACTTGTTTAGTATTATGTAGTAGTATCTGTTTCAAAGTATTGATAAATGAAAGATACACCAAAAGTTTCAACAGCATTGTTCGTATCATACGATAATGCGATATCGTCTAGTGATGTAGGAAATGCACCTCTTAAAGTATAAGATTTAATAGTTGCACCGTTTCTGTCTAAATGATCAATAAACACATCAACTTGATAATCAATAGGATTTACTAACCCTTCGTTATCTGTCATATTGTTTATACCATTCATCCATCTTTCCATTGCTCTGTAAATTTTGAAATCAGTATCGTTTAACACGGTGATAGCCCATGGATTAAATGTTCTATCTCCTGCGATATTTAGCACACGACCTCTAAATGGCACGGCAATAGTTCCAAGATTTTGTCCTGGTATTGCTGCTGCCTGACATAGAAAGGCTAAGTCTGCTGTTTCTCCACCAACTGCTGCGTAACCAGGAAAAGGCATAGTTACCTTAAACTGATTGGCACGAGCACCACCGCCTGCTAGTCGGGCTTTAAAGTCATTAATATTTGGCATTTTTTATCCCTCCTATGCGCCTGCTACTTCACTGAACGACACGCCAGTTCTTGTAGCAATAAAGTTAAGTTGAATGAAGTTAATAGAACGAGCAGGTTTAACAAAAATGTCAGCCCTAAATTCGTTTCTATCAATAACATCAGCTGTGTTATTAGACTCATCACATACTACTGAAAAGTCTGTCATACCTCTACGACCTTGTATATCTCTTAGGAAAGGCTCTACTAGATTTCTAAATTGTGCTCTTGTAAATTCATCATTGAACTCAAAGAGTTGGAATTTAGCAGCAGTAGCAATCGCTTTCTCTAAAGTAATAAACAATCTTCGTACATTGATTCTATCAAAGGCACTTGGTTTTGATTGTGCTGTTTTATCACCAAACAAGATTGTGCCTTGTCCAGGGAAAGTAACAACAGGATTCACTCTTGCTTTATACAATTCATCTCTTTGTGTTTGATTTGGATTGAAAGCAAGTTTTACAGCGCCTCTAATTTGACCACGATTGTATCCTGCAGGTGAGAAGAATGGATCAGCAATACTGTCTGTTCTTGCACATAGTCCTGCGATATCACCGTTTAATGGTACAAATCTAAAGACATCATTGTATCTATCGTACATTTGTTTATAACCACTATCAATGACAGCATAACTTGAAGATGGTAAACCATCAGCAAATCCTACAACGTTTTGAGTTTGTGTGATAGCGTTAGCAACACCTACAACATCTGCTCTCGCAGGTGAAATAAATGCCACACAATCTTTTCTAGCAGTTGCGATATCCATAACAGCAGTTGCTTTTGTATCGCCAGTAGCGTCAGCACCTGTTTGTGAAGGACCACAAAGTAGTAAAGATATATCTACGTTTTCTGTGTCATTAAATTTTTCGTATGCAGTTGCAATCTCAGCGTTAGTAGCAGCGTAGTCGTCTGTTCCACCTGAAAGTGAAGTATTAGATACTACGAAAGCGTCACCGACTGTATTATCAAAAGTTTGTCCTGTTTTACCAAGACCGTCTGATAAAGTAGAGATGTGGTCTATCCAGTAGATATACTTACTGTTTCTGTAAATTACATCAGCATAATAGTTTGAATTACCTGAAGCGTCTTTAGCGTCATGCGCCTGTGATACTCCAGCAAAAGTTTCTAGTATTTCTCCTGCAGTTCCTGTGATTGAGCCATCTTCGTCAATAACGGCGATGTGCATTTCGTCTAATGAACCGCCTGCAGCTGATACGTCATCAGTTGTTGTTGGTGGTCCATCAAAGTTGAAATAGTATTCCCAATGTCTTAGAACTTTAGCATTATCAACAACAGCGTGTCTTAAACCGCCTGTTTCTGTTTGACCAGTTGCAGGGTTAAATCTTGCGATTGTTAATGTGTTTGTACTAATTGAAGTTACCTTATAGAAAAATCCTGAAGGTGCACCGTCAGTTGAAGGCACATTAGTTGCGTCCCCAAACTCTAGTATGTCGCCTGCTTGAAATAGACTACCATCATCCATAGTGATAGTAGTATCTCCGATAGCAGCAGCGCTATCATTTACTAGAGTACCACTTTGTGAATGTGGTCCGAAAGCAGTTGAGTTAGAACATAAAGAAACTTTTAAACTGTTTCCTAGTGTTCCTGCTTCTCTTGCAGCCCAAGTACCTATGTTAGTTACTTGACCAGCGCCAGTTTCAGAATAATAATCATTAAGGTATTGTGTTGTATTCTTAATCAAGACAGCAGTACCAGTTGACACAGCGTTTACTAAACCTGTGATTGGTCTTACTACCTTCAGATTGTTTCCGTAACCTAAAAAGTTAGCAGCAGTAAAAAATTCTTCAAAGTTAGATGAATTTGGTTTACCAAATGTTTCAACTAACTCATTCTCAGATGAGATTGTTGTAACTTCATCAATTGGTCCTTTTTCTGCTGTCATTACTATACCACCTGAAGTCGTAGAGACAGCAGGAATGACATTAGTAAGATCCTTTTCAGTAACGAGAACACCTGGTGATACTTGAAAAGCCATATTTTAGTTCTCCTTAATATTAAGTTTATTAGTT
>FUFK010043942.1_pt1 | contig 14713 bp, 15 predicted proteins | sample 1021851 | NCBI WGS metagenome assembly FUFK01 (sample SAMEA51879418, study PRJEB19060) | metagenome | reverse complement strand
ACTTGACCACCATCTTCAATATATCTTTTTCTTGATGATGACATTGCAACTTCCATTGCAGGTGCAAAGTATCTTACTTGTTCTAATGCTTTACTAAATGCATAATTGTTTCTTACAAAAGTACCTAATCCTGTTTTAAATGTTCTACTAATACCATTAACCATAATAGGTCTAGCTGTATCAACTAATGCTGAAAATATAACTTTACCCATAAATGCTAAACTTGCCCAATCTCTAAGGAATGATGCAGTTCTTTTACTTAATGAAGCAGGATCTTCTGTATTAATACTACCAAGTAATTTATCTTTCTCATCTTCAAATGCATTTAATACTTTATCTACTTTAAGATTATCTTTATCTGTTTTTAATTCTTTTCTAATTAATCTTCTTTCCATTTGGAATAAATGTACTTCCATATGTTTGTCGCCAAATTGTCTAGTAATCTCAATAGCATTTGACATACGCATTTGATATTGACGCATTAATGTAGTTATGTCTGTTTCAATAAAATCTAATACTTCTTTGTTTGGAATATCTAATGATCTTGACATCAATGGTCTTACACCAGCTTTCCATTGTCCTTTATCATTTAAACCCCAACCTGCAATACCATCTCCATCAGCATGATTTGCTTCATTACCTAATATTTTATCAAAGGTATCATCAACTCTTTTATCTATATCAGCAGGATCAGTAGATAATTTTTTAACACCACCTTTATTAACTATAAAAGGATTTTTAGTGTACCATTTTCTAATTATATCTTTAAATGCTTCAGGATTATTTAATATTCTATCTCTTCTCCATATACGATTAAAGTATTCTTCTTTTTGTGTATATGGTGGAGATATGTTATCTACCATTTCATCAGCATCAGCTTTTACTTTTCTATATCTATTTTTTAATCTAGTTCTTAATTCTTCTAATCTTTTTCTTTTAACTGGATTTGTTACTTTTGATAAATCATCTTCTACATCTTTTATAACACCATCTATCTTAGCCATTAATTTTCTATAAGAACCTTGTGATGCAAACATTTCTAATCTTTCTGCTTCATCTCCAAAATCTTTATAAAACTTTCGTACTCTTGTTGCCGCTTTTTTAACAAAAGGATCAATTGCTGGATCATNAAANACNTTTTGATCTCCTACNGCTTGTGTAACTTTTTNTCTAAATTCTACTTCTGTATATTTAGTTCTATCTCTACCATTTCTTGAATTAATTTTATTCATTAAAGAGTTATATGCATCTCCAGCCCTAATACCTCCTTTAGAAATATTCATATTTAACATTCTAAAACTATTTGCATTACCAGTTCTATAAGCAACAAAATCATCTCCTACTGCTCTTAGTGTAGAATCTAATTTTGAAAACCATAATGTCATTGCATCAAGCATTGCTGAGTTTCCTGTAGCTATTCCATATCTATTACCACGCATACCTGTTGCAAAATCTCCTGAAAGGTTTTGCATTTGTTTAGCATAATATGGATCACGAAATGCTTTCATAACTTTACCATAATTAGTTAATNCNTCTANANNTTGNAATAATCTATTNNTANCTGTNNNTCTATCTACTNTTGCATCTTNAACTAAATCTGTAAGAACTCTTGTATTTAATCTATTTTCATANTCAGCTAACTTTTCTGTCTTACCTTTTTTAAATTCTTTATANACTTTTTNATANACTTCTNTTTTCATCATATAGTCTATATAATCTTGTGCTGTTCTAAATGCAGATTTTGGAAGTGGGTTTACACCTTTTGTTTTAGAATATAAATGTATTCCTTGATTGTAAACATTTCTTAAATACAATGTATCAACAAATAATTCATCTTGTTTACCTTTAGTTCCTTTTATAAAGTTTACAGGTTTGTACNTNCCATTTTCTGTAGCATTTGTTTTTACATCTTCTCTTACTTTAGTATTAAANTTATCATCTCCAACTTTGTAATTAAAACCTGNTGCATCATATTCTTTTCTACCCTCAGTNTTATGAAATGCTTTNAAGTAATTATCTGATAGTTTTTTTACACCACCTTTTTTAGTTATTGTTTCTGATGCTATACGCTTACCAAATNCACCAGTAAATAAACCACCAAGTAAAAATGATCCACCAATATAACCTGCTGTTTCTGCACCTGTTGATGTAGGATCAAGTGATCTTCTAATAGGTTCTGTTGCTCCAACAAGACCAGCCGCAATAGCTCCACCTTTAACAAACTTTGTACCAAAACCTATTCCTTTAACAAAAGGTATTGGAATATAATTTATTGGATCAAATAATCCTGCCGCTAAAGCAGAAGTAATACCTCTATCACTAGACTCTAATCTAAATCTTCTTGCATTATTAATAGTAATTTTATTTTTAAGAAAGTCATGATGCTCTTTGTTCTTAACTGATTTAAACATAGATGCGTATTCTTCAAACCCTGCTAAGTTTTCAGGATCAAAAGGATCATAGTCTAAATCTATTGGTTTACCTTGATAACCATCATCATATCTATCTTGATAACTTAATTGTCCTAACCAAGATAAAGCTACTTCATCTTTTACATCAGATATAAAACCAGCATCATATCTAAAAGGTATTACTCTATCATTTGCTAAACCTGAATAAAGTGCTTCTACATCTTTTAATACTGTAAGTTNTTGTTCATTAGGTTCAGTATCATATTTAAGAGGAATATTATTTTCTTCACTCACGATTTTCTCTTCTCTCTTTTCTTAGTTTTGTTGCTTGATTTGATTTTTTTTCTTCTTTTACTTCATTAGTTCCTACTAAATCTTTTTCTTCTACATCTAAATAACTAAATGCTGTATCTTCTTTTGGTTTATCTTCTTTAACTATAGGATTTTCTCTTCGTTCTTTTCTTCTTTTAGTTCCTGTTTTCATTAATATTTCTTTGTTAAGAGTTTCTATTCTTTCCTCTTGTAATAAAGTTTGTTGATCTTTAAATTCAGGACTATCTATTTGTTCTGTAATTAATTTTTGAAAATCAGGTGCAGGATCATAAATCATTGGAAAACCTGATTTATCTTCTAGTATATTTGGATTACCATCATTATCTACATATACTACATAATACTTTGGTGGTACTTCAAATCCTGCTGTTTGTAATTTTATATTTGTACCAAACTGTAAATCTTTTGGTCTAAAGTCTTTTAAAAATTCATCAAACTCTCTTGAATTTTTAACTTTATCCATAACTATATCTGTCATCCAATCGCCTTTAGTATCTTCATCTTCTAAAGGTAATGCATAATATTTTTCTACAGGATGTAAAACAAAGTGTTGTTGTTTACCATAATCTCCCTCATCTAATTTAAGATTAATAAAATTACTAAATGTTTTTTTAGAATAACCATAACCAGTATCTCCATTAAGAACATATGCTAAAGCTGATTTAGTCATGGTATCTACATCACTTAATTGTCTTAATGGCATACCATTACTTACTATATCTCTATGTACTTCTTTCTTTACTTCATTAAATAGTTGTTGTGAATACAATGCATCTCCAAAAAATTTTACATCTAATAANTNTTCCATATGTACAGCAATTTGTTTATCAATATCTGATACTTGATATTTTTTACCTGATGCCCAGCTAACTGCTTGACTTAAACTTTGACCACCCTCTTGTTCAAACTTATCATAATGTGCTACAACATCTGCTACAGCTTCTTGCATATTAGGTTTGTATGTTAATACTTTTTGTAACATATGAAGTTTACCTGTAGTTTCATTATTAAATCCTAATAGTTTAATATTATTAACTTCCATTGTAGAGTATGTGCCATCAGGATTTTTAAAATTCATTACGCCTGAAGTAATTGCACTTAATATAGATGAATCATTTAATTGTTCTAACGCATTTTGATTCATTGTTGTAAAAGAATCATTTATTCTATTATACCAGTATGTGCTTAATGTTCCTTGTGTTCTTATTAAAAACTTAGCATAATCTGTTGATGCTATAATACTTTCATCATCAAATTCTACAGCTTCAGGTCTTAATTTTTTATATTGATTTAATAAATAATTTTGTCCACTAATACTATCTACTGCTTCTCTTTTTCCTTTATCACTTGTATCTCCCCAATATGCTCCTGTTCCTTTAGGTGCATTATCATTATTCATTGTTAAGAATCCAAGTTCTTTAAACTCTTTTGCATTTTTTGTATAAATACTATTTAGACTTGTAACAATACCTGTTACTCTTATTCTTGCATTGTCTAATACTGTTTGATTACCATTAGCATCTGCTAACATTTGTGNTTTAGTTATAGTTTTACCATTACTTAAAGTAACACTTTCTGTTCCACCTCTTAATAATAATTCTATTTTAGTATAATCATCTTTGGAATTTTTTATTTGAATACCAGAAGCGGCATCTAAATCTGGTATTCTAATTTCATTAAGCATAGCATATAAATTTTTACTATCTTTTATTGTTTGTAATATTGTATCTCCATTTGCTATAGCTTTATCAACACCTGATGATTTTGCATTTGTTACAAAATCAGTTAAATCTTTTTCTAATTCTGCTGTTTCTGTTGATCCATTTATGTATGCAGTTTCTACATTTTGTAATTTTTCTTTTAAATCTATATCATAAGAAAGGTTTGCAATTTTAATATCTTGTCTAGTTTTTTCATCAATGACTTGATACCAATGACTTTGTTTTTCACTATTTGCATAAGTTTCCATTACTTGTGCAAATTTAGGTTCTAAACTTAAAATGATAGGATCAATTCTTGCTTTAACAATATCATTAAAACTATCAGGCGATCCTCCTTGATTAGTCTTAATAGATTTTATTGTATTTGCTCTTTCTTCTAATATTATATCTCTAATAGTTGATTTAACTTCTTTTTCATATTTTAAATAAATAGCTTTATCATATGCTTCTTGTGTAGATTTAGTTACTCTTCCATCTAATTTAGGAATAGGTGCATCTATATATTGAGTTTCTGTTTCTTCTGTAATTGGATCAATATATGAAACTTCTTTTTTAGAAAACTTTGCATTTTCTGCCGCTTCTTCTCCTAATTTTTTTCCTGCTTTTTGTATAGATGTTAATGCTTGATCTGCAAATGTACTTGTTAAATTATCTAATGCATTTGCTGTTCGTTTAAATATTGATGCTCCAGCCGCAAATCCTGATCCTCGATTTACTCCTATTCTTTCTGAATATACAACCTCTTGATTTTCTTTTTTTAAAGCCACTATGCTATTTCTCCATAAAGTTTATTAGCTGATAGTAATGATCTACCTACTGTAGTAGCTACACCTTGTTTATATTGTACTTTAGCCATTCGACCAGTTAAGTCTGCTTGTTGTACACCATATAAAGCCGCTAATCTTTTTTCTGTACCTTGTAATCTTAATCTTTGTACATCTCTTTTCATTGTTTCTTTATTTGCTTTTAAGAAAGCACGATAAGATGGAGAATCTGTAGTAATATTCATCTTACTAAATAATGCTCTATTCTCATTTAGTTTACTTAGATATTTTCTTTTTCTATCATTTTCAACTTGAACAGTTTCTATTTCAGCCGCATCCGCCTGCATTTTAAATTGTTTTCTTTGAAACTCAGCTTGTTGCTGTTGCATTTTCATAGATGCTTTTTGAGCCTGAATACTCATCATAGTTGTAGCACCTGTTACAGCAAGTGTTACATATGTAGCTGTTACTGGATCACACATTAATAATATACCTCAGTTGTTAAGCCCAATATTCTCATAGGAACTGGTACTGATTGACTTATTTCTAAATTTGGTTCTAAACTATAACCTAACACATATACCTCTTTCTTACCTGTAAAACTTTCTATACCACTAGATGTATTCAATGATACTGTTGTTAGAATTACATCATTAGAATTAATTTGTATATTATAAGTTGAAGATAACTCTACTACAGCTTTTCCTATCTTTCTAGGATGTCCTGTAAGTTGTCCACTTTGAATAGTCGCATCTATTGGTAAAGTATGTATTGTTGGGCTATATAATAATCCTATATCACAAGCACTTATAGGTGTATCAAAAGTAACATTACCACTTGAATCTACAACACCATCTCCAAAATAAAATATATTGCCACCCTCAGTTGATCCTGAAGTAGCATGAACTGTTTTTCCTACTAAATTAGGAGCAGAATTTAATCCTGAGAATACTTTGCTAGTAACAAATTGTAACGCTGTGTTATCTGATTGAGATGTAGCTGTGTTTAAAACTAATGTATATTCTCCTGAATTACCAGTAGCGGTTGCACTTTGTATAGTAAAAGTTGTACCTGCTCCTCCAAATTGAAATGTTTCTCCTTGACTTGGAGCATTTGTAAAACCATCAGCTACTAAAGTTGTTGTTGATGATATAGCACCATTTACTAATGGTGTTCCATGAGGTTGATAACTTCCTGATATAGTTTTAGTTGTTGTACAATCTGTAGGTACATCAAAAGATGTATTAGCAAATTGTTCTAAGTTATAAACATCACTTCCATTTATTGTTCTTTTTACTACTGCATATATATTACCAGTTGTACAAGCAACAGATTCATATGTACCATCAGTTGTCCATAAAACCCATCCTGCTATTTTTTCTGCTCGTTGAGAAGTAAATACACCTATTGTTCCATCACTATTTACTAAGAAGAAAAATTGTTCTGTTCTATCTCCTATAGATGTAATAGTTGCAGAATCAACAGGTGTACTTACTANGTGGGAGCTAAGTAAAGAAATACTATTTGCTGTAAACTCTTCTGTTCCACTATTAAAAAAAAACTCTCTTACTGTTTTACCATTGTTTTGTATAAATATAGTTGCACCATCAAATCTTTTTGGCATNGNTTTTNNTTGTANNCCTAAACTNGATTGTCTNATNANTTGTATATCNGTTGGTGTAATNGGTTTAGATACTTGTNNTTTAAGANAAAACTCTCCTGTACTTGTAAANATTTCTAATGTNTTAGAAGANANTAAATGTCTNATTTCATTNANTTGATCTGANGCTATTTGTATTTGTACTGANTCTGCATCTTCTGCATCTCCTACATNAAAGTTAAAAAANTCTGCTACNTTACTANCTTGTATTCCATCAGGTAAAGNTGTTACTCCNCCAAAAAATAATCTTTGTTCATGAAAAGTTACTGTTCTTGGAAAACCATTTACTGCACTAAATACTTGTTCATCCCATTGTGTAGTAGGAGGATGTCCTGATATTACTACTCTTACACCTCCACCATCTACAGATTCAGTTGCAGTATCACTTGATGCGGCTGTAAATTTATAATGATTATCATCAATAACTGTAATTGTTCTTGTGCCATTCATATTACTTGCCGCTATACCATTACCATCTGTATCAAAAATATCTTCTGCTCCACTAATACCTATACTTGCTCCTGTCGTAAATCCATGTTGTACATGAGTAACAGTTACTTCTCCTGATCCTTGTCTTGATGCAAAAGGATCTTCATCTAAAATAATTTCAACATCTTTTTCTAATGTTGCTGTTACTTGTGTAGCTGATGTATATCCAGTAACAGTAAGTTCTGATCCATGATATCTAAGTTTCATACCTACATAAGATGAAGTAAAATATGATGAAGATGCTGTAACAGTTACTCCTGAACCTGCACTAGCTGTACTAATATCTAATGTAATACTATCATCTGCAAATTTAAAATATGGTTGAAATGTGTCAGCTCCATTTTGACTTTGTTCAAAACCAAATGCAGTTCTAGTAAATGTAGTTGATCCTACTCTTGTAATTATTTGTGGTACAAAATTTTCATGTACTATAATCATATTATCTCCTGATTGACTAAAGTTCATTTCAAANAATTCAGAAGTAACCCAAGGGCATGATGATAAAGTAGCTACTAAAGTACCATTAGTAGAATAAATTTTTAATGATTGGTTTTGAAAAGCAAATATATATTCTTGTGTTGCATTAAAGATAAATGGTTCTATCCTAGAAACAGCTCCTAAGTTTGCTCTATAAACACTACCACTTCTTCTTTCTATACCACCTTGATTAACTGGTACAACATTTCTAGCTTTCTTTAATCCTTGACCATAAGCGGCAAGATCAACTCTCGATAATATTTTGGGATCAAGTTCTCCTCTTAAAAAACTAGCTTGATGAACCCTTTGTCGTGCCATAGTTCATCCTATCTTATTCCACTTAATGCTGTGTGATTTCTAACATTTCTAAATCTTTCTACTTCCATTCTTCTAGTAGTTTGTGCTTGTGCATCTAAACCTTTAGCTATTGCTAATTGAGCTATTGATCTTTTGTGATACAATTCTGATAATTGATCGTTTCTTGCTATTGCACCAGCAAATAAAGACGCCAGTTCGAAAACCAGCGTCTGTTTGAAGTATGGAGGAAAATCACTCTCACTAGGTTGGAAAGTGTAATCTGCAATAACAGTATCACTAGATGTAGTATCTGTAAATAAATTTTGTCCATATCTATCATATTTTATTACATCATCTGCTACTGTAACTGTGTGTATAACTAATGCATCTGATGGTAATGCATATGATGATTCATATCTTGCATCAGGGTTAGTTGAGTTTTTACTTAGTTGTGCTTGTTTAGTTGCAAATCTCCATCTGCATCTTGTAATTAAATTTTCTAATGTTGCTTCGTATAGCTGTCCAGCTACTTTTGATTCAGTTGTATTTTCTGTAAAACTTGNGATTGTATTAGCACCTACTAATACCATTGCTTTGTTGCATATATCAAATTTACTNTCNGCCATTATTTAATTCTTATACTAGATATGGGGGAANGTAAANNNCCCCCCATACCATTATTGGTTATGTACCATTAATTGTAGTAACAGTAGCCGCACCNGTTGCNGATGAAACCACTAGAATATCTACAGTTCTAGTACCACCAGTAGAACCTACCGCAATGATAACATCATTTTGTTTNAGTTCNNTNGTTGCACTATTAAAGTAGCCACTCGCCACAATNGTTCCGATAGCGTCAGCAGAATCATAATAGAAGATTCCTGTTGCACCACCAGCTATCTTTTTCAAGTTACTTGCTGAATATGCCATGTAAGACCTCCTTTATTATTCTGTTATTTGTACTTTGATCGCACCATTATTATCAATCATAGTTGAACCTAGACTCATATAAGATGTGATTAAGTTACTGACTTTTTCAGGAATGTAGTTCACTTCAGTTCTAATTTCAGAACCCATAGCAGTACCTAATGCTGATCTGTGATAAGCATGNCACTCTCTAGTTGNTCCTGANATTGAAAGACCTGANTGNGTAAACCACATNAAACCAAGCCATCTCTTAGCTGTTAAGCCACCTGCATAAGGAAGTTGTGCTTCCCCTACATATTCCGCTCTAGAAAACTGATCTAATTGTAATAAATCAGCCCAACCAGCAGAAGATACTACAAAGTATCTTTGGCCATCATCAGGTATATCTCCTGAACCAAATGCTTCATACACTGTAAATGCTTTTGCTAGAGTTAATCCAGCAGAACCATGTGCTACATTGTTTGCGTTTGATCCAGCATCTAATACATCAATGATAGTCTGGTCAGTTTTTCTACCTAAAGCCGCCGCCGCAGATTGAGATAGGACTTGTCTTTCGTCAATGTTAGTTTTCAATTCATCTAAACGATCTACATAATCAGCCGCATAGAAGTCTGAAAGTGTTACATCAACAGTTGAGTGAGAGATATCCATAGTTGGAACTTGTGCATGTCTTGATTTAGACACCGCAGTACCAGTACCGACTTTTTGGAATCTCGCTTGGCTACCTTTTACATTATTTACTTGCCTTACTGTATTACGCAATTTTGAACCCATACGCTGATAAGCCATATGAACTTCAGACTCAAATTGCTTAATGAAAGCAGTTGAAATAGATGTACTCATGTTGCCTCCTTTTTGTCGTTGTTGTTGTTAATTAAGCAATTATCTTTTTTGACTTAACTCAGTTTTCCATGCTGGGCCGAGATCATTCAAAACAGGTTGCATTCCTATTTTGACTACATCATGTAGTCGTTTATAGAAATACAACACTTTTACATTTTTTACAAGCATAGGTTTAGAAAAATTAAACCCTTGCCATTTTAACCATCTTATACTGGTTTCATGTTCTTCAGTTATGTAATTACATAGATAATCATAGTTTTCTTCTAAGTAATATAACCATTTCTTATTTCTTTTAAGAAAGTATTTATAATGTTTATCTAATAAATCTGATGCTAAGAACCATATAGAACCTACTTTTTCATTATGTTTTGTAGGTACAGCTCCAAATATAGCGACTACTTCTTGTTTAGATTCTGTTAGAATTGTGAATGTATGTATATTTTTTCTTCTAGTAAATCTAAAAGGTTGTAATAAAGCAAGTAATGGATCAAGCCCCCATAACGCTAACTCATATCTATCAATAGATTTTAGTCTAGGGGCTAGATCAAAACAATGTTCAGGTGTAGTTTTTTCTACTACTAACCTATCCACGATACAATCTTGCGAAAGCATCATCTACTTTTCTCACATAAGATTCATCTCTTTCTTTAGGATCAAAGTATCTTTTATCTTTCATCATAGATCGAACATCCTCTAGTGTAAGAGGTCTTTCAGGTTGTGTAAAGTTTTGTGCATTTGATATTGTTTGTTTATTAGCATTCATCATTTTTTCTAATGCTTCAATACCATCTACACTTTGACCAAGTGTTCCTGATATAGCTTCATATTGTTCAGGTGTAAAAAATGTTGATGCCCAGTTATTTACTGCATCAAGTCTTGCATCTGCATTTTCTCCTAACTTTTCTTTTTCTGCATCAATATCAACTTGATTNCCTACATACATATCTACATATTTATTTACACCCTCTTNAAATACTTCTTGGTCATATGCATTTTCANANCAAAAATTTTTCCACCANTCTGTCATAGGATTTGCATTTACTATTTCTTCAGTAACACCCTCAGGNANTTTTGGTAATTCATANNCCTCTACNTTNTCAGGTCTTTCTGCTATTGCTTCTTGTTGTAGTTCATCAACAATTTGTTCTCGTAATTCTTCTTTCTTACCACCTACATACTTTTCAAGGTTCGTATAAGACTTACCAAATTCTTCCATATTAACTTCGCTCTTTATCTGTATTCCAAAATTTTTCAGGTATATATTCTGGTCTAGGACTAGGTTCAGTAGTTGTTGCTTCTTGCGTTTCATGTGAAACATTCTCCTGTGGTTGTTGTTGTACAGGTTCTTGTGTTTGTTCAACAGGTTGTGTTTGTTCTTCAGCCATTGTTATTCTCCTTTACTATGTTTTGACTTTTACCCTTATTGACTCTACGCTGTATTAAACCAACAATATATCTTTGCCCCTCTAAATGTCTTAGAGCGTGGTCAGATATTTCAGGCCCAGCTACCGAATCAATGGTAATTGCTTTTAGGTATTGGAGAACCGACATGCCAATGTCAGTACCAAACAATGCTGTAAATGCACTATTTAGTTTTTCTTCGTCATCAGAACTTCTTTTAAAGTTATCCAAACCTATAAGGGCTTTATTTTTTTGTTCTGCTTCCATTCTTACTATATCCTTAACATCTTTTTAATTACACTTCTAGGGTAAATATTTCTATCCCCAAATCCTATTTCTCCATTTTCATTTTGATAGCTTCCAAAAGAATACACATATTTAGCTGTCTTTTTAAATATATATGCTTCTGTATGTATTAATGCACAATGCATATTATTAAACTCATTGTAATCTGTAATCGTTGAATCTCCAACAATATCTTCCCAAATTATAAGATATTTATAATATCGTTTATCTCCTACAACTATAGGTTTATTCGGTTTCTTTATACTCATCTGCTAGTATTTTTTTTAAAAACCAAATCGCTTTTTTAATATCTATTGAACCACCTTTATCTCTATGACGAGTAATATATTTTATAGCTGTTGCATCAGCATAAGGTAAATGTCTTACATAATCATATGTTTGTAATATCTTACCACAAGTACATTTCCCTGCTTGATAATATAATGGATCAATTTTTTGTAATTCAATATTATCAGATTGTTCATTTGCTTGTTTTGTTTTTTCATCTGTCATACTATTTCTCCTATCCAGTTACCATTTTTATCTAATACCATNGGAAGAAGTCTTGGTATTCCATTTAGTATTATTCCACAGCCAANNATAAATCTTGTTCTAAAGTTTTTNGCATATGANAAAGCCATAGACTTTTGATTTATTAAACAACCTACATTCATACCAAAGAATATATCATCAGGGTTAGCCCAATAAGATATAACAAACTTTGTATGATAGTGTCCTTGTACAGCACTCATACCCATTGTCTGTGAAACTTTTAAAATATCTGCCGCTCTACCATGTGTAAAGAAACATTTTTTACCATTACTTAATTTTAAAGTAATATCATCAATCCATTTCCATTTACGAGTTCCTAAGAAACTCTCCATATGGTTTTAAGAATTGTTTAGACATTCCAAATCTTAATGCTCTTCTGTAAACTAAACTACTATGATTAGAATCTACTTCTGTTACTTCAGGAAATATTGCNTCTANTTCTTTTACATANTCTCTAGCTATATCTAATTCATGTCCTGCACTTGGCAAATCAGGATTATGTTCATGCATTGATATTGCATGAAAGTCTAATAGATCGCCTATATTGATTACAGTATCAGGTTTAAATTCTTTTTTAATTGCTTTTAAGAATCTAAAAGAATCTTTGTGATGATAAGGGATATGTAAATCACTTATAACAAGTACAGAATTATGCATGACACTCTCATTATTGTGGTTCTCCTTGATTTCCCCCTGCTTGTTGTTGTGCCATCTGTTGCATTTCTTGGAATTGTTGTGCCGCCTGTTGCATTTCTTCAGGCGATCTAATTAACTCTTCAGGCACTCCTAACTTCTTAGCTACAAACTTTGCCGCTTCATCTTGTTTAATTAAAAGATTTAATAACTGTGGGCCAACTCTATGTCTGTACCATTCCTAAAAATCTATCTAGTGTTGCTACATCTTGTTGGTGTTGTGCTTGTGCTAATGGAGAAGAAGATTTAATTTTTATTTCTCTACCATTTACTACTGGGATTTTTATTCTACCTTGTTTTTTTAAAATATATATTACTCTTTGTAAAACAGGATTAACTAATTCTGCTTGTAATCTACCAAATGCCGCTCCTATTTGTCTTGAAAGATCAGCCATTCTTTCAGCTACTTCTGTTGCTGACATAGGAGTTTTCTCATTTGGTGTACCTAACATATCATTGTATAATGCTTTTTTAATATTAGTTCTCATATCTCTTAATACTAAATCACTAACATTAAAATTACCTGCTGGTGCTATTGGTTGTAGTCCTGATGATCCCATAGCTTTTGGAATAATAGTCCCTGGAATTAGAGATATGTTATCTACATTTATAACTCCATCATCTTCTACTTGATACATTCCTGAGATAGACATTTGTGCATTTTCTAAAATTAACTCTATAACTAAGTTAGAAGTTTTTATTGCAGGTAATGCTAATTGAAGTGGGCCTCTTCCATAAACTTCTCCTGCTACTTTAGACCATCTATAAATAATATATGGATTAGAACCTAAACCTTTAAATGTTTGTTGTGTTATTTCATGTTCATACATTGGTGCTATAACACAAAACTTATGCTGTTCTTCTTTTGTATTTGAATAATCTCTATAAACTATTTCTACTATCTCACATTCTGTTTCGCCCATCTTCTCCATATCCATTTTCATTTTTTCAGATAGTGTTCCATTAGGATATGCTATTAATAATTCTTTCATTCGTATCATTCTTTTTCTGTAGATATGATCTACCTTGTCATCAAACCCTGAGTCTAAAACTATTTGTGGTAATGGTATTGCTTTAAATTTTACTGGCTGTATTGCATCTCCCTCTTCTACTAAAAGTACACCTGTACCTACTGCACAATCTAAAAATGTTTCATGTACTTCTTGTGAAAAGTTTGAGTTTTGTAATATCTCAAATACATATTCTGTAACTTGATCTAATAATAAATTTACTTCTCTTTGTTCATTCTTTGGTATTTCAGAACCAGCTACAAAGTCTGCCCATCTTGCATAGTTAGGAACAATACCTGATTGTAATCTACTAGCAAATTCTTGTACTCCTACTACTGCTGTTTCATCAAAGATACGATCTGATCTTCTTCTACCAATAGACTCAGTATAAAAAGATTCTCTTTGTGGCAAAGCATATTCATAACATTCTTCAAATGTAGGAAGCCATAAATCCTTAATAGCTTTTGCATGATTATATCTATTAAGTAATTTTTTTACTGGCGATTCAGAATATTCTTCTGGTCTTTGTGGTTTTACTTCAACTACCATTATGCTCCTAGTGTCGGTTTAGACATAAGCTGAGCTGAAATTTCAAAACCTTGTCCACCTCTTCTACCTGTTAGAAGTGATCTTCTACCTCTTCTACCTGTATAAGCCGCAACTCTTTCTTCAAATTGTTGTTCTTTTAATCTTTTCTTTTCTGCCATTTCTTGTGATCTTAATCTTTTTCTTTGTTGCCTTACACTTTCCTCCTCTACTGGTGGTGGAGGTGGTGGTGGAGCTTTGGGTTTAAATGGGCCTGCACACATAATTATCTTCTCCTTTCGTAAACGCTTTTAGGTTTTACATC
>FUFK010076845.1_pt1 | contig 14714 bp, 18 predicted proteins | sample 1021851 | NCBI WGS metagenome assembly FUFK01 (sample SAMEA51879418, study PRJEB19060) | metagenome | reverse complement strand
AAATTCCTGAAAATATTCAAGAACAACTAATTGTTGAATTATATTCAAAGTAATAATTTTTAATAAAAACTTAAAAAAAAATAAATATTATGTCAATACTAAATTTTATTAAACCTGAACGATTTGGAACATTTCTAAGATTAAAAACCATTTTATTTTTAGATTGAGCTCTTAGGACATAATTTGCAAAATCTTTCTTCTCCTGCTTTTTCATATTTGTGTGCCATTTACCAGCGTACGAATATGATGGAATTAACAAGAGAGATAGAAGAATGATTAAAATTTTTTTCATAAATTATTTTGGTAAATTATTACAATCATGAAATAAGGCTGTTTTCTTACATTTTTTTCCACTTCTAAAAGCATCATAATAAACAACTTGAGTTTTTACTTCCTCAAACCTTTTTCCGTTATAAATTCCAAACCTAAAACTAGGTCCCATTTTTGCTCCATCTTTTTTTCTTTTAAGAGATTTTCCAATCGTTTTACCTTTTGATTCGTAAACTTTTTTTTCATTAATCCATAAATGAATGAAGCCATCTTCTTTGCCAGTCCAATTTACATTAAGTAAAAAGTCATGCCACTTATTNTGTATTTCAGAATAAGGTATAATTACTTTATTTACATAACCTCCGCATTTTTCAACACCATCTTTAACCAATAATACTCCCTCAGGATCTAAATGAAAAAGCAATGGAATCTCTGGACAATTTTCATCAAAACCAGAAGAATCAACTCTATCCAATTGCTTAATATAGTCACTTGGCATTTTAAATTGCCCTAAAATTGTATAGGCAGGTCTAATATGATTTGTTCCCTCTGGAATATACATAGACCAGGCATACCAAACATTTCCAACATGTCCTTTTGCATTTTTTGGATAAGCTCCATCAAATGAAACTTCACTTCTTCCTGCCTTGTTAGGTCTATCGCAATCACGTCGATGACAATCACCGTCTCTCATCTCAAAACGTAATGAATATTTTCCATCTCTAACAATTTCTGTCTCATATCTTAANTTCCAAGGATTAGGAGCAATACGTCCATGAGTTTCTATTTTTCCCCACACTCCTGTTTTNTCAGGCCACTTGATAAATTTTNANTGTTTAAAAACATAATTTTCATCTAAATATTTTTTAGGAGGGTCTTTTGCTTGTGCAAAAGATGATAAAATCAAAATAGAGAAAATAACTAAATATTTTTTCATATTTTACTGATTTTTTTCAGCAACAAACCAGTTCCATTCGCTTTTGTCTGATCCATTAGGTTTCCATGGAGGTTGTTGGTCTTCATATTGATGATTGATTGATTTAAAATGATTGTTATTAATTAATAATTCTCTAGCATCAGCAATACCCATAACTGGTAACGAGTTTGCCTCATCAGTGTCAGGAAAATCTGAGCTATATTTTGTATTAAAAACTTTATCGTAAATTAAAACATAAGCTAAAGTATTCCATGGCTTTGGATCTTCTATAAACTCTAAACTATGATTGAAGGCATCTTGTAATTTTGGATTTTTTCTGAAGTATTTGCTCAAAATCTTTAAAGTTTAAATTTTTCCTTAGTTTTTTTTGTGACNTNTTNATAGAAATAATTTTTTTTCCTTTAACTTTTGACTTTAAATATCTTATTGTNGTTTCTACTTCAGGTANTTCNGGCATGATAACTAAAAATAATTCAAATNATTATAATATTACAGATATTTTTGAAAATGTATCTCATGCAAAATATGACTTAATGAACGATATTATGAGTTTTGGCATACATAGACTTTGGAAAAAATATTTTGTTGATCTTGTATTATCAAAACATACTGACAATGAGAAAATTTTAGACATTGCAAGTGGCAGTGGGGATATTTTTAATTTGCTTCCTATTTCAAAAAATCTTTATGCTTTAGACCCCGTTTCTGAAATGCATAATATATCTAGAAAAAAAAATAGTTCTAAAATAATTAATTACGAAGTTGGTTATGCAGAAAATTTGCCGTATAAGAAAAATTTTTTNCAAATTATAACNTGTACTTANGGTGTAAGAAATTTTAAAAAACGAAAAAATGGTTTTTCTGAGATTTATAGATGTCTTAAAAAAAATGGTTATTTTTTTATTATGGAATTTGGTATTCCAAAAAGAGATTTATTAAAAAATCCATACAAAAAATTTTTAAAATATGTTTTACCTTTTACCGGTAGCATNATCTCCAATGATAGACATAGTTATAAATACTTAGCTGACAGTATTATTTCTTTTCCTAATCAAAATAACCTTCTTAAAGAACTGATAAATACAGGTTTTTCTCATATTAAAACTATTGATTTCATTTCTGGAGCTAACAGCATATATATAGTGCAGAAAAAATGAAAATTTTAATAATAATAACGGGGAGTGTTGGCTGTTATAAATCTTTAGATCTAATTCGTGAGTGCCAAAAAAAAGCCATTGAATATGAAGTTATTGCAACAAAAAACACTTATGAGTTTATTTCTAAACTACTACTTGAAACAATTTCCAATAAGCCAGTGTATTCAGAGCTCTTTGATTTGGATATGGAAAAAAAAATTGGTCACATAAAATTAGCACGAGATAATACTCATATTATTGTTTACCCTGCGACAGCTAATATAATTTCAAAATTTGCAAAAGGTTTTTGTGATGACCTAGCTCTAACATGTATGATTGCTGCAAACAAACCTATATATTTTGCACCTGCAATGAATAAAGAAATGTGGGCTAATCAAATTATTCAAGACAATGTGGACTATTTAAAGAAAATTGGCCATCATTTTATTGGCCCAGATGATGGATCTTTAGCTTGTGGTGAGTATGGTAGTGGTCGATTAGTTGATCCTAGTGAAATAATTAGTCAACTTAAGTAATTGAAACACGCATTAATAACTATTGGGTGCACTCGAGAGTATATAGATCCAGTAAGATATATATCAAATGAGTCATCAGGTCGGCAAGGCATAGCTTTAATAAAAAGCCTATTAAAATTTAATTATAAAGTTATTTGTTTACATGGATATCTTCAAACAAAACAAATAGTTTCAAAAAATGTTAAATTTATCTTCACTCCTACAGCAGATGAAATGTTAAAAGAAGCAAAAAAATATAAGTCTATCGACTTAGGAATTTTTAATGCTGCGGTAAGTGATTATAAAGCTAAAAAATATAATAAACTGAAAATTAAGAAAAAAAATGGAATGTCTTTAAAATTAATCAATAACCCTGATATTTTAANATCAATGTCATTTGGAAAATATAAACCTAAGNTTACAGTCGGATTTGCTTATGAAACANATGATGTATTTCAAAATGCAAAAAAAAAATTGCTTTCCAAAAATTGTGATTATCTAGTTTTGAACTTTCCAACANCNGAAGATAAAATTTTTAATTCAAAATACAATAATGGTATTTTAATTGGAAGATCAGGTGACTTTTTAAATTTAGGAAATGTAAGTAAAACAATTTTTGCAAATAAAATTGTTAAATACATTAGCAATAGAAAGAATTAGGATGGTTNATATAAAAGTAAAAAAGATAAATGATAACGTTATTCTTCCAACTTATGAGACATCATCTAGTGCAGGAATGGANATAAGAGCATTNTTACCAAATGGAAAAGTTAGCATANNACCAAAAGAAACAAAACTNATTGGAACTGGATTATTTTTTGAAATTCCAAATGGATTNGANGTTCAAATAAGACCTCGAAGTGGACTNGCTGTGAAAAACTTTATTACTGTTCTTAACAGNCCAGGAACTATAGATGCNGACTATCGAGGTGAAATAAAAGTGATTTTAATAAATCATGGATCAAAAATGTTTGAAATTGAAGATAAAATGAGGATTGCACAAATGGTTGTGTCAAAATATGAAAAGGTTAATTTTGAACTAGTAAGTGATTTGAGTGAAAGCGAGAGGGGGAGTGGTGGTTTTGGATCAACAGGAACAAAGTGAAAAACTGATTGAAGAGTTTGGAAGACAAATTTTAGTTCCTGGGATAAATGAAGAGGGGCAAATAAATATCTCTAAGAAAAAAATTTGTATAATTGGCTTAGGCGCTCTGGGAACTGTTGCATCTCAATATCTTGTTCGAGCTGGGGTTGGTGAAATTCATCTTGTTGATNATGATATTATAGAGAAGTCAAATNTACATCGTCAAATTAATTATGATAAAGATGATNTTGGTAAATNTAAATCAAANACTTCAAANCATAAACTTAAAAATATAAATGACTCAACAATAATAAAAGAGCATTCTTTAAATTTTGAGNCTTTCATAAAAAAAAATCCAAATAATAATTTTGATTTAATATTTGATTGCACGGANAATCATCANAATAAAATTTTTTCNTCAAAATATTCTAAAGCTAATAAAATNTCATTTGTATCCATATCAATTAACTCTTCAGAGGGCATATACTTTGCACAAAACAATGAAGAAAATAATCCATCATGTTTTGAGTGTCTTTTTCCTAAAGCTGATCAGAATCACCGTTGTCTTAACAGTGCAATGNTAGGTCCAGTTGCAGGATTTGTTACTAGTTTTGCTTGTATGAAAATTATATTNGCCCTTGCCAAAATAAAAACTCAATTGAAAAGTGAAATCAATTTNATAGACCTTTTGACTTCAGACATAAACAAACTACAATTAAGNANNAAAGATTGTCCTCATTAAGATGAATACATTTANACCTCAATCTAGTTATAGTTATGAAGAAATCATNGAGTGTGGGAANGGAAATTTATTTGGAAAGGGAAATGCCCAACTACCAGCACCTCCTATGCTTATGTTTGATCGCATCACTAATGTCAATAAAGATGGCGGGGTACATGGAAAAGGAGAGATAACTGCTGAACTGGATATAAATGCAGATTTATGGTTCTTTAAATGTCATTTCTTGGGTGATCCTATAATGCCAGGATGTTTGGGTCTTGACGCTTTATGGCAAATGTTGGGTTTTTATCTAGGNTGGCTTGGGTATCCTGGAAAAGGTCGTGCTTTGGGTGTTGGGGAAATAAAATTTGTTGAAGAAATAAAACCGGACAAAGAATTAATAAAATATAAAGTTAGTTTAAAAAAATCTTTAAATAAAAAAGGGTTATCAATAGGGTATGGAGATGGACAGATAATTCACAAAGAAAAAATAATTTACCATGCCAATGATTTAAGAGTGGGTTTATTCAATGAGTAATAAAAGAGTTGTCGTTACTGGATACGGTATTGTTTCTTGTATAGGAGATAANAAAAAAGAAGTTTTACAGAGCTTAAGAGATGTGAAATCTGGGATTAGTCATTGCAAGGAATATGAAGAACTTGGAATGAGAAGTCATGTACATGGAAAACCTAAAATAAATATTGAAGAAAATGTAGATCGAAAAATTTTGCGTTTTATGGGGGAAGGCGCAGCGTACAATTATATTGCAATGAAAGAGGCAATTGAACACTCAGGTCTTGATGAGGAACTTATATCTAATGTTAATACCGGGTTAGTGATGGGGTCAGGTGGGCCTTCAACGTATCAACTGCAACAAGCATTTGATATAGCAAGAGAAAAAGGTGTTAAAAAAATTGGACCTTATATGGTTACTAGAACAATGGCATCAGGAAATTCTGCTACTTTAGCAACTCCTTTTAAAATTAAAGGTGTAAATTACTCCATTAGTTCAGCTTGTTCGACAAGTTTGCACTGCATTGGCAATGCTTATGATCTCATTAGACATGGGCAACAAGAAATTGTATTTGCAGGTGGTGGTGAGGAAACCCATTGGACAATGTCAATTTTATTTGATGCTATGGGTGCTTTATCAAGTAAATATAATGAAACACCTGAGGTTGCCTCTCGAGCTTACGACTCTTCAAGAGATGGGTTTGTCATTGGGGGAGGTGCAGGTGTTTTAGTAGTTGAGAGCCTTGATAGCGCAAAAGCAAGAGGGGCCAATATTGTTGCTGAAATTCAAGGTTTCGGTCAGACTTCAGATGGATATGACATGGTTCAACCCTCTGGAGAAGGGGCAGTAAGGTGTATGCAGATGGCAACACAGGGTAGACCTGTTGATTATATCAACGCTCATGGAACATCAACACCTGTCGGAGACATGATTGAATTACAAGGTATAAAAGAGGTTTTTGGAGATAAGGTTCCTCCAACCAGTTCTACNAAATCACTAACNGGTCATTCACTCGGAGCAACTGGTGTACAAGAAGCCGTTTACTCTCTTTTAATGATGGAAAATGATTTTATGGTTGAGTCAGCCAATATTACAAACTTAGATGAAAAGGCTGAAGGAATGAACATTCTCTTAGAGAATAAAAATGATATCAAAATCAATTCTATACTTTCAAATAGTTTTGGTTTTGGCGGAACGAATGCATCTATCTATCTAACTAGTTTTAATGAGTAAAATATTAGAGGGCAAAAAAGGATTGGTTGTGGGTATAGCCAATGATCATTCTATTGCATGGGGCATTGCAAAGTCCTTGAGTGATGAAGGCGCAAGTATGTATTTGACATATCAAAATGATTCAATAAAAAAAAGAGTTGAGCCCCTATCCGAAAAAATTAATTGCTTAGGAATTATGCCTTGTGACGTATCTGAAACATCTTCACTTGAAAATGTTTGTAATGGCNTTAAAGGAAATATTGACTTTTTTGTTCACGCGGTTGCCTATTCAGATAAAAATGAACTATCNGGTAAATATNTAAATACNACTAGAGAAAATTTTCTTAAAACACTNCATATTTCTGCATACTCATTGACTGAAATGGTGAGGATGCTTTCGCCAAAAATGAATGATGGTGCATCAATCATGGCCCTTACTTATTATGGGTCCACAAGATATATGCAAAGTTATAATGTAATGGGTGTTGCAAAGGCTGCATTGGAAACCTCTATAAAGTATCTTGCTGTTGATATGGGTGACAGAGGTATTAGGGTTAATGCAATTTCAGCTGGGCCCATGAGAACTTTAGCAGGTGCCGTTATAAACAAATCAAGAAAGATTTATAATTATACTATTGAAAATTCTCCTATAAAAAAACCATTGTCATTGGAAGATATTGGTAAGTCATCTGTTTACTTAATGAGCGATCTTTCTAAAGGCGTTACAGGTGAAATTCTTTATGTAGATAATGGCTATAACAATGTAGGAATGAGCATTCAAGATTTGTAGAAATTAAAAAAGTATATAAACTGACCCAATGAAGAAAATCTTTTTAATTCCTGTAATATTTTTATTTTTGTTTTTAAGTAAATTTGCATTTGCTTTTCACGATGTTGAAGTTGCAAATGAAGATGTAGCAGCTTTAGGTGGTTTGTGGACTCAAATATATGTGTATGAAGAGTATTGTGCCGATAATCAATACTACGAGGTAATTTTTGACAGATTGCCGAACAGTCCTAGGTTTGACAGATATTCTTCTGAATTAGAGCACTTAACAAACGATCAAGAACTTGCTTGGGAGAGAGGTGGGTTAGGAGCATCAGCTGTAATATCTGCTGGTGAGACTGACTGTGATACNATGGCTACAGTNATTTGGGANTGGTTTGGAGANAACTAATATCTAATCTTNGAAAAAGTAGCACANATNTNTCTANNATCTGCGCTACTNATNATTTTTTAGACTTCTTTCATGCTGAGCTTTACTTTACCCGCACGATCTACGTCGAGTACTTTAACTTGAACTTCTTGTCCCTCAGATAAAACATCAGAGACATTCTCGACTCTTTTTTGTGAAATTTGTGAGACATGNAGTAATCCGTCTCTTGCACCCATAAAGTTTACAAAAGCTCCAAACTCAACAATTTTTACAACTTTACCTGTGTAGACTTTTCCAACTTCAGGTTCTGCTACAATGTCTTCCACCATTTGTTTAGCTTTATTAATTGACTCTTCATTGCTNGATGCAATTTTTACAATTCCATCATCATTGACTTCTAGTTTTGCTCCNGAAACTTCGACTATGTTTTTAATTACTTTACCGCCTGAGCCAATAACATCTTTTATTTTAGCTTTATCAATAGTGATTGAGATTACTTGAGGAGCATGCTTAGAAAATTTTGTTCGAGCTTCTGGTAAGGCATCTGACATGACACCAATAATGTGTTTTCTTCCACCTGATGCTTGATTTAAAGCAATTTCCATAATTTCTTTAGTAATACTGGTAATCTTAATATCCATTTGAAGAGAAGTAATACCATCCATAGTACCAGCAACTTTGAAGTCCATATCACCTAAGTGATCTTCATCACCTAAGATATCGCTAAGCACTACAAAGTCCTCGCCTTCTTTGATTAGACCCATCGCTATGCCACCAATATGTTTTTTAATTGGNACACCCGCTGCCATCAAAGCAAGGGATGAGCCACATACTGTAGCCATAGAACTAGAACCATTGGATTCAGTTATCTCAGATACTAATCTTAGTGTGTATGGGAAATCCTCTTTTTTTGGTAACATTGGATGAACTGCACGCCATGCTAGTTTTCCATGACCAATTTCTCTTCTACCAGTTGCTCCTACTCTTCCTACTTCTCCTACAGAGTAAGGAGGAAAATTATAATGCAACATAAAATGTTGTTTATGCATAGGATCAAGAGAGTCAATCATTTGCTCATCATCGCCCGTTCCTAATGTGGTAACAACTAATGCTTGAGTTTCTCCACGAGTAAAGAGACTTGAACCATGAGCTCGAGGAAGAATGTCTAATTCACATGTAATTTGTCTTACTTCATCTAATTTTCTTCCATCAATACGGCTTTTATTTTTGATGATATCGCCTCGAACTACGTCTTTTTCTATATCTTTAATGATTGTTGTAGCGGCTAAAATCTGATCATCTTCAACATTATCGACAATAGAAGATCTGATCTCTGTCAGTTTTTGACTTCGCTCTTGCTTATCAACTAAACCGTATGCTTCACGAATAGGATCTGAAATTTTACTTTCAATGTCTTTTTGTAAACCTTCATAAAAATCAGGTAGGCTTGGGACTTCAAAAGTCTTAATTTCTGTTTTGCTTGCAAAGTTTTGAACTTCTTTAATAAATGTCTGATAAAAATCATGTCCAAACATTACTGCCTCTAGCATGGTGTTCTCAGAGAGTTCTTGGGCTTCAGACTCAACCATTAAGACACCCTCTTCTGTTCCAGCTACAACAAGATCTAGTTCAGAGTTTTCCATATCCTGGATAGATGGATTTGCAACTAGCTTTCCATCTATATATCCAACTCTAGCNGANCCCAAAGTACCTGCCACAGGAAGACCTGAAATCGCTAATGCTGCGCCNGTTGCATACATNGCAATAATATCAGGATCAACAACGCTATCGTAAGATAGNACAGTTAATGTTACTTGAGTTTCATTTTTAAAGTTTTTGTGAAATAGAGGCCTAATAGGTCTATCAATTAAACGACTTGTTAATGTTTCTCTTTCAGTCGGTCTAGCCTCTCTTTTAAAAAAACCTCCCGGTATTTTACCTGAGGCATAATATTTTTCCTGATAGTTAACTGTTAATGGGAAAAAATCAATATCAGGTTTTTGTGTTTTTGCTGCACAAATNTTAGCCATAACCATTGTTTCACCACAGGTTACAACCACAGATGCATCTGCTTGTTTTGCTATTCGATTTGTTTCTAGTGTAATTTGTTGGTTACCCAACTCAAATTTATGTTCTATTTTCATCTTCCTCTTTCTTTATAGCTAATTAAAAATTATTTTTTTCTTAGCTTTAGTTTATCTGCTACTTCTGTGTACTTTCCTACATTCCTCTTCTTTAAATACGCCATCAATCTATTTCTTTTACCAACCATCATCAGCAGACCTCTTCGAGAATGAAAATCTTTCTTATGGATTTTGATATGTTCTGTTAACAGATTAATTTTTTTTGTGAGAAAAAAAATTTGGGACTCTGGCGAACCAGTGTCATTATCAGCACGAGCTATATCGTTTATTTGTATTTCCGACATCAATACTCCTTTCAAAGTAAACATCATCTGACCAGGATGTCGCCCAGTTCAAATGGTAATCAGATTGGTATGTAAATCATTTATACTTGAGAAATCAAGGATTTTTTCATAAGGAATAGCTTGATTTATATCAAAAGTCCCTATTTTCAATCTTTTAATCATACTTGCATAAGCTATATCACCTAGGGAATGTGCAAATTCTTCTGCAAATGCCCTCACATAAAACCCTGAATGGCAATTCAACTCAACTCTCATTTTTGAGTTATTAGAAGATAGAATTTTTAAACTTTGAACTGATACTTTTTTATAACGATCTTCTATAGCTTTATTATCTCTAGCGAGTTCATAAAAATTTTTACCATTTAATTTATGCGCAGAAAAGTCTGGTATTTTTTGTTGATATGTTCCTATGAACTTTTTTAAATGTGAAACTCTTTCATTTATATTATGCGAGGACGACTCCATTTTAAAGAATCTACCCTCTGAGTCTAAAGTATTTGTTGAAGCACCAAATCGTATCTCAACCTCATAACTTTTTTTTTCTTGATGTATATTTGGTATTTTCTTCGTAGCTTTATTAATACCTACTAATAATAAACCAGAAGCTAAAGGGTCCAGAGTTCCAGCAAAGCCAATTTTTTTAAACGAATAACGAAATTTTAATTTTCTAATAACTCCAAATGACTCTATGCCCTGTGGTTTATTTATTAATAACCATCCATCACTGTGAAAGTTTTCTTTTACCAAGATCTATAATTTATCTAGAAGTGATTGTACTTTTAAAGACTCTTGAAAAGATTCATCAAAAATTAAAGATATTTTTGGAGTATATTTACTTGTAAGAGTTCTTGCTATTAAACTTTGTATTTCTCTCAGATAAAGTTTATTAAATTCTTTAAAATCCTCCTCTGAAATATTATGAATAAGATAAATTTTTGCAAATCTTAGATCTTTACTTACTTTTACTTCAGTAATTTCGAAACGAACAGTTGGAAATTTTAAAAGATAATCTTTTTGAGTTACGAGATATTCAGAGACAAGCCTTTTAATTGAAAGTTCAACTTTTTTGGTTCGAAAACTTGGCTTATTGTCCACACTATAATTCTTTTTGAACTTCCTTAGTTACGTAAAATTCAATTTCATCTTTTTCCAAAATATCTGAATAATCTTTGAATGAAATACCACACTCATAGTTTTCTCTAACCTCTTTGACATCATCTTTAAATCGTTTAAGAGTACCAACTTCTCCTTCGTGTATGATTTTACCTTCTCTAACAAGCCTGATTTTAGCAGAATTTTGGACTATACCGTCAGTAACAAAGCAGCCTGCAATTGTACCAAACTTTGAGGATTTGAAAGTATCACGAACCTCAGCATGGCCAATAATTTCCTCTTTAGTGTCTGGGGTGAGGAGACCAGAGAGCATTTTTTTCATATCATCAATTAATTCATAAATAATTGAATAATATCGTATATCTACTTTATCACGTTTTGCGATTGTTCGGGCTTGTGGGATAGCTCTGATGTTAAAACCAATTACTAACCCTTGTGCGGAACTCGCTAAACTCACATCACTTTCATTAATTGCACCAATAGCGTTATGGACGACATTTATTTTAACTTCTTCATTACCTACTTTTTCTAGTGAGGAAACTATTGCTTCAAGAGATCCTTGAACATCTGCTTTGACAATGATTGGAAGTTTTTTCATATCTCCCTTTGATACATTAGCCATCATTTCCTCTAGTGATGATTTTTTAACTGCTTCAGTATTTTCTAATTTTTTTTGTTCTTTTACTTTTTCTGTAATATCTTTTGCAATATCCTCATTTGGCATAACATAAACTGTATCNCCTGCTTGTGGCACTGAGTCAAAACCNAANACTTCAATNGGCATNCCNGGNCTAGCTGATTTAATNCTNCTACCATTTTCATCNAGTAAAGCTCTNACTCTTCCATAAGATGAACCACANGTAAAATGNTCNCCTTCTTTAAAAGTTCCATTTTTTACTATCACTGTTGCAACAGGTCCTTTTCCCGTTTCAATTTTAGACTCAACTACAATTGCTTCAGCGAGTTTGTTATGTTCGACATTAAGATCTAGAATTTCTACTTGTAATAAAATGTTATCTAATAATTTTTCTAGATTTGTTTTTTTAATTGCAGATATTTCAGTTTCTAATACATCTCCACTATAGCTTTCTACAACTACCTCGTGAGTTAACAAATCATTTCTAACAATGCTTGGATCAACATCTGGTAAGTCCATTTTATTAATAGCAAGAACAATAGGAACTTTTGCTGCTTTAGCATGTGAAATTGCTTCAATTGTTTGAGGTTTAACACTATCGTTGGCAGCAACTACTAGTACAACAAGATCTGTTAAATTGGCTCCCCTCGAGCGAATATTTGAGAAAGCTGCGTGACCAGGTGTATCCAAAAATGTAATGGGATTGTTTTTATGTTGAATTTGATACGCACCAATGTGTTGAGTAATTCCACCAGACTCTTTTGAAGTTACGTTTGTGTTTCTAAGTGCATCCAACAAAGATGTTTTACCATGATCAACATGGCCCATCACAGTTACAATTGGAGGTCTAGGCGAAATTTTGGATATTTTTGTTTTTTGGTGATTTGCAATTTCATCTTTTAAACTGATCGCCTCTTCTCTTTTTGGTGTATGTCCTAATTCTGTAACTATAAGCTCAGCTGTATCTCCATCTATATATTGATTAGCCGTAGCCATAATTCCACTTTTCATAAGAGCTTTTACAACATCACCTGTTTTNTCNGACATTCTACTNGCTAATTCCTGCACAGAAATTTTTACAGGTATGTCAACNTCACGAACAATTTTTTGAGNNCTAGTTAAATTTGGTTTAAATTTTGTTTTTTGTTTTTCTCTATTTCTTTTTGTTTTTGCAAGNCTNGGCATTTTTTCATAGTCTGGTTCTTCATCTAANAGATTNTTAACTGAAATAGAGGAAAGTTTTTTTTGAAATGCTGTTGTATTGAGAGTNAGTTTTTTTCTNGGAGGTGCAGATGTTGTAGATGTAGGCGTGGAAGGTTTAGCCGAAGATGTATTTGTGTTCTTTGTCTCTTTTGTCATTCAAAATTAGCTATTAAGATAAATCTCCCTAGCATCCATTATAATTTTTTCCGCAGCAGATTTTTCAACCCTTTTTTGTAATATACCGTCTCTACCCACTAATTCATCTGTTGCTAAATCTGCAAGGTCTTGACGTGAAAAGATATTGTTCTCAATCAATGTAGCTAAAATTTTATTATCAAACTCTGAAATTCCTTTGACATAATCATCTAGTTTCGAGGATTGTATTAATTTCTCAAGTTCTGCCTTCTCGTTTTCCATATACTGCGTNGCACGCGCATATATCTCAGCNGCAAGCTCNTTATCAAANCCTTCAATTTTTTCTATATCTTGNATTGAAGCATTNGCNATTTTTTCAATACTTGTGTATCCCTCGACCGCNAATAATTGTGCAATCATATCTTCGAGATCAAGTTTTTCAGCGAAAAGAGANGTGATTTTTTTAAATTCCTCTTGTCTTCTTTCTGCATCTTCTTTTTCAGTTAGTATGTCAATTTCAAGATTGGTAAGTATTGAAGCTAATTTTACATTTTGACCTCTTCTACCAATAGCAATACTTAACTGATCCTCAGGTAAGACNATCTCTACTCTATTTGAGTCTTCAAATTCATTAACCTTTGCAACTTGTGCGGGCGCAATNGCATTTTGAACATACATCGACTTNAGNTCTGACCAATTTACNATATCNATTTTTTCACCTTGTAATTCATTAACAATAGCCTGAACTCTNGAACCNCTCATACCNACGCATGCCCCAACTGGATCGATGGACTTATCGTTCGCACGAACTGTAATCTTTCCTCTACTACCAGGGTCTCTTGCAACAGATAAAATTTCTATTTGACCTTCGTATATTTCAGGTACTTCCTGTTCAAATAATTTTGCCATAAACTGAGGGTGAGTTCTTGAAAGAAAAATTTGGTGTCCTTTGGCCTCTTCTTTTATATCNAAGAAATAAGCTCTAATACGATCACCATTTTTAAAATTCTCTCTTGGAATGAGTTCATCTTTTCTCAAAAATCCCTCAGCTTTACCAAGATCAACAATAATATTTCCAAATTCAATTCTTTTTACAATACCCGACAAAACTTCTCCGACACGATCTTTAAAATCATTAAACTGTCTTCTTTTTTCAGCTTCTCTAACTCTAGAGTAAATAACTTGTCTTGCCATATTGGCTGTAACTCTTCCAAAGTTTACGGATGGTAAAGGAATTGTTATTTGTTTTCCAATTTCAGTATCAGCATCATATTTTTTAGCATGGTCTAATAAAATTTGATTTGCCTGCAAAACAGGATCAATTTTTTCAACNACATCTTTAATATGAGATAAACTTATATTTCCTGTCATACGGTCAATAGATGCTTTAATGTTATTGTCCATTCCGTATTTTGATTTTCCAATAATTTCAAAAGACTCCTCAAGAGCCTCCATTACTATATCCATTTCGATGCCCTTCTCTTGTGAGACGACTTCGGCAACTTTTAATATTTCTGTGTTATTTAGCATTATCTTTTCTAGTTAAAAAAAAAGGCGGGATAACCCACCTCCTCATCGTTGGTTAATAATTTTTAAGAACGCTAAAATAGAATAATTTATGATTTTTGTCTAAGGCTTTTTTCTCAAATTT
>FUFK010064780.1_pt1 | contig 14714 bp, 14 predicted proteins | sample 1021851 | NCBI WGS metagenome assembly FUFK01 (sample SAMEA51879418, study PRJEB19060) | metagenome | reverse complement strand
CGTTCTTCCGTTTTACCTCCTTTTTTTGAATGGATGAATCGTTCAACATGAACCGCCTTCCCTGTGAAATAAAATCAGTTTCGACCATGGGATTGGGTTCTTTTTAAGNCAGGAAATGCAAACAANGCATTTNCAAAACAATCCAGANAATTTTCTAGGGAGATTAAGAAAAAAACTGTAAATCAGGGCAACAGACGTTGCTTGNNCTTTCTGTGGCATGGCGCCTCCATGGTGCCTATTGAAAAACGATTATTCCTCAATGAATAATCCCTATATCANATCAATCTAATNTTTGATCTCAATAAGGAGTTTCTTAAATAAACCAAANTNTTTCATTAAAAATNTATATCAAATAATTTGTAAAACTACTTGATTCCGGTTGACAGGAAAAAACGGAAGAAACTTTGATGGGCAGGTATTTTTCATCCGAACTTCCATGTCAGGATCAATTAAAAGGAATCTATAAATGATTTTAATTAGAAATGCAAATATTTTTTCTCAATCATTTTGAATCTAGAAAAAATGATATTTTTTCATTTTGGGCAGGTTTTACTTTTTTGGGGTTTATCGTTAGTCTTGGTTTTTTAAATTTCCGCTTCAGCATAAGGAACGAATCCAAGGATTATCAAAGATTGATTTGAATGATACAGGAAGAGGATTTTTGTTTGATTAGGATGGAAAACTGAACGGAAGGGATTTGCGGGACTCACCTTTACTTCCCTGGATTCTGCTGACAGGAATTGCTTTTGGCTGGGGGCTGAATTGGGAAATCCTGAGAACCGGGGTTGAAGAAATACCTCCCTGGGTTTTTCGTGGAGCATCCTCATTNCCCGCGGGTTTGATCCTGCTGGTCATTGCCAAACTGGGAAAGCAGTCTCTCAGAATTGAACGCCGTGACTGGATGGCACTGTTCGTGGCATCNTTACTGAACATGATGCTCTGGGGAGTTTTGATCCTCTACGGACTCACNCAGATGACAGGAGGACGTGCNGCGGTTCTTGCCTTCACGATGCCGGTTTGGGCGGCCCTTTCGGATTCAATGTTTTCCCGCAAACTCCCATCCAGACGGCTTTCTTTGGCTCTGCTTATCGGAACCGGGGGAGTGCTTCTGTTGTGGACTGGAGATCCTGAAACCCGGGCACTTAGCATATGGGGGCCTTTGATGGTGATTCTTGGCGGAGCATGCTGGGGTCTGGGAACTTCATTGGTCAAACGCCGGGGATTTCCGGTTTCTCCTTTGGTTTTGACCGGTTGGATGCAGGTGCTTGGTACCATNCCNATCCTGCTGGTGGCGGTGATCTGGGANTGGGAAAANATCGGTTCACCGGGAATGGCACAATATTTTTCCCTCGCTTACAACATTCTGGTGGCCGGGTCTTTGATTTACTGGGCGTATTTTGCAGTGGTGCAGAGGCTTTCGGTGATGGTGTCTACGATTTCNACCCTTGCCGTGCCTCTGATTGCGGTTTTGGCGGATGCAGTGATGGAGGCTTCCTGGCCGGGTTGGAGCGACACGGGAGCATTGATGCTGGTGGCTCTGGCGGTGATCCTGGCGTTGACCGAGTCCCAGAAACAGAAAATCCATAACAGGTAACGATTCAATTTTCTTTTCTATTTTAACCCGAAGAAAACTCATGAAACTGAAACTGATTTATCCCGACATTCCTTTCTGGCGGGCTGAAACGAGCCGCATCGCACTCTTTCTCGGGGATGTTGAATTTGAAGATTTTCGGCCTTCAAGAGATCAGCTAAAGCAAATGAAAACCGATGGGACTTTCCCCTTTGGCCAGTTTCCGGTTCTTGAGGTCGATGGCAAGAAAGTGGCCCAGACTTCGGGGATTGCAAGGTTCTGTGGAAAATTAGCAGGACTTTATCCGAAAGATGATGATTTTGCCGCGGCCAAAGTGGACGAGGTTTTGGATCTGGCCACCGACATCACCATGAAAATGCAGCCTGCCCTGAGAGAACCGGACCCTGAGCAGAGAAAGTTAAAACGCGAGGAACTCTCCCGGGAAATCCTTCCCCGCTGGCTGGGTTTCCTGGAAAATCTTCTTGAGGAAAACGGAAACACAGGTTTTTTTGTCGGAGATTCTTTGACCGTAGCCGATCTGGCTGCCTGGAGGCTTTGCGGCTGGATTCGTGGAGGGATCATAGACGGCATTCCGCAAACCCAGCTTGATGCCCATCCCCAGTTGCTNGAGCATCACCTGAGAATCGGGGNAATCCCGAAAATCGACGAATGGATGAAAAAACATTATGCTTCCTGAAAAAACATGAGTGTTTTGAATCCATGCATCCTTTTATTTCTCAAGTTTGGAGGTTGAGATGAAACAAATCATCGATGGGTATGAAATCACAACCGCCAGNANCGAAGCGGCTGAACAGACCAAACGTGGCATCGAGTCCTTCATTGAATGGCGGATGGATCCCTTTGATTGGCTGGACCGTGCATTGGAAACCGATCCGGATTGTGTCTTTGCCTCCCTGGTCAAAGGTTTGCTGCTGGTGACTGCACGCTCTAAAAACTTTGCTCCCATCATTTCCGAATGCATCGAGCATGGTGAATCCCGGGAGCAGGAACTGGGAATGCAGGAGACCCTCTATTTCAAAGCCCTGAAAGCCATGTCCGGGTTCAAGGTTTTGGAAGCGCTGGAAGCCTATGAAGCCCTGCTCCGTATTCATCCCCGGGATCTGATGGCAACCCGAATGCTGCAGGCAGAATTGTTTTGGATGGGAGAATCACGCTGGATGCATCGGGCGATGAAAAATCTGGAACAGGCTTGGAAACCGGAAATGCCCGGAAGCAGCTATTTTTATGGGGACTATGCCTTTGCCCATGAAGAAGCAGGATTTCATGAGACGGCCGAGCGTTTTGGCAGGATGGCCGTGGAACTTGATTCCTCCAATGTCTGGGCAGCCCACGCAGTAGCCCACGTGCTGGAAATGCAAAACCGGGCCGATGAGGGGGTTGATTGGCTTTCCAGTCTCTCAGGCGGGTGGGACGAGAAAAACCAGATCGTTCATCATGCCTGGTGGCATCGCTGCCTGTTTCATCTGGAACGTGGAGAGTCAGATGAGGTGTTCGAACTGTTTTCTCAGGAAGTCCGGAATCCTGAATCCCCCAGGGTCAAACAGGCACCGGAAGCTTATGTTGATGTTCAGAACACTGCTTCTTTACTGATGCGGATGGAACTGGCAGGTTTTGAGGTCGGTGACCGCTGGTCCGGGCTCGTTCCTCTTGCAGAAAGCCGTTTGGAGGATCACACCAGTCCCTTCACTTCGATCCATGCGCTGATCATCCTGGCAAAATCCGGAATGCTTGAAAAAGCCCGAACNATGATCGGGAACATGCTGGCNTTTACTGATCTTGACCAGGGGCCCATCGGCAACACTTACAGACAGGTGGTTGTGCCTGCTGCGGAGGCTGTTCTTGCTTTCGTTGAAGATCAGCCAAAACAGGTTTTGGAAAGGCTGATGCCGATCCGTTTTCTGCTCTACCGGATGGGAGGAAGNCATGCGCAAAGAGACCTCTTCTGGCAGATGATGACCCGAACTGCCCTTCAACTNGAGGACAGGACTTTGCTCGGGCAACTGCATTCCGAAATCCGGGATTTCGGGTTTTCCANGATGGAGCATAGAAGGGCTTACGCCGGGGTATTTTGAAAGAAAAGAAAAACGAGGANCTTTTCACCCTTCCGGATCAAANGGTTTCAGCCTGCGGAGTCTTTCGAGTAACAGAGAATCTTCCGGNANCGGTTCTGCCTCGACAGCCTTGAGAAAAGACTTCACATCTTTTTCCAGGATCCCAATCGTATTTTCCGCAGAGTATCCTTCTCGGGCCCAATCGATTTCATGGAATTGGTTTCCATACCAGGTTCCACCGGAACTCTCCGACATGATCTGCAGGAGTTTTTTCGGAGACACATTCAGTGCTTGGCATGCGTCCAANACCCTGCGGACGGTGACCACACTGGAGGAAGCAACATAATTGTTGAGTACTTTCACGCTCATGCCTGCTCCGAGTTCGCCCAAATGGTGGATCTGAGATCCCATGCTGGCAAACAGGGGATGCCAATTTTCGAGCAGCGATGAAGGCCCGCCCAGCATAAAGGTCAGGCTCCCGTTGCGTGCGGAGTGGGGAGCGCCGGACATCGGTGCATCGACCAGGAGCGTTTCCTGAGGCAAACGGTCTTTCATTTCAAGAATGAATCCCGGGGAAACAGTGGATGCGATGATCAGTCCCTCAGGCCTTTGATCCTGTTTAAAAATTGCCTGTTTCCCAAGGCAAAGTTCCAGATTCTGGGCTTCATCGCGAACGACTGAAAGGACAAGGTCACAGGAACGGGCAAATTTTTGAGGATCGAATTCCAGGGGGATGGGGCCATCCAGGTGCTTCCGGACAATGTCGTGTCCCAAAACCTGATAACCCGCTTGCTGAATCCGGCAGGCCATGGGGAAACCCATCTGGCCCAGACCGGCAACTCCAATCGTTTTTTCTTGAAGCGGGGTCTTCTCCGGTTTCATCTAAACCGAATGCTGATTTCGCGAAGACGATTTTTCAGCGGAAAAGGTAAATCAAAAGCGCAACCACGGCCAGTCCCACCAGGATGAGGGTCATTGTGTCCCAGGCTCCTTCTTTCTGCGCCTCATCTTCGAGGGAAGCCTGAACGGGAGGCTCCTGAGGAGGTGCCTCNTCCGATTCGGTTTTCTCTTCTTTGGCTTCCTGGACGGTTTCGACTTCGGGTGGAGTAGGAAAAAGTTCACCCTGGACTTGCTGATCCTCCTCGACGTTGGCTGGAGACTCTTCGGGAGTTTCTGNGTTGGGTGCTTCCAGCCATTCCAGGAGGGTGGCCTTTCGGGCGCGGTTGATCTCCGTCCGGGATGCGACTTCACGTTCCCGGGCGAGTTCTCTCAGTTCTGCAACGGTTTTTCCGGAAAGTTCAGACATCGGAGATTAATTGATAAGGATGGGTTTAAAAAATAATGGAATCTGCATTTAAGCATCCGGAAATGTGTAAAATGTGATCCTATCTTAAAAAGAATGTTCCTGTCAAATTTCTCATCCTTGGAATAGTCGAAAAAATAAATTTAAAAATTCATTAACGGTCAACATTGCATTAAGGTTTTTGCCCTACTCTCCTAAAAATTTATTTTGGAGTTTTTGAAAATCAAATCATGTCCCTTCATCACAAAATCAGCAGTATCGTTGATTAGTTAGCCCCTGATGGATTCTTCCGAACCAAATTCTCCCTCTTCTCATCCTATCCGTTGGTTGATGCTTGCCGGGGTCTGGCTGATTTATTTCTGCTTTGGACTGACGGTGACCAGTTTGGCGCCTTTGGTTCGTCCTGTAACACAAGACTTGGGGATGAGTTATGCGGAAATGGGAAGCGTGCTGGGAGCCTGGCAACTGGTTTACATTGTGACCGCACTTCCCTGCGGAGCCCTGGTGGACCGGTTTGGTTTAAGGCGTTCGCTGTTGCTCTGTTCTCTGGTGATGGGATTTTCTTTCATCCTGCGGGCCTATGCTGTCGATCATTTGACCCTATTTCTATCCGTGGCACTGTTCGGTTTTGGAGGTCCTTTGGTTTCCATCGGTGCTCCCAAACTGATCAGTCTCTGGTTTGCTGGAAGGGAAAGGGGGCTTGCCATGGGGATTTATGTTACCGGTCCCGCTTTCGGGGGCATCACCTCACTGTCGTTGACCAACTCGGTGATGATGCCCTGGTTCGATGGAGAATGGCGTGAAGTGATCCTGGTCTATGCGATCCTGGTTTTTCTCAGCGGACTGGCCTGGCTGTTGATCAGCAGCAACCCCGTCAGTTTAAAAATCGAGTCCGGGCAGCGGCAAGAATCCCGGCCACCCCAGTTCAAAGTCTTTGCCGAACTTTTTTCCCTGGCTCCGGTGAAGATCCTGCTGCTGCTCAGCATCGGAACCTTTCTTTATAATCATGGACTGAATAACTGGCTCCATGAAATATTGCAGACTCATGGAATGGAAGCGGAACGTGCCGGGTATTGGGCATCCTTGCCCACCCTGATCGGTATTCTGGGTGCTTTGATTATTCCCAGACTGGCTGTGCCTCAACGAAGGATATGGATTCTTGCTCTGCTTTTTGCTTCAGCNGGAANTTCAGCCCTGCTATTGCAGTCGGATCAGGACTTCTGGATNTTATTGGGNCTGATTCTCAAAGGCATCACCCAGGGATCGATGATGACCATTCTGCTCCTGATTTTGATGGAAATTCCTGAAGTCGGTTCGCGTTACACCGGGTCGGCAAGCGGGATGTTTTTTGCGGCGGCAGAAATCGGTGGAGTCTTGGGGCCTTTCAGCCTCGGTGTTTTTTCCAGTCAGAGCGGGAANTTCCAAAANGCACTGAACATGCTCAGTGTGGTCTGCCTGATNNTGGTGCTNATGACGATGGGTCTTAAATACTTGATGAAACCTGAATTCGGAAAANAATAAAAAGGGTTCAAAAGTGATCATGGAATTTGGAAGGTCAGTGAGGCCCAGTAACTGGTCCAGAGTTCTCCCCGGTTGAATGCTCCTTCCGTCATGTGAACCGCATTCACCAGATAGTCTCCCGGCACATCGAGATTGATGTTTACTTTACCCTGCTTGTTGGTGAAATACTCGGTTTCTGTTTTTTGTTGTTTGTGGAAAACCCTNACCAGGATGTCCCCGATTCCGGAACCTCTCCAAATCAATTGGAGTTCGCCATCTTTGTGTTCCAGTTGGTAGGGATTGAAGGAAGCGACCAGTTCCAGAGGCATGCCGCTGAAATGATCTTTGAATGCTGATTCGCCTTTGACCTGAACCAGACTTTTTGCACAGCGGACGTAGGTTTCCTTGAAACCCTGCTCTGGGAAATTGCGTTTTCGGTGCTCTGCCAGAATGTGAAGCAGGCCTTCACGTTCCAAAAACTTTTCAAATTTTTCCATTGTTGAATAATACACCGTATCAGCCGTCGAATAGTAAAGCAGAAGGTTCAGTCCGGGATGATTCAGTTTTTGTTTGAAGGCCGGGAAATCTCCGTCATTGCCTTCAACCGCCACTGCGAATTTGGATGCATGCAGTTCAAAACGGGAAAACCAGGCCCTGATAAAGGGACTTGCATCGCCCTTAAAATGCTGTCCCACTTTGGTATGTGCCGTCAGGGTTTCACCTTTTTCCAGAATCCAACGTTCGGGTTCAATCCAGAATTCATGGGGAAAAACGGTGAGAGAATTCAAAAACAAAAAGAAAAACGTTATTATTTTTAAAATATTTTTCCTTAAGCCTCTTTTAAAAAAAATGATTGATTTTCGGAACAAGCACATTGTTGGGTATTTCCTTTTTTTCAGTGTGTTTCTTTTTTTTCTAAATTCCAGCGCCGAGGCACACCGGATTAGCCCTGCGATCACTTCCCTGTTTTCTCAACCAGACAGCCTCCGTGCAGAAATCAGCATCAACCTTGAAGCCCTGATAGCCGGAATCGGGCCGGAACATGAGGATACGGATGATGCTCCTGCATCCGAAGAATANAATCGCTTGCGTGCGATGCCCGCCCCTGAACTGGAACAGGTCTTTCAGGGATTTGCCAGTGAATTCATGAAACAGTTGGAAATCCGCCTGGATGAACAACCTTTGGAAGCAAAGCTGAAGGAACTGATCATCCCTGAGTCTGGTGATCTGGAACTGGCTCGTTCAAGCCGAGTCGTTCTGGAATTCCCGGTTTCTACCAGTTCACAGAAACTGGATTGGAAGATGAGCGAAATTTTTGGAGATCACGTGTTGCGCCTGATGGATTCCAAAGGAGAAGTGGTCAACACTTGGTGGGTCAAGAGNGGAGAAAGAAGTCCGCCGATCAGTCTTGAGGGCCTGCCGCAGAGAGATTTCATGTCCCGTTTCCTGGAATACGTTGAAATCGGTTTTACCCACATCCTGCCCAAAGGGTTGGACCACATCCTCTTTGTCCTCGGCCTTTTTCTTTTGAGTGCCCACTGGAAACCCCTGCTGGTTCAGGTCACNAGTTTTACGGTCGCTCATACCGTGACTCTGGCGCTCAGCATTTATGGCATCGCTTCGGTCCCGTCCGAGATTGTTGAGCCCCTGATTGCGTTGTCCATCGTTTATGTCGGGTTTGAAAACATGATGACGAAAGATCTCAAACGATGGCGGCCGATTCTCGTTTTTGTCTTTGGACTGTTACACGGACTGGGCTTTGCAGGNGTNTTGGGAGAAATTGGGATTCCGGACGCATTTTTTCTGGAAAGTCTGATTGCTTTTAACCTAGGTGTGGAACTTGGGCAATTGGCGGTGATCGGAATCGCCTACCTCATGGTCGGATTGTTTTTCAGCAAATCTTCATGGTACCGGAAAACGGTGGTTATTCCGGGGTCACTCACGATTTCCCTGATTGGTGCATGGTGGGTTTATGAAAGGGTGTTGCTTAACTGATTGGTCATTCAAATCACGGGTTCTGGAAATTTGCTTCTTCACCACAATTTTCCTCTTAATCCTGGTTTGCTTTGTTCCCTCTTCAATCTATGCAAAATGCACCCAGGAAAGCCGAGAATCGGCGGTCAAAGCCGGGATCAATCCGAAAGTCGTCAAAATCCTNTGTGGAGACCCTCTTGAAGAGGATTATGTTTTCGAGGTCAAACCTTCTAAAAAATCGGTGATTCCGACCCGGGCGGTTGATCCTGAAACAAATATCAACGACTCTGAAGTAGAAGGGGAGTCAACATTGGAACCGCAATTTGTGATTCCCGAGGGCCCTCCGACCTGTGATGAGGAAAAAGTAGCGAGGATGATTGCCCGGGGATTTTCCGACCAACTGATCATCTCCATCTGTGGGAAAGGAGTCATTCAGGAAAAGGACGAAACGGTCTATGTGGCCCCGGGGCAGGGCAATGCCTGCCAGGATTCGAGGGTGTTCAATGCTCTCAAGCAAAAAATCTGCAGCCAACGCTGATCGGTTTNNGGCATTCCATCTTTGTCCAGGGATTTCCTTACCTCACCTGCCAGACCAGTTTTTGNACCCTTGAAGCNATCTCAGGAATTTCACATTTTTCGCAAAAGTCCGTCTGTTCTCTGGCTTCATTGGAATCCACTTTCAGTAATTGAATCCTGATGGTTTCCTCGTCCAGGTTTGAGGTCANGTGGTAGAAGCCATCGATCCTCATCTTTTGGATTAAATTCCGGATGCTGTCCAAACAAATCTTTCTGCAGTCACCATAGAACAATTGGTCCAATGCCTGGTCCGATTGCCTGGAAAAAAAGTTTATGGTCGCATCCTCATAACTTGGATTGTGAACCAGATCGTGAAGCTTGTTTAATTCTTTCCGCAACGCATCATCCAGGCTTTTCCCAAGATCAGGAGAGGAATCTCCGATCAGGGTGGGCGGAAAGACATAAACCGTTTTCCTTTCATCCGCCATCAGCGGATTCAAAAAGAACAGNACCAAAACTTGGACGAAAAGACAAAAACGCATTTTTTGTAAATCAACTCCGTTGCAATGGTTTTTTTCAGAAAGAATGGATGGATCAGGATAGTATCTTATCAATTTTTTCCAGGATGGCGNGGCCGNNTAANNTCCTTCTCTTGTTTCCAGTAAAATGGTTTACCAGTAAAAGTTCAATGCCAGCTTTCCCTCCCTGGTATCATGGATCTGGTCGTACTCGAGTCTCAAATCCAGGTTCTGGGAAAGGGTCCACCGTTGATGTGCCAATGCCTTGCCATGATCCATAACAGGACCGGAATAACTCCGGTACCACCCTCCNTCAAGCCGGATCTTCCATCCGTCCAGAATTTCCCAGAGCATGCCGATATGCGGAGCCAGCCCCCANCTGGTGGTGTNCCAGGAATGATTGAAGGATTTTCCAAACAGATCCAGGAAGGCGTATTCCACATCATGCCCTCCCATCGAGTAAGAGATTCCAAGACCACCTTGGAGTTGAAACTGAAGGCAGTCGTAACAATTAAAATGCTGCCTGTTCCAACCTCCCTTGACTCTCCAGGAAAGGGATCGGTCTCCCGGAACTCCGGTTGGATTCCCTGCCAGATTTTGGATGCTGAACAAAGTCAGAGAATCAAGGTGGCTGGAATTATCCCTGAAATGAAGACGGAGATCCAGGGTCACCAATTCCGCATTATTGAGATGACCTGCCTCATCCCCAAGAAGATCATGATGGGAAGTCCATACTCCAAGTTCCAATGCAGGACTCATGGTCTCATGAGATACCCCTGCCAGCCTGAATCGGGTGGGACGCGTACCCAGACTGGGGTCAGGAGGATCCTCGGTTTCAGACGAAGGTTCCAGAATCGGGAGCTTGCTCCGCTTTAAGAGGATGGTGGAACGGAGCTTTGCCGTCTCACCTTCGAATTTCCCCTCATGCTTGAACTGGAGGTAGTCGATCCAGGCATCCAGGATTCTGGCCTGACGGGTTTTTTCATGATTCAGGAAATTGGGATCTTCCAGTTTCATTTCCCCGAGAATCAATCGATGGAGCCATTGCTTTTCATCATCATCCAGTTCACTGACGCTTTGGTTCAATCGTCTTTGTCGTGATGGGATCAGTTTGGGAGATCCGAGNAGATCTTCTCCATCCGCNTTCATNGCTTTCAGGTTGTGGACGGNATAGACCGGAATCGCCCACAAGGCCATGGGTCGGTTCAGTCTGCGTCCGTCGGTCCAGGCCATTTCCAAAAGTTCTGCCATCCGGTAGGCACAGTTGTCGAGGAAAAAATAGTAGGTAAAACGCACATGCTGCAGCAGTTCCCAGGTATGGTAAGTGACCCGTTCCCGCTCCGCTTTACTGAAATTCAGCGGGTAGGACCAGAGATCCCGCTGCTCTGTCTCGCCATAAACATGATTGAAATTGTAAAAACGCTCATCGGAAAAACCGCTCTCATATCCCCCGAAAAGTCCACGCATGGCATATTCCAGCGCGCCATCCTCGGGGTTGGTGATCGCTCCGAAATTCAGGGTCGGGCTGAGCAGTGGGTGGTTGAAAAAACGGTTCTTCGAGTTGAATTGAATCAGGATGTGTCCAAATGCAGAAGCAGGGTTTTCCAGGTAGGCTGAGACGAAAATGATATTCATTTCTGTCGCTTCCTCGAGATTGGCCCAGCGTTCGAACATCGGACAGCGGATTTCCTCAAGCGGAGGAAACTCCAAAACCGACATCAGCCATTTTGTTCGGGCGATGAAGCGGCACCGAACATGCTGGTCCGGATCTTCGCCTACCGGCTCGAGAATTGCCTGCAGGGTCGCCTGCAGTTCTAACTCAGGATCCGTGTTGCCTTGAGGATGTAAAAAGAAGTTGGGAGAAATGACATCACTCCGGGTGCTCCATTGTCCAATGGATTCACCCGGATGATAGTAATGAAGGAGTTTGAACCAGTANAGATCATTTGAAATTTGTTTTATAGCTTCTTTAGTAAAATAACTATTTATTTTGGATGAATTTTGAGACTTTACTTCTTCCANCTNAATNAGGACTGAAAAGAAANATACAAAAATNAAATAAATGAAACGCATTTGACGATGAGTCTTTAAATAAGCTAATTGGAGGAATCTGAAAATATTATAAATAACACTTTAAATTATAAATTTCATTTTTTTAAAAAAACTTGACTTTGAATTTCTAAGAATTAAGTTTTGGCTTCCTTATTAATCTTTTTCAAATGGAGTCTTATGAAAAGAATATCTGTTTTAGCCATAGCCGGGATTTTTGTGTTTTGTTCTGCAAGTCACAGTTTTGCCGGAAATGGTATTGATGAATGCGGATTTGGGAAAAAAATCGGCAGTAGCGGGACGGTCATCGCTTTAGTGAATATTTTCTTGTCATTGTATACCTACTCAAGTGCTACAACTTCAGGAACATCTGATTGTAGTGGATTAGCATCAAATGACGAACTTCGGTATAGATATGTTGCTTCTAGTTACAAATTACTGCAATACGAAGCGGCTGAAGGGAAAGGTGATCATTTGGACGGCTTAGCCGTTTTAATGGGTTGTTCTGCAGAACCTTTCAATCAAATGGTTCAAGCCAACTATGGTGATTTGTTCGTTGATGATGAGCCGAAACCTGAAAGTTTTGTGAATTCCTTAAAAAGTAAAATTACATCGAATTCAACTTTGAATCAAAATTGCTACCAGTCCTAAATCCCAGTTAATTTTGTTTATTGGGACTTCTTAAATTTAAAAGAAGTTTCAACAATCCTTCCTTTTTAGTGTAAACCTTGATTGTTTTGAATCAAGGTTTACACTTTTTTTATTTCTAATATAAAATCAAGGTGATTGGTNGTTTTGATCAANNACCATTCTATTATCAATTTTTTTTTAATAAGTAAAAAAATTGAATCTAAGATATCGTTTGGGTAAATCAAATGTAGCGTATTTCTATTTGAATAGACCCCAAGCCCACAACGCGCTGAACATGGAACTGATCCGTGAGATGCGTCAGGCTTTGAGGGAGATGGAGGGACTGCGTGCTTTGGTGTTGACCGGAGAAGGAAAGACTTTTTGTGCGGGCGGAGACCTGAAGTGGATGGAGGAGATGACGAAGCAGGAGGTTTCCGGGCGGATGAAAGATGCAGAAGAGTTGGCGCTGATGCTCTCGGAACTGAACCGCGTTCCTTTTCCTGTGATCGGCCGGATTAACGGTCCGGCCTATGGTGGTGGTTTGGGGCTGATCTCCTGTTGTGACATTGCGATCGGGGTGGAATCAGCCACGTTTTCCTTGAGTGAAGTAACCCTGGGACTGATTCCGGCCACCATCTCCCCTTATGTGGTCAAGCGTCTCGGAGAATCCAATGCCCGTAGAATGATGCTCAACGCCCGAAGATTCAGCGCCAGAGAAGCCCTCGAGTTGGGGTTGCTTCACAAAGTAGTTCCAGATGATAAACTGGATGATGCGGTGGAGGAAGAAGTGAAGGCGGTCATGCGCTGTGCCCCGGAAGCGGTTTCCGCCTCCAAGGAACTGATCGCAGCAGTGGAAGGCCGACCTCCGGAAGAAGTGCTTGGAGAGACCATCGAAAGACTTGCCCGGACCTGGGAAACNGAATCCTGCCGCCAGGGAATCGCTGCTTTTCTGGAAAAACGAAAACCACCCTGGATCTCTGAAAAAAAATGATGGAACGAAAACTTTTTCAGGAGGAGCACCACCTTCTCCGCAAAACCCTGGGAGAATTCATCGAACAGAAAGTCCTGCCNGAATACCCGAAATGGGAGAAGGAAGGGCTGGTGCCCAAAAAAATGTGGCTCGANGCCGGAGAGATGGGCTGGCTCTGCCCGACNGCAAAACAGGAATACGGGGGGCTTGGTGCGGAATTGCTGCATTCGGTGGTGATTGCGGAGGAACTTGCTTATTACGGGACACCCGGGTTTTTCATCTCGCTCCACAACGACATCGTTTTCCCCTACCTCGAACAGTTCGGCAACCCATCTCAACTCCACCGCTGGGTTCCGGGATGCGTGAGTGGAGAGACCATCCTTGCCCTGGCCATGACCGAACCCGGTCACGGNTCCGACCTCGGACGCATCGAAACCCGGGCGGTGCTGAAAAATGGAGAGTACGTCATCAATGGNTCCAAGATCTTCATCAGTAACGGACAACTGGCCGATCTCTTCATTGTTGCGGTCCGCACCTCGAGTCCCGAAAGACCCCATGACGGCATCAGCCTTTTGCTCGTTCCAAGTGATTCCCCGGGTTTTGCCCGGGGCAGGAACCTGGAAAAAATCGGACTTCATGCCCAGGACACCTCGGAAATCTTTTTTGATGACTGCCGTGTGCCTGCGGAAAATCTGCTCGGAGAAGAAAACCGCGGNTTTGCGCACATGATGCAGAATCTCCAGCAGGAACGCCTGTTTCTGGCGCTTGGTGCGGTGGCCCATGCATCCGGTGCGCTGAAACACACCCTGGATTATGTCAAATCACGTAAGGCATTCGGCCAGGAACTGTCCCGTTTCCAGCACATCCGTTTTGAACTGGCGGAACTGGCGACCAAGATCCAGGTGACCCAGTCCTTCATCGATGATCTCATTCCAAGGCACATGCAGGGTGAGGAACTGACCCGTGAAGTGAGCATGGCAAAATACTGGGCATCTGATGTGGAATTCGAAGTGTGTGACCGCTGCCTCCAGCTTTTCGGCGGATACGGCTACATGAGCGAGTACCCGATTTCACGGTATTTTCTCGATGCCAGGGTTCAACGCATCTACGGCGGAACCAACGAAATCATGAAGGAATTGATTGCCCGTCAGTTGGGGATCTGAAAACGGTATCCGACCCCGTAGACCGAACTGATGGCGGCTTCCAGTCCAAAGGTCTGGAGTTTTTTCCGCAGGTTTTTGATGTGGGTGTCGATGGTCCGGTCATAACCCGCGTAATCATATCCCTGCACCATGTTCAGTAGNTCATCCCGGCTGTAAACCCTCCCCGGTCTTTTCATCATGACTTCGAGCAGGCCAAACTCGTTGGGAGTCAGGTTGACGGGTTGCTGCTCCACAAATACTTCNCGGGTTTCCGGGTTGAGCCGGATCGGTCCGCCTGTCAGCCAGGGGCCCTCGTTGATAGTTGCACGACTGCGCCGCAGAACNGCCTTGACCCGCGCCACCACTTCACGGGGACTGAAAGGCTTGCAGATGTAATCATCNGCTCCCAGTTCAAGTCCCAGTAAGCGGTCAATCTCCTCGGTTTTGGCGGTGACCATGATGATTGGGAT
>FUFK010043535.1_pt1 | contig 14721 bp, 21 predicted proteins | sample 1021851 | NCBI WGS metagenome assembly FUFK01 (sample SAMEA51879418, study PRJEB19060) | metagenome | reverse complement strand
GAACTCCGGTGAAATATACAACTACAAAGAATGGCACGATGCTTTTGTGTTCACTAGAATTATGAATCTNCATCAAGCNCANGGTCTACANGTANANAANCTATCACNTNATATGTGNTGNNCTGNATGCATTTGAAGCATCACCTCTTGTGAGATATATGTATCACAACAAGGGCCTGCTTAAATTTAAACAGGAGCAAGCTGGTCAAGAACCACCACAAACAAAAGTTAAAGCAACAAAGACAGAAGAATCAAGTAAGAAACCTATTGTTGTTACACCGCAAGACTGTATGCCTATAGAAGATATTCGTATGAATATTCTTACAAATGCTAAACGTCTACCGATATCAATAACAAAACGGTGTCAATGGAATGATGAAGAAGTAGCTATCGTGTCGGCCGGCCCGTCACTTAAAAAAAGTTTTAGAGAGATACAACAATTACAAAACAGAGGAGTAAGAATTGTTTGTGTAAAACATAGTCACAATACACTTCTCGAAAATAATATTCAGCCGTGGGCTTGTACAATATTAGATCCAAGACCCTTCAACGAAAAATCCACACACGGTTATGTACGCAAAGAGTTGTTAGCTGAGCCACATCCACGAGTGATGTATTGGGTAGCAACTATGTCTAACCCTGATGTAGTTACACACTTGCTTGATAAGAAAGCAAAGGTTGTAGCTTGGGATGCTTATTGTAATGCTATAGAAGGGTGGGATTTTTTTAAAGATAGATTACTTATCACGGGTGGTACATGTGCCGGTATGAGATCAATTGGCTTGTTACATACTCTTGGTTTTAGAACTATGCATCTATATGGTTTTGATTCGTGCATTGAAGGTGAACCAGAAAACAAAGATGAGTTAGCTGAAGACGGCCGTAAGAAATGGTTGAAGGTATCGGTTGGTGAAGACAACAAACCATACTGGACAACGGGTGAATTACTGGCTCAAGCTCAGGACTTTGAAAAGCTTATGCAAAGAGAAGAGATAGATCTTGATATTCATGTTCATGGTGATGGGTTAGTCAAAGCATTATGGGACGACGGACTAAAAGATAAGATAGAAAAAACAACATATAAGGAGATCTTCGATGACATCCCGTAAAGTAGTAGGAGTATTTTTAAACTCAGCAACACATCAACCACACGTTAATACACTCACAGCTATGACCCATGGTATTAGGGAGACAACAGATAACCTTGTTTTCTTATCGAACTCTACAAAGTATATGGATTGTGATGTGGCTATCATCTTTGGGTCATGGAAGGACAGACATACTCAACACCACATTTTAAAAAATGATGTTGTAAATAATCACAAAGGTGACCTTCTAGTAATTGAAACCCCATTACTTGGCAGAACTATAACAGAAGATCATAGATATTACAGAGTAGGTAAGGGACATTACATGGACTCACTAGGATACTTTAATAATAAAAACTCTGACAAAGATAGATGGGGTATTATTAGAACTGATCTTAGTCTTGATGTAAAAGACTGGAGAAAAGACGGTAAACATATAATGTTTCTTATGCAACTACCGGGAGATGCAGCAACAGCTGATGTTGATATTCTTAAATGGTTACAAGATGAAATAGTCAAGTGTAAAAAAATATCAGATAGACCTGTTAGAGTTCGTATGCATCCGTTAATATCATCTTATGACTTATCTAAATTTGAAGAGTTTGTTGAAAAACAAAAAGATGTCAGCATGGTCTTCGGGCATAAAAACCCGATTGCAATGGATTTGGAAAACTGTTGGGCAACGGTTGCTTTTACAAGTGGGGGGGCTGTGGATAGCCTGCTTGCTGGTGTCCCTGTTATTACACCTAGTCCTCTTAACTTTGCTTATCCAATATCATCCCATTCCATAGATGATGTAGAGAATCCAAAGATGGAAGATCGTCAACAGCTACTTAATGATCTAGCTTACACACAATGGACTGTGACTGAGATGGCTCATGGTCTACCTTATAAACATTTGTTAGCCAATGACTGATAATAAAGATAAAGATAAAGAAGATGTCGTTGTAAATTTATTTAAAGATAAAGATGAGCACATCATGACAACAGGGGCGGCTCAACAAATCCCAACAGAACACTTTACAAAATTAGTTATTGATCAGATTGATCGTGTAAAAGATGATGCCAATAAACATAAAGCTGTCGGTGTTATTGCAGTGTTATTTGATGATAAAGGACCCTTGTCTGACTACTTTGCTGGTAGTGTCAACTTACATATGGCCTACGTTTTGATGGACCAACTAAAGAATGTTATACTAGAGAAACTTGAAGAAGGGACAGAGTAATGTTAACAGCATTGATAGGTCCAGTTACTGGTCTACTGGATAAATTTATAGAAGACAAAGATCAGAAAGCTAGACTAGCTCATGATATAGCTACCATGTCAGAAAAACATGCTAATGCTCTAGCTAAAGAACAAGCTAAGGCCAACACCGAAGCAGCTAAACATCCAAGTATGTTTGTTGCCGGGGCACGTCCAGCTATTATGTGGGTGTGTGCTATTGGTTTGTTTGTAAACTTTTTTATATTACCACTTATGACTTGGTTCACAGCCTTGTTTGCCCCAGAAATAAACATGCCAAACTTCATAGATACTGGTGAGCTTATCTCGTTAACGATAGCTTTACTCGGAATGGGTGGCTTACGTTCTTTTGAAAAATCAAAAGGGGTTGCAAGAGAGAACATGAGGAAGTAATATATAAATATCAGTGGACTGCGGTCTTTCAATGGCAACCAGCACTGTTTGTTAACTATAACAAATGGAGTTGACTATGTGGTCTAAACCAATAATCACAGAAATAGCAATAGGTCTTGAGATCAATAGCTATGCATGTGCAGAAAAATAGTATGGTGGGAGCCTTAGTGCTCCCCCTATTACTTTCGTTTTGCGATCCTGTTCTTGCTACCAATGGTAGGTTGTACGATCAACGCAATCAATACTTTGTAACTTGTAGATTACATAAAGAGAAAAGGGTTGAGCCTTTTTTTGGGGAAGATTCTGTCAAATGCTTTTATACCTGCACCGATAAAGATAATATAGTTATAACGACACACAGTGATCATGTGTGTGAAAAACAAATACAAACCCCAAGGGGAGATCAAAGGGATTGGCGAAACAGATTGAAGTATTAACTTTACAAGATTGTAGTGGGGAACGATTCCCAAACAACATGCATAGATTATTAGGTTATAGAAGTCCAGTTGTATATTATGGTAAAAAGATTTCAAAGAGTAGAGTACAGTCCAGTAAAGAAAACAAAGAGGAGATATAAGAAGTTGGGTCTTAGACATCGAAAACAACTAGGACCTAAATCACATCTAAGGAGTTAAATCTCTAGGGGTTTACGGTCCCACCCCTAGAGATCCTTTTGACGACGTTGTTTCAATTAAGAGTATATATTATTTTGTAGCTTGGTCAAGTAAATTACGAATAATTTTTGAAGAGGATTCAGTTTTGACTCCACCTATATTAAACAACATAGGGATGTTGTGTTCAAAACAATAAGCCATCTCTGGTGTAGTGGTAGGAATTCTATCCCCACCATTTGCAAAAGCAAACTCCAAACCATTCTTGACAAACTCTTTTAAATTATTTACTACGGTATTGTTATTATCTTTTGCTTTAATAACTCGATCAATAAATCTATTAGACCTTAGAATTATTTCTCTTTCTTTATAAGATAAGAAATTATATCCTTTCTTTTTTTGTAACCATTCATCTGTATTTAACAAAAGCCATACAGGTCCTAGTTCATTTGCTTGTTTGAACATATTTATATGTCCAGAATGTAGAGGGTCAAAGCCCCCACTCACTACTATAATCATGATTTATCCTTATTATATCGTTTTCATCTAGTTTTNCACCCTCCCAAACCTCGAATATGCGTAGATGCCCATTAGAAGCCCGTACACAATGAACAGTATTTTTGGGTATATAAACCCTATAACCACGTGTAAATGTCCACCAGTGGTTTCCTATGAGGGTCGTTGCTTCGCCATCAATAATTTTCCAGTGTTCATTTCTATATTTATGGTATTGAACAGACATTGCCCTGCCTGGATAGACATGTAATATCTTTACCACCATCTTTGGGGTAGTTTTTAATACTCGATAATGTCCCCAAGGTCGGCTAACTATATTCTTTATTGAAATGGCGGCCCCATAAACCAACATACCAAACTGTATCGTTTACCCCCTTTTATTTCTGTTACTTGATGAAGTAGAAAAGAAGGAAACACTAACAAGTCTCCTTTATTTTTAAACTCCTCTGGTTTGTGTTGTTTGTTATTAAAGTCCTTTATAAAAAAATTACCGCCTTTGTAATCCTCAAAGTTTGACAGCTGAATACACATAGACAACTTTCTAACTAGTCCGGGGTAAGGACCATCTTTTTCGGGCGGGTAAATATCTCTGTGCCATTTATAATGTTGTCCTTTTTTATACTCTGTAAATTGAGGACATTGTAAATTTGTTACTTTAAAATTATAATGTTCTTCATTTACTGTATTGGCTAAATCACAAAGCTTAGGCACAATCCAATGATCAAGAGGATAAAATCTAACATTAGAGTTTCTATCCTTTTTTAAATCTGGTTTATCTTTCCACATAACCCCAGCTAGCTGATCGTCGTAGTGCTTCGACTCTTTGATCATTTCATCACAAAGCTTTTCCGGAACAACATTAGGTATGACTACATATGGTTTATACATCGACTATCTCACATGAGTTAGCACTACAAGCAAGAGTTTGGGAGGACTTAGTGTTATCATCTTGTTCATGTAGTGCTAAATCACTCCAGCTTATTTCATCTGGCTGATTCTGTTTTAACTTATTATAGGTATCGTTGTCAATATCTTCGTACGGTGCTTGTTGATATACATGTCCAAAGTTAGGTANAAAAGACACACCACTAAGATCATCAAAGTTTGTCCAACACCAATCAGCTACACCTAACCACTCGTCTTCGTTCACCGATATGGTTATGCTTGGTTTATGCTCACACCAGTGTTGTGCATATAATAACCAATGATCTAGTTGTTCAATGGCCGATCGTTGATGACGAGTAATACAACGGCTTGGAGCTTTCTCAACAAATGAAAAGACTGCCGTTGAATCTGGTTTCATAACACAATCTTCTGTCGGTATGTTTTGTGTTTGTAANAATTGTGTTANTGGATCTTTCTTATCACCTCTNACTCTTCTAATATAATGTTCGTTGTGGCGAGCATGAATACCAGATGCGGCATTAACTAATTGTGATACTGTACCCGATGGTTTGACACAAGTGATAGCTGTGGCTTGGTTAATACCAAATCGTTTAGCCCACGTCTTATTAACCTCAACAGCTTTTTGTTTCATCTCATCTAATAGTTGAGTCAACCGAGTTATATTATATATATCTCCAGCTAATATTTGATGGTCCATTATTCCTGTCAATGATACACCAAGAAGTCTTTCTTTTTCTGTCGTGTCTTTCCATTGACGACGTAAGTATTTAAANTTTGTCAATGTTGCTTGCATCGTACCAAGAATAGTGGCAACTTCAACCTTATCAAGTAATTTCTCATCAGTATCATCTGCACGAACAACAACTTCAGATAAGTTACAAAACTGAAAAGGTCTAAGAATTATTTCTGAACACGGATTAGTTCCAAACTCAAAGTCTGCATCACGTCTTTTGTTTCTACCGGCAACTGTCTTTGATGCTTGTCTATTAAATATACCTCGTTCACCACTACCCGATTTATATAGAGCTAGCCACTCTTCCATAAATGTACCAATGTTATCTGGTTTTGTTTCATACACAGCTGAGTTGTTTGATAAAGCTCTTTGTGCCTCAACTCTATACCACTCTCCAGACTTAGCATCTCTCATATCTCTGTCGTTAAGATCAGATAAACTAATCATAGCCGATCGCCTAACCCCACCAACCACAACAATTTCACCGACTTTGCAGACAAGATCGTGACACTCTAACGAGGTAAGCTTTCTACCCTTGGCTTTAGTAAAGGTTTCGATGGCGAAGTTGAAGAGGTCGACGAGTGGTGCAGGACCCGAAGCTCTTCCGCCGAAAGTATTAAGCCGTGCTCCTGCTGGTCGCACGTTAGATACATCCCACCTGGGAATTTGCCCGGCATACAATAATGTAATGACTTCCCGAAATGCTTTTGCCCAACCAAGTTTAGAATCTCTGACCACGACAACAGATTCTGTATCATGGAAATCATCAGCAACACTAGGCAAATGTTCGGTATATTTTTTTTCAACACTAAAACCAACTCCCGTCCCACACATAAGTACATAAAGTATTTCATCAAAAGCTTTCGGATGATCCACCGGTACATAAGAACAATTATACCCGGCAATGTTCTCTTTTTCAAGAGCCGGCCCGGCTGTCATTAATGCTCTCATGGACGGCATAACTTCTAAATTTAAAACTTTATTCTCAAGGTACTCTCTTGTTTTTTTATCTAATTTATACTTACAATTTTTTTCTAAATGTTTTTCAAAGAAATCAAAATACCTACCTACTGTTTCATGCCATTCTTCTCTTCTCTTTTCTTCCGGCAACCATCTAGCATACCTAGACTTATGTATAAATTGTTGATAAACAGTTGGTAGTTTTTTTGTCATTTTGTTTTTCTCCTTCTCATTTTAAATATGTTTCTTATGTGAGTTACAGTCATAAATATATTTAACAACATTATAAAATATAGTCCATGTCTAATAGCCCACCACCACCAAAAAGTTTGAGACACAAGTCCAACCCACGGGGCTTTTTTTGATCCGTTGCCGTACAGGTACACCGAAAGACAGGCTCCGGTGGCTGCAAAAAATTCTAAGAACGGAAAGTTATCGTAAGTCAATAAGTGTAGCATTTTTTACCGGTATATTAAAGAAATATTCTCCACTAGAAACAAATTTATTAGGAACCTGTACGATTTGCATACACTCCGACCCTTTTATAGACCAAGCCTTTTGTAAATCTTTACGTAAGACATAAAAAGTTAACCGATCTGGTAAATCTTGCATATCAATTAATCTTTTTTTACGGTAAGGAATATGTATTGTATCCCAAGATGTTGGCCAATCACTTACCCATCCCGGTTTAACTTCTACCTCATGGTAAGATACTTCTGGCTTTATTACTTTTATGTCTGCATTATAGTCTTCAACATCAGATGACAACTGGCAACCCAACCCTAATAAAAAATTTCTAACAGCTTGTTTAGCAGGACTATCCCATGTGTTATATTCTGTTATACGAAACGGAGACTTATTGTTCTGTATCAGTACCATCTTTTTTGTCCTCACATTTATGCTTAAAAAACACATTACCAAAAACAGTTAAACTAGCATTAGCTGGATCAGCTTTGGTTTTACCAACGTACTCCCATTCACAGTCCATCGTTTTTTCGTTAATGGCTCGTTGATGAAAAAAATCTATGTTACTTAACGTATAAATATTCATAGCCAATCCCACTATTATAGATACCGGATCCATGATTATTACCCTTTCTTTAATATGTTAATATATTTTTTTAAATACCACTCAGCCTTTTCTAAATCCTCTAATCGTTTTCCTTTATAGTTACATCTCCAAACATATTTTATAACCTGTCCTCGTAAGTACCCCCTAAATTCTTCAGGTGTAAGGGTAGCTTCAATCGCATCTATGCATTCTATACCACCGTCTGCTGTGTAGTGAGCCGGNTGNTTNACCGGATCGTTACTTACCATTATCTTCTCCATGNCTCATATTTAATAACACGTTCAACCTTTTTCGTTCAAAATCAACCTTTTCAGGTTCACGGATGAGTTTACTAGCAAATTCACGGACTTGACTATAATTAAGATTAGCAAGATCGCAGACATCAACAAACCAAGAAGCAGTAACCCCGGCAGTTTTAGTAAACCATCGTACAGCATCTTGCTGGATGACCATATTTTCTTTACTAGTAATTTCGGTAGCACTAGCATCCAACAATGCTTGGTAGATGATAGCTCTGAATAAAGTTCTTTCGTTTTCCCCTTCATGATTTTCCCTTTCTGTACTGGTCGAGAGATCGATACTTATACGGCTTGCTTTTTCTTTTGATAAATAATCTATCTGGTTCTTCTTTTGGTTCTTCATCTATCCATTCTTGAGGTATTGTTTTATTTGCCCATAAAAAATTATGTTTGTCTANCCATTGAGCATAAGTTGTTTTACTTCCTTTGTAAAGTTTTGATTTAGAATTCTGCAAAACAAAACGAATGTCTAGCTTTGGCAACTGTCTTTGTATATACAAATGTTTATCCCTATTTGCAAGTGTTAACTGCCCTTTAATCTCAATAATTATACCATTGCCAAGTACAACGTCCGGCACATAAGTGTGATAAGACTCGGGAATTGAAAAGGGTATGGTCAATGTTTCATATTCAAAAAATACTTTATCATCCATAAGTTTTTTACAAACTTCTGATTCAAACATAGACCGAAAGGTAATTCCTTTTACCTTTTTTTTCTTTATGCGGCTAAACATTAGGGAATATCTTCGGGAACTTTAGGTTCGTTCTTAACCGTTGTCAACCAACGAGGACCATTACTATAAATAAATTTTCGTAATCCTTTACCTTTATTAGAGTCACTCCAACATTCATTTTTAAATGAACAGTAAGAACAATTTACACCTAGCTTCCTGTTCCCGGTAACTCCATCGGCTTCGTCGGGATAACATCTCGGTGGTGGTGTGTCTGACTCAAGACAAGTTTTAAGTTTAGCTATCTTTTCTTTTACATCCGGCAGTTCTTTTTTATCCGGAGTGCATACAGCTATATGTCCAAACTGTTTATCGATAGCTAAGAAACAAAGCTTGTCGTTTTGTTCAGCTTCTCCGTAAGCTTTGATCTGATATAGATAACCAAAAGAATCGTTCTCTTTTGTTAAGTTATTACTTTTAAATTTTTTAAATCCAAAACTTGAGGCACTTTTAATATCACATACCCAACCATCAATGGTCGCATCTTTGTGTCCTTTAACACCATCAAGTTCTAATTCTTTTTGTTCTTCGGTAACATCATGTCCCGCCATACGAGCAAACAATAACAACAAGTCTTCTAGTATATGGCCATATAAAAACTTTATTTTTGTTTCGGCTGTTAAGTGTTCTCGTAAATCGGGACGATGACATTCATACCAAGATTGTCTTTCCGGTTTACCAAGAGCCGACATACGAAGTCCTCGTGACTCGTTTGGTTTATACCGGAAAGAATTTCTAATAGAACTCGTGACCGACTTTGAAAAAGCTTCAAGCTGTTCATCTGTAGGTTCAACACCACCGGCATCAAACAACCGATAAATATCTTGTACTAATGTATCAATAGTCGCCACGATAACTCCTAATTAAATGTAGCTGATTCTTCAGCCACCGGTGGAGCATTTACTTCGGGAAAGTCTTCAGCCCCGGAGCTTGTATCTGCCACAAATTTAATTATTTTTACAGAACGAAGGATAGCTGTGACTCCCTTTGTACCTGTAGGTGACGTGTATGGATAGGGGTTCAACTTAACATACACTTCTGTACCACGACCAAGACGGCCGTTTGGTAAGTCCTGCATAGTTAGTTGTCTGTTGTTCGTATCAAACACTCTTGGCTTAATGGGATTTTCAGTTCCATCTTTTTTATAGAAGTTTGTTTTAGCTTCAATGTAATTACCAAGTTCGGGTTTGGTATCAGAACTTTTTACATTTAAACCCAAAGACTCAAGTGTCTTTTTATTTTTATCATCCACTTGCAAAGTAATCTTAAACTTTGGTGGTGGAAAAGTATTGTCGGGTTCAAATAAGTGATTGTAATGACAGATACCTTGGACAATAACATCCTTTGGTCTATCGTTCTTTGACGAATTTGCCATGTATTTCTCCTTTTAAAGTTGTGACTTATCCATATATAAGTCTATATTAATATTAAGTCTTATCACTAACACACAAAAAAATAGTTGTCAATGAGTTTCTTTCCAAGTTGTCCCAATGTGATACTCACTATCTAAAGGACAGTTGAACTGTAAAATCTTTTCAGCTTCTTTCATAGCTTGTTTAGTAATCTGACCAAACTCTTCGGCTTGATCTCTTTTGACCTCCCACTGTACCTCATCATGCACATTGGCTACCGGTCTTGCGTCTAACTTTTTCTCTTTAACCATACGATCAATCTCACAAAGAAAATGTTTGCAGACAATACTACCACAACTTTGTAAAAGGACATTCAAAGCCGAATGTTCACTACGGCACTCTAAAAGTCTACCATCAATAGCTTTTATGTTGCCGTGATTAGATCGTATCATAGCCGTAATTTTATTCTTTAGTTCTCTTATCATTGGAAAGGCTGACTCAAACTTATCTCGTAGTTGTTTGCCCTCAGACATACCACCACCAACGACCTTGCCTAGCTTTTCATTACCGGCTCCGTAGATATAAGCATACAGCCAAGTTTTACATACTGATCGATCAGCTAAACCCAAAGCTTCTTTGTGAACATTGTGAATGTCACCACCAACAACAATGTCTGTGTATTTTTGATTATCAAGATAGTGAGCAAAGCATCGTATCTCTAGTGATGAAGCATCGGAACCAACAAGACAATAATTTACCGGATCTTCTACTGTCCAACAATCTCTACACTCCGGACCATACGGAGAATAACTTGCGGGTATCTGTGCCATGTTAGGACTATAATGACTCATACGATGTGTCACACAACCTATCGTTATAACTTTGCCATGCACCCGGCTGTCTGGTCCTACAGCTTCGAGCCATGATTTTATTTGTGATACTCTTTTCTGCATTAATAAAAACTCTGACATCTTTTTAGCTTCAGATAAATCAATCTCTGAGAGCACCGATTCATCCACTATAGGTTGTCCTTTCGGGGTTAGTCGTTGAGGATCGGGCTGCCACCCCACAGCTTTCAATCGTTTTATTATTTGTTGACGAGAGTTTGGATTGAATACCTCGACGTTATCTTTTAATCGTTTACCGGTCTTGTCACTGTATCTCTCTGTTATTATTGGTGGAAATATTTTCTGTAAGTCTTGTTTTATCTGACCGGAGTTGTCCTCAAGATCAGCCATCAGCATTGATGCTTTCTTCTGGTCAAGATAAAAGCCATTGACTTCTTGCTGTGTAATTATGTGTCTGACTTTGTGTTCTAGTCTCACCGGTGCTTTACCAAATGGTTTAAGCAACGGCTGTAGATGTTGGGCTAGCTTATGAGTCAGGGCCACATCCTGACGACAATAGTAAAGCATCTCGTTGCTGTATGTTTCAAAGTTATCCTTAAAGTCTATCTTCTCACATTGTAATCGTTCGCCCCAAGCCTTCAAGCTATGGCCACCATCTCTGTGTGGCTGTATCATCTGTGAAGCTAGCATCGTATCCCATACTCTTTCGGGTGGTAGGCAAATTTGTAGTAACCGGCTAAGAACGATAGCATCAAAGCTGACACCGTTGTGCATAATATATATTCTTTCCGGGTCTTGTTTATGAAACTCTACAAACTCTTCAAGGTTATCAATAAACTCTTTTGTTTCTCCCGTCTCGAAATCCATGCAACATATACAATGTATCTTTGTTACCGGTATCTCATCGGTTTCTATATCTAATACTGTGTATTTAAAGGAAGACGGCATCCGTATCACTCTCTCCTGTTGGTTCGGGTTGTTTTTGTTCTTGCATCCTACCAGTATTTTTGTCCCATTTCAACCAACAACATGGGCCGGTCTCTCCACTAAATCTGTTTTTCAATACTCGTATCGTTGTTAAGTTTCGTTTGTCTTCAGTATCAGCTTGTCCGTTTCGTATCAAAGCAAACACCATATCACACAACTGAGCAATACCATGTGAACCTCTAAGGTCAGCTAGAGATATGCTTCCTCCCTCCTCAGCTGTATTGTTCTGTGGTAGTGTTCGTCTCAGATGAGATACAAGCATGAGATGTATACCTTGCTCTTGNACAAGAGTTCTGAGTCTGGTCATGATTGTATCTATGGCTCGTCGTTCATCGTTACCCTCATGAGCACCGACAATCATATGCAGATGATCAACAATTATATACTTACATGCTAGTCCAGAAGACAAATATTGTATCTTACTAATGACATTATCTATATTTGTAGCACCAAAGTGATCCCATAATCTGACTCTACCGGTGCCAAGTGTTTGATTCCATGCATCTTTTTTAATGTCCATTGAGGCCGTTGTTGTGGGTAAATGGAGGGGGAGATTGGCCTCAACAGACATTAGTCCTTTGGCTGTACGGAGGACACTTTCCTCCAAGAATAGACAGCCAACGGATTCTGTAGTGTTCTTTACAATGTGGTGGGCTAGTTCTCGCATAACACTAGACTTACCGATACCCGAGCCGGCACACCAACAGGTGAGTTCTGATTTTCTCATACCGTAGGTCATATCGTTCATACCTCGCCACGGGTAGGGCAAGGACTCTTGTGGTTTCTCGTTTTCTATCAGATCCCACGTTGACTCTCCAAGGATTATACCCTCCGGTGTGTAGTCTCGAGCTTCCCACCAGAGCTGTGTGAATCCTTTACGGTTATTGGTAGCAATATATTCGTTTGCATCTTTGAGGTGGAGGTCTACGACTTTGACTTTGTTGGGTGGAAACAGATCGGCAACCTGCTGTGATGCCTTACGTCCGGGTTCATCGTTATCAAAGCAGAGGACTATCGTGTCAAAGCTGTTGATATATTCAAAGTTCTTCTGGCAATCTGATACGGCTGACTGAGCACCGTTTTTGATTGATACACATGGCCATCGTGAGCCGAGCATCTCGTAGCCNGACAGAGCATCCACTTCTCCCTCAAAGATGGTTAGGTATTTACCACCCTTGGCAAAGATGTGCTGTCCAAAGAGTATACTGTTACGGCTATCGCCTATATATTTGAAGTCTTTGGTTTGGGTATCTCTGACTTTAGTCCCGATGTGATTCCCGTTTTTGTCGGTGTACGGATAGAGGTGACGGCTGATCTGTGTGTCAACACGATTGTGTTTCACTCCGTATCGTTGGCACGTCTCCCTGGATATGTGGCGATCTGTCAGTTCATCAATGATGCCGTTCGGTAGAGTCTGTGGCTTCGGTGGTTCCTGTGGTTTAGGTACAGGGGCCGGGTTGTCGCCGGGTGTATGTGTGTTGCATACGAAACAGTAAGTATGTCCGTCTGAGTATAGTGAGTTACCGTCNGATGACCCACAGTTGTCGCACGGTATGTGCTTTATGAATTTTGAGTCTGTTTGGTGTTCCATGTTTTTCCCCCTTTCACACCTCGTTTTTCCCAGATTGTACTATAAAATACACAGGCGGGGTTGTCAACAGGAAAAAANCATGGTAGGTTGGGTTATCTCCCGAGGGGAACTATATGTATCTATGAGTATCTATATGTATACCTAGCTGAATACATAGGTGTACTAAGGATTTATAGGTATACATAGGAATCTATGTGTATACCCTTAGTATATTGTTGTAGTAATACCTATATTATACTTATAAGGAAGAACACTATACCCAAGAGTATTACTGAGTATAGTGTTAGAGTTTTGAGCCATTGTGGTGTCATATCACAAGACTACACGAAAATTGCTATAATGCAAAATAAAATAAAAAGCCATAGTCCTACCCATTGGATACCTCCTACAACTTGAGCCACTTTTCTGTCCATTGTGTCTTTATGTTTCATTTGTTTACCCTTTCTTTTCTATGCCCCTCAAGAGTCAGGAGTCGTTCCTGATAATCTGGGGCATTTAGTTGTTTAAGTTGCTGACTTGCTCTTGATTTAGACATCAAGCCAGAGAAGAACAAGTAATAGATCGTCTCAATACTTGTAATCTTATTTGTCATTTCTAAGTCGTGTAAAATGTTTGATGTAATCTGAAGGTACTTTTATGTGTACCCCTTGACTTGTAGTTGCTCTCTTGCCATCTGCCTCTACAATATAGTCCTCGTCATCAATATACATAATTATTTTGCTAGTCATCATAGGGATATAGTCCTTTAAATGTTTCTTCTTTTAATCGTAGACTTTCTGCTGTATCACACTTGACGGCGACTAGTCGTTTGGAATTCTTCTCGTACTTCTCATATAGTCTCGTTGCCAATCCCTCACAATCTGTGGTCGTGCCAAGTCTTTTGTGTCTCAATGTGCCGTCAGCCAATTCAAACCATATAGTCACTACTACTGCCTCAAGCATTTCCTTTATCCTTATATTTAATTAACCCATCATCATCACACATATCAGCAATATCTGATGGACATTTAAAGCCATGCTTAACTAAAAGTTTTGCATCTTTTAATACATCTCTTCGTTTCTGTATCTGTAAGTGGTATGGCAACTCGCCATCCTCTGCTAGACTTTCTGGTGCAAGACTACAAGATATACTCATCCAACAATCTCTTGCTTGTTCTTTGTTAGTGGGGAATGCACCCCGTACATACTCCCATCTAGGATCGTCATTTGGAAATATTATTTTTACTTTATTCATTAGTCACTCTCTTTCATTGGTACACTACAAGGACTAGACTTAGGTTGTGGTGGTGGTACATCTTTACCTTGTAGCTTCTGTCTTATGAGATGATACTTCCAACCAATACACATATGACCAGACTGTATTCCATCTCTGTTAATATTCAATCGTTTAA
>FUFK010431710.1_pt1 | contig 14726 bp, 20 predicted proteins | sample 1021851 | NCBI WGS metagenome assembly FUFK01 (sample SAMEA51879418, study PRJEB19060) | metagenome | reverse complement strand
AAAAGTGGAATTGGAGTTTGAGGACTTACATTTGCAAATATAAAAACGTAATATTCTGGAAAATTTAAGACATCCAAGCTTAAAGCTGGTTCATCGGCATCAACAATCTCTCGAACACCCTTAGCTCCTCCAAGCACTGCTTTCCATATGCTGTTACCAACATTTCTTACATTTTCTGTTGCTGTATTGCCATCAAAGTCACTAGCTGTTAATTTATTTGCTAAGTTTGCATCTCTAAGAACAATACCATAAAGACCAGTAATTGGAGTAATAACACTATCTATAAAATCTGATTGAGTTGCAAGTAAGCTTGATTTATTTAATACATTATCAAATTTTGAGGATGGTGATGTATCCGCTGAATCTTGTAGTTGGTCATTATCTTGAGGTGTTCCGTATATTTGAACCAACGTTTCTATAATTTTTGCAGAATTTAGTTGGGCGGAGAGTTGAGGATTTCCTGGTGCCAACTCATCTATACTACTTACAGCCGTGGGAGTGTTTTCTGGAGATCCAGAAGATCCTCCAAAAACAGCATTGCGTAGTTTCTTTAAACCACTAAGAAGAGGCATTAATTTTCTCCGTTGAGCAAGTCAAATATCTCCGTCTTGTCATCGTCGGTGAGACCAACTGACGTGCTCTTCTTTTTCTCTAACAGCGTCACAAGCTTGACAAGCTGCTCATTAGAACGCTGGAGTGTTTCAACATACTTAGCAGCGACGGTGCCTACTTCCGTGTGGCGTGCTTCGTCTTTGCTTAAATATATAATTAAATCGTTTAACAGATCTTTTGTGATCTCTCGATCTTTGCGGATATTCTCAATCGCTTCGTCAAGATAGTTGTCTGTTTTTTTCATGATATATGTGCTCCATAATAATTAGAAGCACTTTTATTTATTTACAGTATCACTAACTACTATGGAGCACTTTTAATCACTTACAGCAACATTCACACTGACAAGGTGTGGTGCAGCCGCAGCAGGCGCATTTTTCCATGATTCAGCCCTCCAATATTAATTAGAGCGAATCGAGCTTATATTTTACCGTTAACCCAATTTTTCTTAAAAATTCTATATTTTACACGCAGCTTATTGAGATTGTTAACAATTTGCTTTGTATTGAGACCAGTGATCTCACGGAGATACAAGTAGATTGCTTTTTTGTTGTAAATCATAGTATCTTCATCGATAGAATCTAGCAATATCTTAATTGCTTCAAGAACCTTCTTTTCGTTTTCTTTCAGATTGCCGGTATCCCAGGACTCAATCTCTGCCCATAATGACTTCCAGAACTCTAACTCTTCACGATCTGCATGATAGGGATTAGAAGTTATGACAAGTTCATTGTCAACTTCCTTTGGCATTTCATCATACAAAACCTCAGTTCGGGCTCGCTTGGCGTTTTTCTTAACCTTGTGAATAAACCAGTTCTTAGTAATAACTGAAAAATACGAAAAAGCTTTTGACCCCTTGCTTGGGTCATACTTGTCAAGAATTGTTGTCAGCCAAACTTTACACTCGTCTTTGAGAGCGTCGATGTTTGGAAGAGTAGTAAATTTATAAGTGTATACAATTTTATCCACCATCTCGTCAAAGGCTGGACCTATCCAATCGACATAAAGTTGAGTTCTTACCTTTTGGTCGTCGGTGGCAACATATTCAATGATTGCATTTTCGTGGTCTTTGGTAAAGTAATGCTTACCGGCTTTCCGCTTTCTTGGCATAAATTATTCTTCTTCTGCTTCTTCTAAACCCTGTAAGACTAAAAGAACCTCCGCTGTTTGCTCTTTGACAAATTTGGAGTGTTTTAATAGTTCTACAAGTGTCTGGTCGCCAAAATACATTTCCATATCATTTACCACTTTAAGGTGTTCATTAAATTCAGTATGCATGTCTGTAAGTGCTTCAAGGTTATCTCTAATAAATAAAATATATTCTGTTTGAACCTTGCGAATATACCACACCAGTAACACATTAAGTGCCACAGAAAGTAACAATATAAAATAAATTAACACTATTCGGGCTTCCAATCGCGCATATCTTTTTTATACGCTTTTACTTCTTTTTTTGTTTCTTTAATAAAATCGTCTACAATTTGACCAGGGGTTGTTTTGTTAGTGATTTTTTTTGTAGAATAGTTAATTTGTTGTGGTACACGTTCTAATAAACCTGTTTTTTCACATTTACTATTTTCGTCGATTTCAAAACAATATTGTATGCTTTCGCTAAATGAATGTATTACTTCATATAACTTTTCACACTGATGGCATTTATAGACATATTTTGGCATTAGGGAATAGCATCTACAAAAGCATTAAATACCGCGCTTGTATTTTCCTCTTCCTCGTCCGTCATGTCAACGACGGGCGGATTATCAACAACAAGCCCATCGACGGTTGCTGTAAAATTAAATTCCTTTAGAACAGGGACAATATCTGTCTGGTTCATAAGTGAATTTTGTAGTGCGAGCATAAGTGCTCCAAGTGCTTGATCAGTAAGTTGCATATTAGTCTCCTTTGGTATTATAATACCATGTTTTTATTATTTTATTAACTCTTTTAGATCTTCATCATACATCATTTTAGCAAGACCCACAAAGTCTACTTTTGGCTTCCAACCAAGTTTTTTTTGTGCTTTGGATGAGTCGCCAAGAAGTAGTGGAACTTCATGTGGTCTAAAAAGTCGTTCATCAATTTTAACATATTTATCAATGTCTAAGCCAGCGTAATCAAAAACAACTTGTAAAAATTCTTTAACAGTATGTGTCTCGCCGGTTGCCACAACATAGTCATCGGGTGTCTCTTGTTGTGTCATCAACCACATTGCCTCCACATAGTCTCCTGCGAAGCCCCAGTCTCTCTTAGCATCGAGGTTGCCTAATAAAAGGTCATCTTGTAGCCCCATTTTTATACGGGCAGCAGCACGGGTGATTTTACGGGTAACAAATGTCTCTCCACGACGGGGAGACTCATGATTAAATAGAATGCCGCTGGAAATATGGAGCCCATAACTTTCTCTATAATTTCTACAAAGATTGTGTGCATATACCTTCGCGCAAGCATAAGGGCTTGCGGGCATAAGTCGTGTGGTTTCACTTTGTGGATTTTCTGGGTTGTCACCGAACATTTCAGACGAGGATGCTTGATAAAACCTTGCCTTGGGACAGATGTTCTTATATGCTTCCAGCAAACGAAGTGTACCCATGGCAACGTATTCTGTTGTTTCCTCTGGGGTCTCAAAAGAAACACGAACGTGGGACTGGGCAGCAAGATTATAAATCTCATCGGGTTGATGTTCAATCAACAGCCTATGAAGGCAACCAGAGTCATTCATATTTCCATATACCAGATCAAAATTCATAATTAAATCTGAGTCATTAAAAATATCATCAATACGATCTGTAGAGATAAGAGAAGTTCTTCTTTTAACTCCTACAACGTTGTATCCTTTTTTTAACAATAGCTCTGCCAGGTAAGAGCCGTCTTGTCCTGTAATACCAGTGATTAGTGCGGTTTTCAATTGTTCTCCATGTACCAATTAATTGTATTTTCAATACCCTTGTTAAAAGACGTAAATTCAAATTGACCAATTAATTCGATAAGTTTTTGATTACTACCGTCTTTTCGATACTGTCCATCTAGTTTATTATTATATCTTATATTAATATTTTTTTTAAATTTGGTGAGGGCAATATCAGTCATTTGCTTAATAGATAAGTTTTCATTTGGTGCGACAATAATTGGAATGTCATTGTTGTGTCTTTCAAGTAACATAGGGATTATTTTTACTAAATCATCAACATATAGTTGTTGTCTCAAAGGGGATCCAGTGCCCCACAATTCAATTTCTGTATTGTCCTGTGCTGAAGTCAGTTTTGATATTAGCGCAGGGACAAAGTGTGATTTATCTGAATTAAAATGATCGCCTGGTCCGTAGATATTTGACGGAGCAAAGGTTGAGTAATTTCTATTGTATTGATTTCTATATGATACAGATTGCACATGTAAGGTGCGCTTTGTATATCCATAGGAAAAATTTGTCACAGCAGGTGGTCCATCAAATATACGCTCTTCAGTAAATGGATACTTTTTAACCGTGTCTGGAAAAGCACATGTGCTTAAAGAAGACAAAACCCTATCAACACCGGCTAGATGTGCAGCGTGAATTAAATTAGTATTCATAAGTGTGTTTTCTAAATAAAATTCTGCTTGTCTCTCTGAGTTGTCTTTAATGCCTCCGACTCGACCAGCTAAATGAACAATCGCATCTGGCTTTGTATCATTAATAAAAGTTCTTACGTCGTTAAAATCTGTTAAATTACAGTCTTTAGAAGATACATAATTCCATTCTGGTTTTTCGAGTTGCAGCCTTTTGCCAAGAAAACCAGAACCACCTGTAACCATAACATTTTCAAACGAAAGGTATTTTTTTAAAACTTTATCCATAAATTCGTTACACTTGTCATGACTATAGTCATCTTTAGACATCATCATTTGTTGTTTTTTCATGTTTATTACTGAGCAACAGGTTGTTTATATTGTATATCGCCTTTATCTTGTTCACCCTTATACTTGATCGCTTTTGTTCTCTCAGCATATTCTATTAATTTTAAATTGTCCTCTTTTGTTTGTTGTACAATTTGATCAATAAATTGCTTCTTTTTCTGGGGTGTGTCCATGTTGTTATGGTTCATCACTATTTCAATCAAAACTTTTTCAAATGCAACAGATATTTTTCTAAGGAGCTTGTCTGTTGGGTCGCCAATAATCATTGTTTTTACAACGTCGTTTAATAAATTAAACCTTGTCAACGCCTGGTTCAATATATTATTAATGGGGTTCATATGGTGAATTTGTGAATATTTTAATAAACTTGGAATTACCTTTCTTTGCTTTAAGAACCCTTCCGGTGTAAAGATATGTTGTAGTGAAACTGCCTGTCTAATGGTTTCTTTCATTTCTAAAAGCTTTTCATATGTATGCACGCCGCCGTTTTCAATTGTAAAATAAGGCACATCTTTATCAGTTAACCAATAGTCGTCATCAATTTTACCTGTTGCTTTAGCCATCGTATACATTTCAGTGCCGGGGTAAATCATAGACACGCCAATGTCATCATAAAAAAGATAATTAATGTTTTGAATCTCTTGAACAAAATCAATTGTCTCTTGAATTGTCTCGTCAGTTTCTCCTGGCAAGCCAGCGATAAGAAAGGCGGTTGCTTTCATTTTTGTTGTACCAAACAAACGAGAACCATACCTAACATGATTTTTTGTAATGCCCTTTCTCATACCACTAATGACATTATCTGCTCCACTTTCAAGTCCAAACAAAACATGCACAAAACCAGCCTGTTCCATTTTTTGCACCACTTCTTCATCGATTGGTCTAAACCTTGCACTAGCAACAAATTGAGTTTTTATTCCTCTTCTGATAATCGCATCACAAAATTCTATTGTTCTTGCCTTATTAATCATAAAAGCATCATCATGAATCCAGACAGTATTAATACTGGGAAATTGTGTTATTAACTGTTCAACTTCGTCTGCAATATTATCGCCGGACCTAAAACGTACTTTTCTAAGAGAAGTGTGATCCAAAACACAAAAATTACATTTGTAAGGGCATCCACGACTTGTTAAAAGATTTCCAATTGTCTTGCCGTTCTTAACAAAAAGCTCGTGTTTTGGGAATGGTAAATCATCTATGTTATCAACCAAAGGACGAGCCTTTGTTGCTACAACTCTCTTTCCATTATGATATGCAAGACCCGCCACATCATTAATATCCATGTCTTTATCGCCGGAATATACATCAATAAGCTCGTTAAATGTGACTTCTCCTTCGCCTCGAACTGCAACAATATATGGATATTTTTCTACCATTTGATGCCACATAACACTTGGGTGCATTCCACCAACCACAATTTTGGTGTCAGGGTAGTTTTCATGCACATACTCAATCATTCTATAGGCACTGACTCTACTGTGTGTCATAATCGACACACCAAAAACGTCCGGTTGAAAGTTTTTAAGGTTTTCTTTTATCTCTGTATAGCATTCTTCATAAGGAACATTATTAAGATAAAGGTTTATAAACTCGTCTTTGTCTGGGCGGTGATGCTCAATATACGACTGCAAATAAGCCAAGCCAAGAGGATAGTGGCTATCGTGGTTGTCTTCGCTTCTATGTTCGTCCTGTATAGAAGTACAGCAAAGTAGAATTTTCATTTTTATAGTCCTTATAAATTATTGCCTAAGCAAAGCTTGGTTTATAGTATTTAGTATGTAATATTGTCTTTCAAGTATCATTAAAAAATGAATCTGAGTTTATTGCCTTATCACATATAAAAACATCATAATGTGGTTTTTTAACTTTTAGCTCGTGGTACTTTACACCCCAGTCATTTAACTGTTTTTGGGTTGTTTTTGTCCAATCAATGCCAGTGGTGCTTCCACGGGCAGTCCAATAAATAATTATATTACCCTCATCATAAAGGTCATTTATTTTTTCGATTCGCTCAAAATTTGGAACTGCTTTTTGATATTCCCTTTCGTTTTTATAATAACAAATAGTCTCATCAATATCAACGTAATAAATCACTAGTCGCCCTTTTCTACCCTATATGAGTCCGAGTCAAAATGTTGTGTGGAAAATTCAAACAATTCAGAGTCCTCTAATGCGATCATACGGTGTCGAAGACCTCGATAAACATGAAAATTATCTCCTGCATTAAGGATTAATTCTTTGGCTGTTGATATGTCGTCCTCATCGGAATATTTAATAAGCATTTTTCCCGACTGTAAGTAGAATACCTCATCTTTTAATACATGATAATGCCAAGAACACTTCTTTCCTGCGTTAAAAAACAACAGCTTTCCACAGTATTCTTCATTGTTGACAATCCAGCGCTCCCACCCCCAGCCTTTGGGCACATGTGTCATTTCTAAATTAATATCATTCTTTACCAAACTGTTTTTCCTCCGTCAATAACCATGTTTTCACCAGTCATGTAAGAGCTAGCATTAGAACAAAGAAAGACAATTGCGCCCTTATATTCATCTATATCCGCCATACGACCCATCGGAATAATGTTAGATAACTTCTCCACGAAGTTTTCTGGGTGGTTATTATAGACGCCTGTGGGGCTTAAACAATTGACTCTAATTCCCTTTTGTGCAAAATAAACTGCAAGATATTTTGTCATACCCACAATAGCCCATTTTGCTGCGGAATAGGTTATTGGTTTAACATTCTGTTGTTCTTCGGCTAATCCATCTTTTCTGTAAAGCCTTTGATCGGGTGCGATAACTCCCAAGTCGGAAGAAATATTTAATATTACTCCACCGCCGCTTTCGAGCATTTTGTTCGCAACTGCTTGAGAACAATAAAATGTACCATTCATGGCAGCATCAACACCCTCATTCCAATATTCTGGTGTCATTGTTTCAAACCTACTATCCGGCGTTAGTCCTGCTTCTTTCTTAACTTTTGGATCCTTGGCAGCATTATTGATTAAAATATCAATTTTGTCACACAAATCAACGACTTTTTTTACAGATGTAGGGTTTGTCACATCCATGTGGTAAGCAACGGCGGAACCTTCACCATATTTTTCATTTAACAAGCGGGCTTTTTCTTCAACTCTATCTAAATGGTGATCAGTCATAATAACTTTACCACCGAAGTCCAAGATTGCCTCGGCATGTTTTGGACCCAAAAGCCCACCAGCGCCCGTAATCATAGCAACTTTACCAGTTAAGTCAAAAATATTATTTTGCATCGTATATTTCCTTTAAGATTTTTTTGTGTAATAAGGTAGTATTGAACTCGTCACCAGTTTTACCTCTAGCTGTTTGCATAGTGTATACACCATCATACCCACGCGAAGACAGTTTTTTAAAAATTAAAGAAAAATTTGTATCACCAGTAGGGGGCTCAACTGTTTTTGCTGCATATGTTCTATCTTTCAAATGAACATTATTAATCCTGTGATAAAATTGAGTAATATATTCAGAGTGGTCAATGCCATAAGAAGTTATATTACCCGTGTCATATGTAACATAAAAATTATCAGATAATTCTACTATTTCTTGAAGAGCCGCAATCGATAGCTCACATTCAAAAGAGAACATTAAGTTTGGGTACTGCTTACCATATTCTACAATCAAATCTTTAAATTTGTTTCTAATTTCTGGATCTTCAACACTGCTATCCTCTAAAAGCGGTATTGTGATTATTTTGATATCGTTTCTAATTGCCGACTCACATATCGGGCGAAGGTTTTGATCAAGATAATCTTTATCAATTATTCTTGTGTCCACCAGAGTGTCGGCACAAAACGAACTAATTGGGTATTGTTTAAGGTTGATACTATTATCAAAAGCTGGATTTGTGTTTATAGATCCCTTTGTTATTAACCACTCAATGTGATTTAAACCACATTCTTCAAGTAGTTTAAACTCTTTTTGCCAGTTTGTAGGAAATTCTTGCATGTGTCCGTTTACTGGTTCAGAGAGCCTGCCTTGTATTATACCAATATTCATTACTTTTTCTTGAATTCATAAGGGGAGGGAGAGTCAATTGAAACTCCATCAGCATATGATTTAATTTGAGAAACGATGTCAACACCAACGTTCTCGCTCCACTTGTCCAAAAGAAACTTTGTTATTTTACCAGGCTTTCCATCTCCAATATCCAGACCATTTAATTTTGTTACAGGTAAAAGGCAAAACGGTGTACCTGTCATAAACGCTTCATCTGCCGTATAGACATCATATGGTTCTATATTTGTTTCAACACAGCATAGATTATGTTGTCTTGCAAGTTCAAAAATATAATCTCTACTTATGCCTCTTAAAATATTTCTACCCTCGGGTGTCATAATTGCACCATCTTTAATAATGAAAAAATTATCTCCCGTGCCTTCTGAGATAAAGCCGTCCTCATCCAGCAAAAGTGCCCAATTATCCTCACCGGCAAATTTAGAAACCTCGATATTTGCCATTAAGTAGTGAATTCTACTTCTGTTTTTAATTTTTGGCTCAAGAAGCCTTGCAGGGATTGCTCTTTGTGAGGGGATAACTGCATTAATACCTTTGTCGAACAAATGTCCCATGGAAGCAACTGTCCAACGTAATGGAAAGTCTGCAATAACGACGTTAACACCAGATGGGACGCCCTCAATTCGTTTATCATAAAGACCCAAAAGACCCCGTGTTATATCAATCATAATGCGATGTTCGTCGTCGTCTTCAAAAAATGGCTCATTCATTTCTATAGTTTTATATACAGCTTCTTCCATTTCGTCTATTGTCATTTCAAGTGGAATCTGCAAATATTTAATACCAATATACAATCTCTCTAAATGTTCACGAAGCTTAAACTGCTCTTTATTAAAAGAACGAGTCATTTCAAAAACCATATCACCAAACATTAATGCAGAATCATAGATAGAAATTTTTGCTTCCGACTCTGGTACAAATTCTCCATTAAAATAAACTACTCTATTACTCATTTAACACCTTTTTGTTATAAATAAATCTACACATTTCTAAATCATCATANGAATCNANCTCNTNNANNTTCCAAGANTCCATNATNGANACTCCAATTTTTCCNCCNAGNCTATTNTTGTTTTCTAANACNACNGAGGGCTTGAAAACATAAATTGATCCGTTCTCGACAAACTGTCCATTAATATCTTGTCTACGTTGCCGGTTTTCAAAATCGTAATTAACACTTTGCAATTTACCACTCTCGTTTCTCTCCCAAATGAAAAAATCCTCTAACTCAACAGCCGAAAACAAAGAGTCAACATCTTGCTCAAAAAGTTCTTCGATTGCATTATCAATATCCTCACTGCTGCGTAAGGGAGAAGTCGGTTGTAACATAACCATTATATCAATGTTTTGTACAATTGTCAAAAAGTTTTTAACTAAATCTTCTAAAGCAGCATAATCATCAGATAGTTTTGCTGATCTTCTAATTGGTGTTGCATTATATTTTTCTGCGGTTTGTAATATTTCATCACTATCTGAAGATAGGTAAACAGCATCAATATATTTTGACCCAAGAGCATGTTGAATACTGTGTGAAATAAGGGGCTGTCCGCCAAGATCAATTAAATTTTTCTTTGGAATACCTTTGCTTCCGCCACGGGCGGGAATTAAACAAACTACTCTTTTATCATTTATCATAAGAACCTTTTTGTGGCTTCAATTAATTCTTCGGCGGAATTGTCCTTAAAATACATCTGGTCGTTATCATCAATGTATATTTTTTTCGTTAAAAGAGATGTTGTCTCTTGAGGCAGCCAGTCTATAATCGCTGATTTTTGAACCTTAAGGAGTTTTCTTCCGTTTTCTACAAACAGACTTCCACCCCTCCACGGATATATGGGATAGAATATACTAGTAATGTTGCTCAATATTAAATTTTTTTTCATGCCCCCTATTAATGGCCATATGCCACTATCACAAGAAATATATGCCCGTGATTCAGATATCATATATAACTCGTCAAGCATTGTTCGCTCTTCTTCCATAGCAAAATCGAGTATGTTAGGATGTTTTGGAAAAGGAGTTTGATTTTTATCTCCGATTCTAACTACTTGAATTCCTTTGTTTGCATAATATTCTGCAATCTCAAAAAACGTTTCTGGAGCTACAAATCTTGATGGCTCTTCATTAGCTCCAACAACACGTTTATGAAAAGTGTTTGATTCTCTAACGTGCATAACTATAGTATTTTTTGGTAATTTTTTATTCTTATAGTGTTCATGTGGAAATAATAGCGTAGATTCTGGACCACTAGTAAGATCTGCCCAGGAAGCGGGATATGTTGTGTGGTCTCGATATACATTTGGTATATAAATATCGTTTGAATATTCATCATTAGGGATGGAATCTAGTTTGCAATCTTCTTCTTTAAAATATTTAATATTTTCTGGCTTTATGCCAGGAATGCACAAAGCAAAGTCTCGTTGAAAATCGTGTTCAACATATATGATTGGATTGCTGTCTTTTGTTCTAAGCAAATGTTTGTGCAACCCGATGGTGTGTTCGGCAGAATTTCCCAACGAATTTTCATGTCGCCAAATAGCATATTTCATGTAAGTTTTCCTAATTTTGTTTGGTAGTGTTCGATAATTTTGTCAAGCCCTTGTTCGATTGAATATTTTGGTTTAAAACCTAAATTTCTCAATTTGCTAACATCCAAGTACATGTTTTTAACTTGTACAATATTGTGAAAATCCGTTGGCTTCACATGAATAAAATCTGTTTTTGAATCTACTTTTTCTTTTACATAAGACATTAAATCTAGAAACTGATATGGGCGACCATTGCCTATGTTTATAATACTATTAACATCTGCTTTTTCTGTACAAATTTTTATTGCATTACAAACATCATCAATATAAATAAAATCACGAATGTGCTTACCACCATCATAAAGGTTTATATCTCTATTGTTTATTATCTCATTTATCAAATATTGCAATGCGTTTTTTTGTTTAGATACTGATTGATCACTCTCTCCATAAACATTTGCAAGTCTAAAAATTCTATATTTTATATTGAATGTTTTGCAGTAAGATACAATTAACTGTTCAGCCGTTCTTTTTGTTATTGAATAAAAGCCTTTTGGGTTGCAATATGACTCTTCTGTTGCTGGCAGAGTGTCTGTCTTTCCATACACAAACCAAGAGCTAACAAAATTAAAAACAACATCTTTATTTTTGCAATTTTCTAATACATTAATTAAAACATTTAAGTTGGTATTAATATCTAAATGTGGGTCATCAAAAACATTATAATTATGAATTGTACTTATTAAGTACAAGACATTAGACGATTTTGGATTATAATCATCTCTATTCATTTTATAAATCTCATTGGGATATAGTTGACAAAACCTTGTTCCGATGAAACCTGTTGACCCAAAAACAGATATCACTCTTTAAACTCCTGTTCGAATTGTTTAAAAAAAGTATCTATCTGCTGTACAAGTTTATATCTTTTATTCAATAATCTTTCAGCTTTTATCGCATGTTCTCTTCTTGTTGCATACGGATAGTCACTGCTAATTGCAATATTATTGTGAGCTATCCATTCTGGCCAAAGAGCAGCAAACTCATTAACACAATCACTAAACTTCATCTTCCGTCCTATATGTTTTTACGATTTTAAGAAGCACATTCTTTTCTTTTTTAGATACAACTTTCTCTACTTTTTCATCCAACAGGTTAGCTAATATGCCACGATTTTGATTTAATGTGTTCATCTTATTATTTAAATCAACATACTCTTTGTCGCTTAACTTCTCGCTGTGNAACTGATCTCTGACGGTAAAAATCTTTAAGTTTTCAATTACCAATTTATCTACTAAATCACCAATGCTGTACATAATATAATCCTTCTTTTACATTTTTATAATTTTGTTAATTTGTTTTTCTCTTCTATAATATTTTTAAAATCGACGTAATTTAGCCTTAATTTCTTGTTCCTTTCGTGTAACCACCTTTTCTGGACTGCCAAAAGCAATTTCAATATCCCTTACATATTCTACCAATTTTTTTAGCCCTGGAAGTTCCATAGAAGCTGCTTGATCAGAACCATACATAGCTCTGTCTAAAGTTATGTGTCTCTCAATTGAAGTTGCACCCATTGCAACGGCAGCACAGCAAACCATAATTCCAACCTCATGCCCGCTGTATCCGATATTACAACCATATCTGTCCTTAAGCGTGCCCATAACTCTAAGGTTAGCATCTTCGACAGGCATTGGATAGGTGCTATTACAATGCATAAGTTCAAAAGAACAATTGTGTTTTCTAAAAATATTAACTGCCGCGTCAATCTCCTCTAATGTGCTCATGCCTGTGGAGATAAAAGTGTGCCTACCTTCTTTAGCAACTTCTTCTAGCAGTTCAGAATGGGTAAGCATAGCAGATGCGATTTTATTGTATTTTAAGTTATATTGTTGCAAAAACTTTTGACTTTTCAGATCCCAAGCCGAAGCGAACCATGAAATACCCTTTTCTTTGCAATATTCATCAATTTGTGTGTATTCTTCTTCGCCAAACTCTAAACCTTCTTTTTGTTGTCTATTGGTGGTTCCCCAAGGACTTTCTCTTGGACGGTCTAAATCTGCCGCATCATATACTTCCTCAATTGTTCTTTTTTGGAATTTAACAGCGTCACAGCCAGCAGAAACAGCACCATCAATAAGTTTTTTTGTAATTTTCATATCACCATTATGGTTAATGCCAATCTCTGCAATGATAAATGTACTCATTTATTTTCCTTTGTTTTGTTATACATAAAGTATAGCATAAATTTTTAAAATTTGTTAATTTATTTGTTCTTGTTAATATCATGAAAGGACTTAAACTGTCCGTACCATGGATCTTTTTTAATATTGATAATATCGACATTAATATTTTTTGCAGATTCGTTTATGATTCTGATATCATTAATTAAGTTTCTTTGTTGTCTTTGCCAAACGTCATCTGATGGCGAGGGATTATTGTTAACATATCCACCAGAGTAATCTAAATCCATGCCTGCAACATAAATTGGATTGCACCCCATTATAACAGCAAATGAGATTGCATGTAAAATAACAGTATCACCTGGACTGTAGTGTTCGTGGTAATTGGTTTTTCTTTGTAATTCTTCCTGTATAGTCAATCTAGAATTTTCACCAGGCTCCCAGTTAGTTATTTGATGTTTAAATTTTGTCTTGCCACAATTTATATAAGTCATCAAATCCTTATTTAGAGCTTTTGTGCTTTTGATCCTCTTGCAACAAATATTATAACTGTGCGGTGTGATGAGGTTTGGATTAAACCACCGAATTGCCGGAGCATTTCCTCGATCAGGATGTTCTGGTTCCCACATAACATCGTTGTTACCATATTCGGTAAAATTATTATTTTGTTTTTTAAAATAGTGTTGATAAAAGTTATGCCAAATTTGTGTACAACTATGTCCCTTGAAGTGTCTTTGATCGTATGGTAAATAATTTAAATTTTCAAACTTATCTAACTCATCATATGATACTGAATCCACCGTGTCGGAAAATAAGATTGTTGAATTATGTTGTAAAATTGGTGTTTGGTGAGTGTGGATTGTGTCAACGCTGCTTGCGAAAACCCAATAATCTGGACTTTTCTGTCCAATGTCATATAATCTATACCAATCATTTAATGCAAACAAGACCATATCTTGTTGTTCTTGCATACTTTTTATGATCGGCAAGGCTGTAGATAAACTTGGACCATGACCAAAAACGGCGGCTGGCTTACCCGTGTGTTTTTCTATAACGTCTTTCTGATTTAATCTCATAATTACCAAATAAAGTTTGTTTTGTAGTATTCAACAATTGAGGAAATTTCTTCATCAAATATCTTTTTTGGTTCCCAGCCAAGGGATCTTAATTTATCGTCATTTAAAGCATAGCGAACGTCTTGTCCTTGGCGAAAATATGAAAAATCAACAAACTGCTTCCAATCATCTGTATTATGAAAAGCAGATACAACTTTTCTAACAGTCTCAGCATTTGTTTGTTCAAATCCGCCAGCAACATTATAAATTTCGTTAACGTTGCCAGAATCAATAATTGCCATTACTGCTTCGGCTGTATCATCAGCATGAAGCCAATTACGAACAGGAGTTCCATTATCGTGTAGCCTGATTTTAAGATCTCTCATCATATTTTTAACA
>FUFK010717463.1_pt1 | contig 14727 bp, 15 predicted proteins | sample 1021851 | NCBI WGS metagenome assembly FUFK01 (sample SAMEA51879418, study PRJEB19060) | metagenome | reverse complement strand
AGGTCCACGCGCCGTTCCAGCAGGTTGCGCGACGCGACCGCAGCAAATTCCGCCTCGCTCTGATCGAGGCTCGGCAGCGAAATTCCGGGCGAGACCGCATTGACGCGGATCCGTGGCGCGAGCGCCATCGCAAGCAGCCGCGTTGCCTCGGCCAGCCCCGACTTGCTCAGGGTATAGGTGAGAAAATCCGGATTCGGGTTCTCCAGCTTCTGGTCGAGCAGATTGACGATCGCGCCGTCGCCAAGGCCGGTCTGCGACGCCATCGCAGAAGCGAGCAGCAACGGCGCGCCGAGGTTGACGTGCATATGCCGCTCGAGCCCCGAATAGTCCGCGAGCGGCAACGCGTCCCAGGCGAAGAGCGAGGCATTGTTGACCAGCCCTTCGACCGGACCGCCCAATGCCGCCGCCGCCGCCTGGACCAATCCGCGCGTATCCGCCGCGTCGGCGAGATCGGCGGTGACGAGCGCAACGCCCAGTTCAGCCGCCAACGCCTCGGCCTCATCATGCGAATCGTGATGATGCACCGCGACGCTGTGCCCGGCGGCGACAAGATACCGCACGATTGCCGCGCCGATCCGGCGCGCGCCACCGGTGACCAGAACGCGCATCAATAGCCCATCAGCGCCAGCACTTCCTTGCGGCTGCGCTCATCCTCGCGGAACACGCCCATCATCCGGCTGGTGACCATACCGACGCCCGGCGTACGCACGCCGCGCGCGGTCATGCAGGCATGGCTCGCCTCGATCACCACCGCGACGCCGCGCGGGTGGAGATGGTTCCAGATACAGTCGGCGACTTCCGCGGTCAGCCGCTCCTGCACCTGCAGCCGCCGCGCATAGGCGTGGAGCACGCGCGCCAGCTTCGAGATGCCGACGACATGGTCCTGGGGCAAATAGGCGATCGATGCCTTGCCGATGATCGGCGCCATGTGATGCTCGCAGTGCGACTGGAACGGGATATCCTTCAGCAGAACGATCTCGTCATAACCGCCGACCTCCTCGAAGATCCGGGAGAGGTGGTGCGCGGGATCCTCGCCATAGCCCTGGCAATATTCCTTCCATGCGCGTGCGACGCGTTTGGGCGTATCGAGCAGCCCCTCTCGACTCGGATCGTCACCTGCCCAGCGCAGAATCGTGCGCACCGCCTCCGCGACCTCGTCCGGGACCGCTATCTTGGGCGGCGAAGCGACGATATCGCCGTCGCCGGGCTCGTCGTGATCGTGACAGCTCATCGTCCTGCAAATCCTGTCTTTTGTGCGTGACGCTACGGCAAGCACGCCTGCCTGTGTTGCGCTTCGGCAACAACCCTGCCTGAACCGGAATAGCAAGCATTTCCGCGGGATTCCTAGCGTGATTTGACGTTGACGTAAGGATTCCGGGAACGGTAGCTTCCGCAACAACACACACAGGTGACCGACACAGAAGCGGCACCGCCCCAGAGAGGAGGCCTTTCATGCGGAAGTTCCAACTGCTCACCGCGTCTGCCATCNCGCTGATGGCCACGTCACCCGCCTTTGCGCAGGATACCGCCCCGGCTGCACCCGCCGCCGAGGAGGACGAAGTCGTCGTCGTCACCGCCACGGGCCGCGCCCAGGCGGCACAGGACGTGCCGATCGCGGTCAGCGTCGTCGGCGCCGAACAGCTCGAAAATGCCGGCGTCAGCGACATTCGCGGTCTGCGTCAGGTGACACCGAGCCTTCAGGTCACCACGGGCCAGTCGGCTGCGACAGGCGTGGTGCTGCGTATCCGCGGGATCGGTACCGCGGGCGACAACCCCGGTTTCGAACCGGCGGTGGGCGTGTTCATCGACGGCGTGTTCCGCGCCCGCGCCGGCGTTGCGCTGTCCGATCTGCCTCCGATCGATCGCGTCGAAGTACTGCGCGGCCCGCAGGGAACGCTGTTCGGCCGCAACACTTCGGCCGGTGCGCTCAGCATCACTACCCAGGGCCCTTCGTTCGACCTCGGCGGCTATCTCGAGGCGAGCTACGGCAACTATGACGAGATCGAAGTCAAGGGCGGCATCACCGGCGGCGTGACCGAGCAGCTCGCGCTGCGCGTGGACGGCGGCTACCACAAGCGCGACGGCTATATCACCGATCCGAACACCGGCCGCGACTTCAACAATATCGACCGCTATTTTGTGCGGGGCCAGGCGAAATTCGAGACCGCGGACGTCACCTTCCGCCTGATTGGCGACTATGCCGAAACCGACGAAGCCTGCTGTGGCGCGATCAACACCGGGTCGGGTTTCGAACTGTTCCCATCCGGTCGCGATACCAGCACTGCGGGCGGCTTCCTTGGCTTCGTCACCAGCAATCTGATCAACACGCTGGCGCAAACGCCTGCGCTGGGTGGCGCAACCGGCCGCGTCGGCATCGTCCGGCCATTCGATCGCGAGGGGCGGCAGATGGCGACATCGCCGAACCGCAACCTGACCGAAAAGGTCAAGGAATGGGGCGTTTCAGGCCAGCTCGACTGGAATCTGGGCGACGTCACCCTCACTTCGATCACCGCCTATCGCGACTGGCGCGCGGTGCGCAGCCAGGACATCGACTTCTCCGGCGCCGACCGCGCCTATCGTGACGGCTACCGCACGGGCATCAAGGATTTCACCCAGGAACTCCGCCTCAAGGGCAGCGCGTTCGACGGCAAGCTCGACTGGCTCGTCGGCGGTTTCTACCTCAACGAGAAGCTGAACCTGACCGACGTGGTGCGTTACGGCACCCAGGCCGATCAGTTCGTCGACGGCCTCTTCAGCCAGCTGACCACCAGCCGGAATGCACTCGGGCAGCCTATCCTCCCCCTCCCTAACGGCACGCAGCTGTTCGGAACGCTGGGTGCAGGGGTGCCGCTGTTCGGCCAGGTCGCCTTCTCGCAGCTCACTGGACCGCAGCAGGCGTTCGTCCTCGCAAATCCCGGCATTCGCGACACTTTCTTCCTGCCGATTCCGCGCACGCCCGACGGCGCGGGTCAGGTTGCCGACCGCTACAAGGTCGATACCCAGGCGTTCGCGCTGTTCACCCACAACATCATCAACTTCACCGACAACCTCTCGCTGACGCTGGGTCTGCGCTACAACCGCGAGACCAAGAAGATCGACGCCAACCTCAACTCGTCGGTGCCGTCGTGCAGCTTCTGGCTCAACCCGAACTCGGCGCTGTTCCGCCAGGCGCTGATGTCGCAAGGGGCGAGTCCGTCCAACCCGCTCGGCCTGTTCGGCCTTGCCCACCTCTATACCTGCAACCCGACGATCAATTCGGAGTTCAACGGCACGTATAACGGCAAGCGGACCGAGGACGAGTTCACCGGCACCGCGAAATTGGCGTTCAAGATCTCCGACAACTACCTGCTCTATGGCGGCTATGACCGCGGCTACAAGTCGGGCGGCTACAACCTCGACCGCGGCTCCTTCGACTCCCGCCTGCTCGGCGGAAACGGCGCGCAGATCAGCGATCTCGAGTTCGGCAACGAGCTGGTCGATGCCTTCGAAGTCGGCATCAAGAGCAACCCGATCCGCGGCCTCCAGATCAACCTCGCGGGCTTCTATCAGGAGTTCAAGGGCTACCAGAACAACTCGTTCGAGGGCACGCGCTTCGTCACCCGCAACTTCGCCAAGGTGATCTCGAAGGGCATCGAGCTCGAATCGGTGATCCGCCCCAGCTCGAACCTGACCTTCGCGCTCAACTACACCTTGCTCGACACCGAGGTGAAGGATCCGCTCGCCGGCTCGGACAATGGCAAGCCGCTGACCAACTCGCCGCGCAACGTCATCACCGGCGCGGTGACCTGGACCCCGCAGATCAGCGAGAATGTCGGCGCGCTGTTCCATGTCGACTGGCGCACGAACAGCGATGCGAACACGATCAACAATCCGCTCGCGCGGCCGTACACCACCAATGACGGCTACAGCATCGTCAACGCCCGTGTCGGCCTGAATTTCGGCGAAGGCGGCCGGTTCGGAATCGAAGCCTATGTCGAGAACCTCTTCGACACCTATTACAATATCACTGCTTTCCCGATCCCCGAGCAGGGCAGCAGCTTCGCGGTCTATCCCGCCCCGCCGCGCTTCTACGGCGTGAAGGCACGTGTGAAGTTCTAAGGCCAGATCGGACCAGCCGGGGCATACCGGCGGCAAAGTGGCGCGTCCGGGCAACCGGGCGCGCCCTTCGCCGTTTAGGCCTCAGGAGGAGAATCACCCAACCCCGCGCCCGCCCGTGCAGGCCCGGCGGCGAACAAACGCCGTGGAGGCGCCCTCAGAGGGCAAGTTCTCCACAAACAAACGCCCGATATGGTCTTGAAAGGCCATCAAGTACGTGCATCGCACAGAGAACCACAGTACATCGTTTCCAGCGACAACGGTGGGAACGCAGCCCACAAACCGTCGGCGCTGGAGCATATCTGAGCCCGGGGGCTTGTCACCGGCTCACAGAGGAGAAGAAAATATGGCGGAAAAGAAGGCATCCGGCGGGGCCCGTGGCGGCATCGCGAAGCCCGTCACCCCCTCGGCAGACCTCGCCGCGATCGTCGGCGCCGGCCCGCTGCCGCGCAGCGAGATCGTCAGCAAGATGTGGGATCACATCAAGAAGAACAATCTCCAGAACCCCGCCAACAAGCGTGAGATCCTGGCCGACGACAAGCTGAAGAAGGTCTTCGGCGGTGACAAGGCGACGATGTTCGAACTGAACAAGCACATCGCCAAGCACGTCAGCTAATCCACGACCGGCAAGCCTGCCGGTCAGGACAGCGGAAAGCCCCCGAGGTTCACCTCGGGGGCTTTTTCATGACCCGGCCGCCTGCCCCGGAGGCCCCTCCCGCGAAATCGCTGCGCCTACCAGTTGAAGCGCAACGATCCCGTCACGGTGCGCCCGGCACCGAAATAGCAGCTGTTGTTGAACGGGCACGCGCTGACATGGCGCGTGTCGAACAGGTTCGCGGCATTCACCGCCAGGCTGATGCCGGCCAACGTGCTGCTCGCCTTGCCCAGATCATAGCCCAGCATCGCATCGACCAGCGTGAACGAATCCGACGTGAAACGCTCGAAGATCGCGAGCCCGTTCACCACCTTGTACTGGGTGGTACCGTCCGACCCGCCGACGTGGCGGACGCCGCCGCCAAGCTTCAGCCCGCCGAGTGGGCCGGTCACACCGCCATTGCGGCCGAAATCATAGGAGACGAAGCTCGAGGCGAGCCATTCGGGCGTGCCTAGCTGGCGCGTACCGGTGGTGGTCGGCACCGCGCCGCCGGTGGCGGTCGCCGCGGTCGCCTTGGTCCCCTGGGTTATGATCGCATCGGTGTAGCTGCCCGCCACGATCACATCGAGACCGGGGGCAACTTCGCCCCGCCCTTCAAGCTCGACGCCGCGTACCCGCACCTCACCGATCTGGATCTGCGAGTTGGACGGCAAGCCGTTGGCGGGCGCGCCGGGATCCGCCACCGGCACCTTGCGGCGCCGCAGGTCATAGACCGATGCAGTGAAGATCGAATTGGTGCCTCTGGGCTGGAATTTCAGCCCGGCTTCATACTGGCGGCCGGTCACCGGCTCGAACGGCTCGGTCTGCAAGGGGCTGGTCCCGGGCACATAGCGAGTCCCCGTCTGCGGTTCGAACGATTCAGAGAAGCTGAAATAGGGCGAGAGGCCGAACTCGAATTCGTAGAGCGCGCCCAGCCGCGCGGTGAAAGCGTTCTGCGACAGGAAGGTCGCGGCGCCATTGCCACCCACCGCGACGCGCTTGTTCCACGTCGTCTGATCATACCAGTCGAAGCGGCCGCTCGCGATCAACTGGAGCCGGCCGATCGCGATCTGATCCTGCAGATACACACCGACCTGAGTGCGCTTGCCATAAGTGTTTACATAGCCTGACGAGAGCAGGGTCAGGTCAAAACTGGGCATCGTGCCGCCATAGACGGGCTTGAACAGATTGAGGTTCGGGATGCTGGTCAGCGGGTTCGTGGAAACCCCGGTGTTGAACTGCTGAAAATTCTCGCCGGTGATGTTCTGATAATCGATGCCGAGCAGTACATTGTGCTGGAGTGGCCCAGTCGCGAACTTCGCCGCGAAATGGTTGTCGAGCGTCAGCGTATCGAAATCCTCGTCCGCCCCGCCACCGCCGCGGATGATCGTCGAAAAGTCGCTGTTGCGGTTGGCCCCGTTGCCCGTGGTCGCAAAGCCCGCGACATAGAGCTGGCGGTAGCTCAGCCGGTTGTTCTGGAAGCGGAAGTTCGAACGGAAGCTCAGACTATCGTCGAACTCGTGGCGAAAGAAGGCGGCGATCGCTTTCTGCTTGTGGGCGTAGCGCTCATAGGCGGGGTCGCCGGTGTTGATGTCGCGCGGCAATTCCCCAAGCGGATTGGTCAGCACCGAGCCATAGGCCGGAACGCCTGAATAACCGCCGCCCGAGGGCGATCGCTGATAGGTGGCGATCAGCGTGAGGCTGGTCCGGTCGGTCGGCGCGAAGGTGAGCATTGGGCTGACATGATAGCGTTCGCTGAACGTGCCCCGGGTCAGGCCGTCGCTCTTCTGCCAGCCGCCGACGACGCGAAACAGGAGCCGTCCCTGGCTGTCGAGCGGCTGGTTGATGTCGGCTACCGCACGCAGCGTGTCGTAATCTCCCGCCTGCAGTTCGAGCCGGCCGAACTCGGTCGCCTCGGGCGTCTTGCTGACAAGGTTGACCAGCCCTCCGGGCGTCGAGTTGCCGTAGAGAACCGAGGCAGGCCCCTTGACGATATCGATCCGCTCGACGCGGTTGAAATCGATCTGCGGCGTCGAATACGGCCCTGCAATCAGCCGCATCCCATCCTGATAGACGCCGGGAGCGAAGCCACGCAGGATCAACTGGTCGTAACGCGTGACCATGCCGCCGCGCTGGTTGGGGGAAACGCCCGCGACATAACCCAGCGCCTGGTTGATCGACTGCGCGTTGCGCAACGTCAGTTCCTCACCGTCGATCACGGTGATGCTTTGTGGGGTCTCCATCAACGGCGTGTTAGTCTTGGTCCCCGATCCGATACCCTGGGTGTTGACGCCGGTAATGACCACCGTGTCGCTGCGGCCATCCTCCGCCTCGTTGCCCTCGTTCGCCGCGGCAAGCATTGGCATCGCCAGCGAGCAGACGATCAACGCAGACCGTGACAAGCCGTTGAACAATTTTCCTGAACGACGAGCGACTTGCATCTTGCACCCCTGCTAATGATAACGATTCGCATGAGCCGTTATTAGCATGGGAAGAGTGTTGCAAGCGCGAAGGGAGGCCAGCGCTTCCGGCACGGTGATCCACGCCGGAAGCGCTGGCGGCTCAGGCTAGGTCGGGCTGGCTGACCCGGACGATGGTCAGATCACGCTCGCGACCATCACGGTCGGGCCACAGGATCTGCTGCCCTTCGCGCAACCCGATCAACCCCGCCCCGATCGGGGTGAGGATCGAGATGCGGCCCGCAGCGATATCCGCGTCCTGCGGCCAGGCGAGGATCACGGTGCGCGTGACACCGCTCGCCTCGTCGCGATACTCGACCTCGGCCCCCATCGTCACCACGTCTGCAGGTATCCCGGCCGCGCGATGAGTCCGGGCGCGCGTGGTCTCACGCAACAGCAATTCGCTCACCTGCGGCATCGCAGCCTCGATGTTCATGGCAAGCTCCGAAAGCCGCTCGGCCTCGGTGTCGATCATATGGATTTGTGGCCCGGTCCTGGCCGTGCGCGTCGCGCTCATTGTCATTTCTCCTGAAGGCATAACACGCCCTTCCCGATGGAAAGGCGGTGCGGATCGTCGATCCTTGGCCCCGAGCTCCTCGGGACATGCCGGTGGAGAGCCCGGGGCTAAACGCCCGCCAGGAGTTGTCCCGCATGGGTGCGGTATCGCCGCCGATGTTCGAAACAGGACATGCCATGGAGATGTGCGTCCGCGACCATGAAGTCAAACCGTTCGGCGGCCGCAGGCTGAAAAATGGTGACCCCGGCGCGATTCGAACGCGCGGCCCTCAGATTAGGAATCTGATGCTCTATCCTGCTGAGCTACGGAGTCACTCAACGCCCCAATAGCCAGCTTTTCCAGGCGCGGCCAAGTCCTGTTTACAGGGACGGAACGGATCAGTTGCGCTGCTCGGGCGGCACCACGGGCAATGGAAGCGGCGCGACAGCCACCCCCTCCTCGATCAGCGCCTTCGCTTCCTCAGCGCTGGCCTGGCCGTGGATCGGGGCATGCGCCTCATCGCCCAGATGCATCGCGCGCGCCTTCTCGGCAAAGGCCATCCCCACCCATTGCGAGCCTTCGAGCATCTTTGCCTGCGCTTCGGCGAGAGCGGCCATCAACTGCTTCGGATCGGATTTCGCAGGCGGTTGAGTATCGCCACGCCGGTTGCCCTTGGCAGCGACATTGGGCGCCATCACCGCCTTGTCGATCGCGATGTCGCCACACATCGGACAGGCGATCAGCGATCGCTCGCGCTGGCTTTCATAATCGGCAGTCGATCCGAACCACGCCTCGAAAACATGGCCGCCACCGCATTTGAGATCGAAGACGATCATGCGATCACCGCAACCGGCGGGATCGCGCGACGATGGGCGATCGAAGGAACGCGCGAGCGCACATCAGCGACCCGTGCCGGATCGATTTCAGCAAAGCCAAGGCCCGCGCCTTCGCCCATATCGAGCAGCACCTCGCCCCAGGGATCGATGGCGACGCTGTGGCCATAGGTCGCACGGCCGTCTTCATGCTCGCCCGTCTGCGCCGCGGCGATGACATGCACCCCTGCCTCGATCGCCCGCGCGCGCAACAGCACATGCCAATGCGCCTGACCGGTTGGCCGCGTGAAGGCAGCGGGCACCGCCAGCAAGGTCGCGCCCGCATCGGTCAATGCACGGAACAGGTCGGGGAAACGCAGGTCGTAGCAGATGGCGAGGCCAAGCTTGCCGAGCGGCGTTCCGACCACCGCAGCACTCGCTCCGGGGGCATAAGCGTCGGACTCGCGCCAGCGCTCGCCGGTAGGCAGATCCACGTCGAACAGATGCAGTTTGTCGTAGCGCGCGCGGATTTCGCCGCTGCCGTCGATCACGAAGCCGCGATTGACGAAGCGCCCGTCCTCCTCCCCTTTGAGTGCCAGCGAACCCAGATGCACCCAGACGCCATGCTTCGCCGCCGCCTCACGCACCGCGGCCAGGACGCGGTCTTCGCTCTCCAGAACGATATTCGCCGCCGCGCGCTCGCGCTGGCGGTCGAGCAGGCCCGACATTTCCGGCGTGAACAGCATCGCCGCGCCGCCGGCCGACGCCTTTGCCACGCCATCGGCCAGGGTCGCGGCATTGGCGAGCGGGTCGATCCCGCTCGTCATCTGGAGGATTGCGGCCCTCATCGGCCCAGCAGCGCGTCCAGCCTGCCCTCGCGCTCCAGTGCGGCCAGATCGTCCGATCCGCCGACATGTGCGCCGTCGATGAAGATCTGCGGCACAGTGGTGCGGCCATTGGCGCGCTGGATCATCTCCGCACGCTTCGGCCCGCCCATCGTCAGGTCGAACTCCTCGTAAACGGCGCCCTTGCTGTCGAGCAGCGCCTTGGCCCGCGCACAATAGCCGCAGAACGCCTTGGTATAGATTTCGATCTTTGCCATCGCATCCCGAGGTGAGAGCGCGGGCCGCGCTTGTCAATCTTCGGCATCCGGGTCGAGCACGCGCGCCCAGCACAGGATGGTCACCTTTGCCGCCCCCGCCCGTTTGAGGACACGCACGCAAGCATCGGCGGTAGCGCCGCTGGTATGGACATCATCGACCAGTACCACCGCCTTTCCCTTCAGCGTCTCACGCGCCCCCGCGCCCGCCGCGAAAGCCCCCGCCACCGCCTTATTCCGCCCGCGTGCGCCCAGACCGCGCAGCACTGGCGTCGCCTTGACCCGGCGGAGCAAATCCAGCTCGACCGGTACGTCCGAACGCCGCGACAATTCTCGCGCGATCAGGGCTGCCTGATTAAACCCTCTCCCCCAGATGCGCCCGCGATGCAGCGGCACCGGCACAAGGAGTTCGGCGCCTTCGGGCATCAACCGCGCCATCAGCCGCGCGGCCGTCGCGGCATAGGCGGTGCGGCCGCCATATTTGAGCCGGAGCGCAAGCGTGCGCGCCGCAGGGCCATAGGCGACCGCCGCGCGCACCCCGTTATGCCCCGGGGGCGCGGCAAGGCACCGGCCGCATTGCGCATCCGGTCCGCGGTCGTAGTCGAACGGCAGGTTGCAGGTGGCGCACCAGGGCGGCGCGATCAGCGTGAGCCCGCTCCAGCAGGCGGCGCAGAAACGGTGATCGGCATCGACCACCTCGCCGCACCCGGGACAGCGCGGCGGGAGCGCGAGTGCGACGAGCTTGCGAACCGGTTCGGCTACCCCCATGACACCCCCTATCCTGCTTGTCGCGCGCCGGCGAACGCGGCACAAGCCGCCGCGTGACCGCCGCGACTCCTCCCGAAATCTTCGATCGCGCCCGCCGCCGTGCCCGCCGCGATCGCGCAGCCGCCCATTTCGCCGACGCCGCGTTCATTCGCGACTGGATGCTGGAAGGGATATTGGAACGGCTCGACGCGGTGCGCCGTGACTTCACCAAGGTGCTCGACCTCGGCTGTTTCGACGGCAGCTTCGTGCCGCCCGTCGGCGCACGCGTGACGCGAATCGACGCTGGCGCGCGCTTCGCCGCGATGGCAGGCGGGCTTCAGGGCGAGGAGGACCAACCGCACTTCCCCGAAGCCAGCTTCGATCTCGTCATCGCCGCGGGCAGTCTGGATACGATCAACGATCTGCCCGGTGCGCTCAGCTTGATTCGGCGGGCGTTGCGCCCCGACGGGCTGTTCCTCGGCGCGTTCCTGGGCGGCTCTACTCTGTCAACGCTTCGATCGGTACTGCTTGAGGCGGAGGCGGAACGGCCCGCCGCGCGCGTGCATCCGCAAGTCGATGTGCGTGCGGCCGGGGATCTGCTGATGCGCGCGGGCTTTGCACTGCCGGTCGCCGACGTCGAGACGCTCAGCGTCCGCTATGCCAGCCTGTTCGATCTGGTGCGCGACCTGCGCGGGATGGCGGGTACCAGCCTGTTGCCGTCCTCGCCGCCGCTCAGCCGGGAGACGGTCGCGCGCGCCGCCGCCGGCTTCGCCGCGCGCGCCGATGCCGAGGGACGGACCATCGAGCGGTTCGACACGATCTTTCTGACTGGCTGGGCGCCCGACCCTTCGCAGCCCCAGCCAGCCCGCCGCGGCTCGGCGACGGCATCGCTGGCGGAAGCGCTGAAGCCCGAACCCTAGATCAAGGCTTCCAGCAACCCGATCAACGGCTTGTCCGCGGGGGGCATCTCCAGCCGGTGCAGTTCCAGCGGCCGCACCCATTTGAGCGCGGTCGCGTGGTGCGCCTGCGGCACGCCACTCCATTTACGCAGCGCATAGAGCAGCAGCAGCAAATGCCGGTCGCCCAGCGATTCGCTCGCAAAGGTCGCGGGGGCCAGGCAGGCGCGCTCGACGCAGATGCCCAGTTCCTCCTCCAGTTCGCGGCACAGCGCCGCCTCGGGCAGCTCGCCGGGATCGACCTTGCCGCCCGGAAACTCCCATAACCCCGCCATCGGCTTGCCGGGCGGGCGTTGCTGAACCAGCACGCGGCCGTCGCCATCCACCAATGCGGCGGCAACGACCATCAGGATCTCACGCGGCTTATCCTCCGAATCGGAGTGGCTGGAATCCGGCATCGACATTTCGTTAATCTTGTTTCCCTAGTTCCCAGTAATTCAGATCGGACAAGGCTATACCGATGCAAGTGCTGACGACACTGACTGGCCAACTGCTTCGCTGCCGCCGCGGTGCGACCGTGGTCGAATACGGCCTGATCATCGCGCTCGTCGTACTTGCGATGGTCGGCGCACTGACGAGTGTAGCCGATACCACCACCGGTATGTGGAACAATGTCAGCGTTGCAGTGTTGAACGCTCGCTGATTCTCGGCGCGGCTTGTCGTGTCTAAGTCTTTTGTTAACTCCCCCACCGTAATTTCCGTCCTTGCTGGACACGGGCTTTACCCGCGGACAGCCGGGTAACTGAAGCCAAGTGAACAGGATGGAGACCGGTATGAAGACGATCCGCAAGATTTTTGGCAACAAGAAGGGCGCCACCGCCATCGAGTACGGCCTGATCGCCGCTCTGATCGCCGTCGCCGCGATTGCCGCGATGCAGGGGCTGGGCAACCAGCTCACCAAAACCTTCGGCAACGTTTCGTCGCACATGGCAAAGGGCTGATCCCTTTCGCTTGGAAGACGGAAAACGGGGCGGCGGACCATCGGTTCGCCGCCCTTTTTTTGTTGCAAAACCGGTCGCCGCGCTCAGGCGCGGCCCATCGCCAGGAACTTAGCGCGCCGGCCCTGACGCAGCGCCTGCGCATCCTGTCCCGCCAGTTCGGCCAGCGCGCGCTCGATCGCGTCGCCCAACGCATTGATGGCCGCATCCCGATCGCGATGCGCGCCGCCAAGCGGCTCCGGCACGATCGTGTCGATCACGCCCAGTTCCTTGAGGTGCTGCGCGGTGACCTTCATCGCCTCTGCCGCTTCCGGGGCCTTGTCAGCGGTGCGCCACAGGATCGACGCGCATCCTTCGGGCGAGATCACCGAATAGACGGCATGTTCCATCATCAGCACGCGGTTGCCCGCGGCCAGCGCCACCGCACCGCCCGAGCCGCCCTCGCCCAGGATCGACGCGATCAGCGGCACGCCAGCATTGAGGCACGCCTCGGTCGAGCGGGCGATCGCCTCGGCCTGGCCGCGCTCCTCGGCCTCCATTCCGGGAAAGGCGCCGGAGGTATCCACCAAGGTGATCACCGGGATGCCGAACTTACCCGCCAGCTCGACGAGGCGGATCGCCTTGCGATAGCCTTCGGGTTTACCCATGCCGAAATTATGCTTGAGGCGGCTGGCGGTATCGTCGCCCTTCTCGTGCCCGATCACCATCACGCGTTGGCCGCGGAACCGGCCGAGACCGCCCTGGATCGCCGCATCGTCGGCAAAGGCCCGGTCACCGCCAAGCGGCATGAAATCGTCGATCAGCCGCGCGACATAGTGCTTGAAGTGCGGCCGTTCCGGGTGGCGGGCGACCAGCGTCTTTTGCCACGGGGTCAGACGCGCATAGGCGTCGCGCAGGAATTTATCCGACTTGGCCTGAAGCTTCGCGACTTCGCTGTCGATGTCGACCTCACCACCGGCCGCGGCGTCGCGCAGCTCGTCGATACGGGCCTGAAGCTCGGCAATCGGCTTCTCGAATTCGAGGAAAGTAGCCATCGCGGCGCCCTATGCCCCCTCTTTGCTCACGTCAACGCGCGGTTTGTCGGCAAGCGGATGCCGCTCGTTGACGAGCTGTACCAGCCGGCCGCTGTCGACATGGGTGTAGATCTCTGTCGTGGCGATATCGGCGTGGCCGAGCATCGCCTGCAGCGCGCGCAGATCTGCGCCGCCTTCGAGCAGGTGCGTGGCGAAGGCATGGCGCAGGACGTGCGGGCTGATCCGGTCGGGCGGGATGCCTGCCTCAGCCGCGATCGCGCGGATCATCTGGTAGAGCCGTATACGGGACAGGTGGCTCTTGCCCGAGGGGAAGAGCCAGGGCCGCTTGGCATCGACATGCTCGCGCCACACCGCGACGGCGGCACGCGCACGGTCCGACAGCGGCACGAGCCGCTCGCGCCCGCCCTTGCCGCGCAGGATCAGATAGGGCTTGTCGGGCTGCACGGAATTACGCGGCAGCGACACGAGCTCGGTCGCGCGCAGGCCCGATCCGTAGAGCAGTTCAACCAAGGCGAGCAGCCGCAAGTCGCGCGGGTCCTTCGGTTCTCGATCAATTCGTGCCTGGATCGCAGCGAAGATTCGCTCGACATCGCCGGAGGACAGCGTCTTGGGCAGCCCGCGCCCGCTGCCCGGCTTTGGCAGCGCGGCGCCGGGGTCGTCGGCACGCAGGCTCTCGTCGGCGAGAAAGGCGAAGAAGCGCCGCAGCGCCGCCGATTTGCGCGCGACGGTGGCACGGGAGAGATCGCGCCATTCATGCGCCAGCCGTTCGATCGCCGCGCGATCGGCATCGGCCAGCCCGCCTGCCAGCACCGCCGAGGCAAGGCGCAGATCGGTGCCATAGGCAGCGATTGTGTTGGCCGAAGCGCCCGCCTCCGCTGCCATCATCTCCAGAAAGCGCTCGATCAGCGCGCGATCGTGGCCGGTCGCGATGCTGCTCAAGTGCGCGTGATCGCCTCGACGGCGATCATCCGCGCATAACCGCCCAGCCCGACGCGGGTGAGCGCGCGGGTGATGTGATAGAGCGTCTCGGGAGATACGCCGGCCCAAACTCGCGTTTGCATACCGGTCGCCGCGAGCAACACCACCGTGCCCGCCTCGCCGCGCTGCGCCGCCTCGTCGATCGCGCGCGTCCAGGCGTTCGCGACCTCGAAATTGACGCCCGCGCTACGCATCAGCTGCGCGCCGTCGCCTTCGGAAACCCGGCCCGCTCCGGCCATCGCTGCAGCATAGAGCGCGGCATTCTCGCCGCGATAGGCGCCCGCATCGCCCGCCGCGACCGGGCGGCCCGAAGGATCGGCGAGCAGCAGCAGCGCCGCGCCCTTGCTGCCGCGTTCGGCAATGCCCCGCCAGCGCATCGCCGCGCGATCGAGCCCTGCGCTCAGCATCGAAGCGATCAGCCGGTCGGCATCGTCGCGTAGCGCCGCATCCGGGTGGAGGCGTGCCGCGGCGCGCGCGGT